>Ga0190293_1000081_pt1 | contig 34261 bp, 24 predicted proteins | sample 48693001_MG_FD_161671 | JGI IMG/M metagenome (GOLD analysis project Ga0190293, IMG submission 161671) | Hydrothermal vent microbial mat bacterial communities from Southern Trench, Guaymas Basin, Mexico - 4869-30-0-1_MG | ecosystem: Environmental > Aquatic > Marine > Hydrothermal vents >...
CAAACAGACGCGCCATCAACATGGCGGTGCCAAGAGCCGTCAGGCTGATATCAAAGTTCTTGGCATAGACGCCTGCAAGAATCGATCCGCTGGCAGTGCCTGTCAGGCCAAGGATCATAGCCGGGCCAGCAAAAAACAGCAGGGTTCGAACTGTCAGTGGTTTTTGCATGATTTTATCTGCCGTTTACCCTGTGAGTTTTGGTGCCACACCGTGCACTATTTTAATACCGTGGCGCTATCGATTCGTTGGTAGGTCACGACATCTGCACCCGAGTCCGAAAATGATACTTCGAATCCGGTGATTTGGTCTTTCGCATCAACGAGAAATTGAGACAATTGACCGGGTGCTCTTTCGTCGGATAACTCGCTGAGTGTTTCGAAGTTGCCATCCTCATGTCTCAAAAGCTTTGCCTTAAGGGCGCTGCCAAATACTACCTTGAGTTGTCGCTCGTCAGTTCGGGTAATAATGGCATGACCATAGATCGGGTGCTCATATGTTCCGGTGAAAGCATCAATGTTCAGTGCCGCATGTTTCGGTGCCTCAGATACCTGTGGCTGATCTTCATTTCCAGTGACTGGTGCTGATGCCGCCTGGTATTGTTCATAAGCACGCGCAAACCAGTCTGTTTTGTCACCATCCTGGTTCAGCAATAAATCCAGTATGGTGTTGCGAACTGCATCGTTGAGGGCATCGGCGCGGCTTCGGTTGGCCAGTATGGCGATGCAAATCCCGGATTCGGGAAAAAGCGTGACCTGTGTGGCAATACCGTCGATACCGCCGTTATGCCAATACATTGTCTCTTTACCCTGATAGTCCATGCGACCCCAGCCGAATGTGTAAGCAAGGTGTTGGAAGCCTCCGCCCATGGTGGCAACTTCAGGGGGTGCGTTGATGACTACCTGTGGTTGCAATAACTCGGCAAATGTCGGCTCTTCAACAATGGTTCGCTCGCCAACTGAACCCTTGCTGAGCAGCAGTCCACACCACTTGCTCATATCGGTGGCGGTTGAGTTGATTGAACCTGCCGGACCAATGACTTCGATGTTGCGTAATGGCACGGTGATTATTTTGCCGTCGACTAAAACGTGGCCGGCCGTGACGTTGGTCGCATTCTGCAACATGCTGAAACGGGTACCGGTGTTTTGCATGTCCAAGGGTTCGAATATCACTTCATCAAGGTAGTCATCCCAGCTTTTACCGGTCAGGGCAGGGATGACTTCGCCAGCAGCGGTATACATCCAGTTGCTGTAGTGCCAGCCCTGCCTGAAACCGTCCAATGATGGAATGTAACGTACTCTTGATAATAACTGCTCACGACTCCAGTCGGGGTTTGCCAGCCAACCGGGATCGGCGCGGACCAGGCCGATACGGTGCGCGAGGGCATCACGGATAGTGACATGCTCGGTCAGGTAAGGATCTATGAACTCAAGATAGGGCAAATGGGTTGTCAGTGGATCGTCCCACTGCAGTTTCTTCTCGTCGACGAGTGTGGCCAGCGCAAATGCTGTGAAAGCCTTGCTGGTCGATGCGATCGGGAAAAGCGTATTGGCATCTACCCTATCATTCACATCAAACTCCCGAAGCCCGTAGCCCTGGACGAGCAGGAGATCTTGTTCGGTCACCACCGCCACGGCAATACCTGGCACATGCATCGTCAATAATGCATGGTTGATAGCCGGGTCGATGATGTGGAGATCAGGTATGCGGGCGGTCGCGACCGGGGTATCTGTGATATCTGTAGTGCATGCGCTCGCCGGGCATAGAAGACCAAAGGCCAGTACGAGCATGAATTGAACCGTTGTACCTGACAAAAAACGGGACGCCGCTGGACGTCCCGTTTCTTCATTCGATCTGAAGCAGAAATGCATTTGGGCTTCAAAAATCCCAGGTAGCTTCCACACCGATTGTGCGTGGACGCACGTAAGTTGTATAAGTTAGTGGTGTTGCGGCCACCGGGCGGAGCTTATAAGTTGTGTCGTCCTCATTGAGCAGATTCGTCACAAAGGCGTACAAGCCCCAACGTTCGCCCTGGATACCACCACGCAACCTGACCTGGTTATACTTATCGTTCTCTCTGGCTTCGTCATTGCTTGGCTCAGAGTAATTCGCATCACGAAAAGCGTAACCCAGGTGAACCACACCTTCGAGCTTGTCGGATACCGGCCAGATATAGTCCAGTGTCGTTCCAAGGGACCACTCGGGAACGAATGGTATCTTGTTGCCCTTGGCTGCAATTAGCTCTCCAAATGCGTTGTATACATCCTCGGTAATCTTTGCGTTGGTATAGCTGAGATTAATGGCCCAGGTCAGCCGATCAGTGGGAACCCACAGGAACTCCAGTTCACCACCCTTCGATTCTGCGCTACCGGCATTTTCCGTGTAGCCAAATAACCCATCGTCAGTGACAAATCCGAGTTGCAGGTCGGTCCAGTCATTGAAGTAAACATAGGCGTTGAGTTGGACACGTCCATCCGCCAGCATGTTTTTCAGACCCAGTTCATAAGACCACAATTCTTCAGGACCAAAAATATCAGGAATCTGGTCAGGCTTGAAGGAATGGTTCGGGTTGGTACCGCCCGAGCGGAAGCCATTGGCGACCTTGGCATAAAAGAGTGTGTCATCACCCGTCCAGGTGAGTGCAACTTTGGGGCTAAAGTGCGAGTCGGAACCGCTGCCGGACGTGACCGTTCCGGCCACGGTGCCAAAGATCAGAGAATCTTCGAGGTCTGTTGTGGTCAGTTCACGGTCATCACTGTAGTAGCGTCCACCCAGTTGCCCGGACCAGCGGTCGGTAAACTCGAAATCAATGTCAGCGAACACGGCCCAGGAATCGGCACTGCTTTCCTGCAGGGAGGCCGCTTGATCGACAAGACCCCATGCCGGGAGATCAAAAAAGAAAGTCTGCACCGCTTCACGATCGTTGGTCTTGTAAAATACACCGGCGGTCCAATCCAGCCGTTCGTCGCCGATGGAAACCAGGCGAAACTCCTGTGTGAATACATCAACTGTGGTGCTCCCAGTGCTGTCGGATGTGCCCGGTATGCCGAAGAACAACGGCATCTGTGGCGTCAGATCGTCCAGCCAGGAGCGATCCTGGTTGAAGCTTGAAGTGGCTGATACCAGGGAAGCGAACCCAAGGTCATAATCAATCGTGAGATTAATAAGATCATAATCAGAAGCCTCGGTGGATAACTGTCCGACGGGTCCGGCGTAAGAAAGCTGATCCTGTGGGTCAAGTACACCTGGCGAAGTCTGGCCGAAGGTATTATCCAGTTCAAGATCCTGGTACATATAAGAAAGATCCACCGTCAGTTTGTCGCTGGGCGTCCATCTGAGTGCTGCACGAATATCAGTTGACTGTATATTATTGGTGTCCTCTTCATCCAGGTCGGGTACATCTACCCACCCACCCTGATCTATGTGGCTGAGGGTAAGGCGCAACGCCAGTGTGTCTTCTGCCAGTGGTATATTCACAACACCGCGGCCGGCATACCCCGTGTCACCACCATCAATTGTTGAAACCTCAGCCTGCACACGACCATAAAAGTCACTTGAATCGGGCTTGTTGGTGATTACACGGATAGTGCCACCCATCGAACCTTCACCAAATAATGTGCCCTGCGGACCGCGGAGGACCTCTACCCGGTTCGCATCCCACATGGCGAACTCAGGCATGGCGGTGGCAAAAGCGGAAACAGGTGTTTCATCCAGGTAATAACCAACAGCAGCTGTCGATTCTATACCGCCGGAAAGATTGGTCACACCACGCATCGCAATTTGCACGGCGCCCGGGTTGACACTGACAATTTCGAGCCCAGCCGCGATGTCGCGAATGCCTTCAAGCGAATTGATCCCGGCTTGTTCCAAAGTGTCGCCCGTCACTGCAAAAAGACTGATGGGAATATCCTGGGCGGCTTGCTCTCTCTTTTGAGCGGTTACGATAACTTCCTCAATGATGAGTTCGTCATACTCGTTTTCTGCCTGGTCTTGCGCCCACGTCATTGCGGGACAGGTTGCTGCTGTGAGCAAGAAGCAAGCCAGTGTGGTTCGATTGAAAAGTGTGTAAGTCATGCGATTGGCCTCTCGATGATGGATGCGTTGTACATTATGCGTAATTATAGTATTTAATTAATATACGTTAAGCTATGATATCAACAATTTTCCGATTGAGCAAATATCAATCTGCGCTTATCCTATTGACTTATGGGTATTGTGAATACCTGGCGGTATGTATAGTTTAATTAACATTAGGTTGAGTACCTCGAATATGTCAATTCATTCAATGAAAGTTCCCCGCCTTCGCCTGATCAGCGACTATGTGCCATATCATGCAGAACATACGCCTGCGGCGATTGCAATGACGCTGGGGGGAGACCAGGTCACCTACCTGGAACTTGCCAAGAGGGTTAGAGCAACAGCCCGGGCAATGCTGGCCAGTGGTGTCAAACCGGGCGATCGGGTTGCGATGCTGGCCAATTCGACACCGGCGTTCATGGTTCATTTCCTTGCATCTGCCTCGATCGGCGCAACCTGGATGGGGCTCAACCCAAAGTACCAGTTCAATGAGTTCCGCTATGTGGTCACCGATGCAGGGCCCAGTTCGGTCCTGGTACACGCGAACTCGGAAGATCGCAATTATCTCGAGGAGATGCTGAACCTGCAGCAGGAGTTTTCCAGTATCCAGCAGGTAGTAGACGGGACAGGAGCAGGTAGTTCTGATGGTGCCGTTCCCCATGATGAGTGGATTGGCGCGGGGGACATTGTTTCGGATGAAACGCTGCAAACCGTAAGAGCTTCCATTGATGGTAATGCTCCCGCGTTACTCGTTTATACATCGGGAACCACCGGGCAGCCCAAGGGTGCAATGCTACCGCATGATGGACTGGTAACGGCTGCCAGGACCCAGTTCCATTACTGGGGCGCAGAACCCCTGGTGATGCAGAACTACTTCCCCATCAACCACTTGGCATGTGTAGGGGATGTAAGTCTTTTTGTATTCATCAATGGGGGCACCATCGCCTTCATGGAGCATTTCGACGTTGGAGCCGTGATTCGCCAGATCGGATCCGAGGGCATCACCTGCTGGGCCGGAATTCCGACGACTTTCCAGATGTGCCTGGATCACCCGGAGTGGAAAAATGCCGATACTTCCTCTGTTCAGGTCATTGCTTTCGGGGGTGCGGCAGCTCCGCGCCCATTGGTGGAACAACTCATCGGCATCGTGCCCCGGGTCAGCAACGCCTACGGGCAGACGGAATCAGTGGCACAGGTCACATTTACGCCACCGTGCGACGACGTGGACCTGTTGGTAGATACGATCGGCAAACCAGTCCCGGATTACGAGGTGAGGATCGCCCGCGAGAACGGCACAGAGGTCGAAGTCGATGAAGTGGGCGAAATCCGCATTCGCGGTGACTTTCTGATGAACGGCTATTGGCGAAGGCCCGAAGCGACGGCTGAAACCCTGGTTGAGGGTGGTTGGTTACGGACCGGTGACCTGGCCCGCCGGCGACCAGATGATAATCTCGAGATCGTCGGCAGGATCAGGGAAATGTTCAAATCTGGCGGCTACAACGTTTATCCACTGGAGGTGGAACAGGTGCTGGAAAGCATGGGCGGAGTGAGTGCGGCCATTGTCGTGCCGGTGCTGGACAGGCTCTTCAGCGAAGTGGGACATGCCTTTATCCAGGTAGAACCCGGGTGTCAGATAACCGATGGCGGCCTGCAGGATCATTGCAGCAGAAGCCTGGCCAATTACAAGATCCCGAAAGTTTTCTGCATCGTCGATGAACTGCCATTGCTTCCGGTCGGCAAGGTAGACCGCAGGGCAGTGAAGGCCCTGGCCCTGGCAAACCTGGAATCTTCTATGGAGAGTGAAAATGATGAGTCTTGACGGGCAGCGGGTCCTGATCACCGGGGCCGACAGCACGGCACGGGTCATTGCAGAAACTTTTCAGCGAAAAGGTGCACGCGTGTTCACCTGCGATATCCGGCCAGAGGCCGTTGAGTCAATTCGGGAGGACAATCCGGAGATCCACTCAATGGTGGCAAACGTCGGAAATGAAAATGACGTCAATGAGCTTGTCGCTGCTGCGCTCGCTGAGTTCGGCGGCATCGATGTGCTGGTCAATGTCGTGGGCGTGGCTGGGCCGACAAAGCCGGTCGAACAGATCACTACCGAAGAATGGCGACAGACGCTTGATATCAATTTGAGCGGCGTGTTTTACACCGCGCGTGCAGTCATTCCAGGCATGAAGGAGCGCACACTTGTCCAACCACAGGAACTCGCCGATATGGTTGTGTTTTTGTGTTCAGACCAGGCTCGTCATATTACCGGACAGCTTATTGGTGTTGATGGCAACCAGGAATGGGAGGACTGATCGGGCTGGAGGGCAGGTCAGTAGACACGCATGAAACGCATGATCCTGTATTCTCTGACATTGCTGGTGATCCTTCCCCTGGCAGCCTTGCTAAACCTGTTGCTTGCCGCTAACACCACCCTGGAATGGGCAGTGATCGCCCTGCAAACCACCGCCCTGTTTGCGCTTAATCGCATTGTAGGCCGCTGGTACTGGTTCAATTTCAACACCCGTCACATCTCACTGACAATATTGGTGCTGGCCCTGGGTTATAGCTATTTCATGTTGGAGCCAACTAAAAGCGATAGCTCAAACCTGCTGCTGGGCATAAATCTGGTCATTTTGGCGTTCTTGTTATTCTTTCTGCTCAAGGCCGCCAGAAGCGCTATTCCGCCCGTGATGCCGTACCCCCTGGTTTTCCCACTCGAAGGGGACAAGTACTACACCAACGAGGGCGGGAGTTCACGGCTCACCAACAACCACCATGTCAACCAGGCCCAGCGCTACGCACTCGATTTCTACCAACTCGATAATCTCGGCAGGCGCTGCAAGGGCTTCTACCCTAAAAATCCAGAAAGCTACATCATCTTTGGTAAGCCCCTCTATGCACCGGTAACAGGTACCATTCTCAGGGCTCAGGATGGCCTTCACGACATGACACCGCCGGAACTGGATGAAGTAAACCGCGCAGGAAACCATGTACTGATCAGGACCGATGATGATAAGTACATTGTGATGGCCCATATGAAAAAAGGCAGCGTCGCTGTTAAAGAAGGAGAGCGGGTTGCAGTGGGTAGTCTGCTGGGCAAAGTGGGTAATTCCGGTCGCAGTGAGGAGCCCCATCTGCACATCCACTGTATGGACACCCTGGAAGATGACTATGTGCGCAGCGGTAGTGGCATACCGATTCAGTTTGACGGACGCTACCTGGTTCGTAATCAATTGGTATCCTGCGCTGTTTCCCGGCCAGGGATGAGTTAACCTGAGTCCTCGCAGACTTGTACTTATCATTTAATTAACTATAATTAAGTAATTATGTGTACAGAAAAATATACGTTCAATAATGCAGAAAACTTTATCGGCCGGGAACTGGGAGTTTCCAGTTGGCACGAAATCAACCAACACGATATAAATACTTTCGCCCGCGTGACCCATGATCCTGATCCGAACCACATTGACCCGGAATCGGCACGTGAGCACAGCCCTTACGGGTTCACAATTGCCTTCGGCTTTCAAACCCTCTCCCTGTTAACGTACCTGTGCAAGGAGGCGGGAATCAAGCCGGACGGAATAGGTGATGAGTATAACTACGGCTTCAATTCGGTCCGGTTTATAGGCCCGGTGCCGGCGGGTGCTCGGGTACGCGCCAGGTGCAGCCTGAAGGACGTACGAACCAGGGGCCCGAAGCACAAGGTACTAACGGTTGCCGTGCAGGTTGATGTGGAAGGGGAAGAGAAACCAGCCCTGGTGGCGGAATGGCTGGTTATGGTTGGTTGCAAGGGTAGCCAGGATGTACCTCTGGATGGAGCCAAGGCATGACCCGGATATTCGCGGCAATGATTGCGCATGAGACCCACGGTTTCAATCGTTTCCCGACCACACTCAAGAACTTCAAAGCTGAACATTTCGCGCTGGACGACGAGATCAATGAACACTTGGGAGGTGACACGGGCTGGGCGGGGCTTTACGACGTTGCGAAACAAGCGGCCTGGGAGGTAGTGCACCCTTTATCGACTTTTGCCATGCCCAGCGGGCCGGCAACGAATGAAACTTTTGAGTTTTTGTGGCGCCTGGCCGAGCAATCGCTACTCAAGGACGGCCCCTTTGACGCTGTTCTGTGGTTTATGCACGGCGGGATGATGTGCGAGGGCGTGGATGACCCGGAAGGCGAAATCATCTCCCGCACCCGCCGGATTATTGGCAACGAGGTTCCGATTGCCGTTTCCCTGGATATCCACGGCAATGTTTCTCCACAGATGGTCAGGCAGACGAATATCGTGTGTGGCTACCACACCACACCACATATTGACGTATGCGACACTGGCAGAAGGGCGGCTCTTTTGCTGAAACGTACGTTGGAAGGCGAAATCCATCCAGTAACCTACTCGGTTCACCCTCCAGTACTGGCGGGTGTGGATCACGGCCGGACAACAGATCCCAATGCCCCCATCCCGCGCATGCTGCGTCGTGCGGAAGAAGTCAAAAAATCAGATTCTGCACTGCTCGACGTGTCGTTTTTTTCAGGCTTTCCTTTCTGTGATACCGAGGTAACCGGCGCCTCCGCTATCGTGGTTGCAGATGGCCTGCACCAACGATTCGAAGAATTTGCAGAAGAACTGGGAGACGAAATCTGGAAATCACGCAACCAGATAACTATTGATTTCGTGACGATGGATGAAGCAATTGATCGCACGGAAGCACCTGCTGACAAAATGGGTCCCTACCTGATCGGGGATTTTTCGGACACACCGCACGGGGGCGGCTATGGTGATGCGCCGGGTTTTCTGCGTACACTCATTCGCCGTCAGGTCGAAGGCGCTGTGTTCGGCCCTGTCTGGGATCCCGTTGTCGTCGCCGCCGCGCTGGTAGCCGGACCCGGTTCGGAAATACCTGTTCAACTTGGTGGCCACAGTGATCCCGATCACGGTGGTGCACCGCTCAAGACCCGGGCCCGTGTCGTTGCGGTATCCGAAACCGGCGACTTCATTCATAAAGGCCCATTCAGTCAGGATACGCCTGGCAGTCTCGGACCTTCCGCCCGGCTTGATGTTGAGGGTGTTGACGTGATAGTGGTCGACAAGCCAGGCGCCATATATGACCGTGAACAATTAAGGCTTTTTGGCATTACCCCTGAAGAAATGAATGTCCTTGTTTTCAAAGCCTACAATCATATGCGTGCTGACTATGAGCCGATCTCCCGCGGCCTGGTTTACGCAGACAGCGGTGGCATTTTCAGCTTCGATTTCTTCCGCTTCAGTTACGAAAAAGTTCGCCGTCCGATCTGGCCGCTCGATGATATCGAGCAGCGGCAGGGAGAAACATTTCGGGCCCACACCGAGCTTTAAGTGTGAGGGGGTGGCCACAACCAGGCCACTGAGAGGCCTATTTCAAGCGGGGAAAGGCGCGTGTGACCTCGTCCAGAGAGTCCAGGGGAAGGTCTTTGAAAGCACGAAGAATGTGTTTTTTCATCCTCTTTGCCGCCAGCTTTGAATCTTTGCTACCAATTGCCTCCAGGATGGCCAGATCTTCCTGGTAACTGACATATTCCTCCTGTTCAGAATAACTATAAAAAGGATCAAAAAGGGAGAGGATAATGGTGGATTTATCGAGGAACTGTTTGATGGTATCTGTCAGTGCCTCATTTCTGGACATTTCAGCAATAAGGTAGTGAATTTTTGTGTTGTTATTCAGGAAATCCAATAAATTCCGGGACTTGAATGCCTGGTATCCGTGTTCAATTACGGTCTCGAGCTTTTTCAGCTCTGAGGCACTAGCAAACCGGGCAGCCAAAGAAGCTGCTGCAGGTTCAAGCAAAGACCTCATGTAAAAAATATCCTCGACATTTTTTACCGATGGTTTAGCCACCCTGGGAGCCTGATTTGGCATCATGATGATCAGCCCTTCAGTGGCCAAGCGTTGCACCGCCAGCCGGGTAGGGGTTCGACTCACACCTAACTCCCTGGATAATGCCAGCAGTGAAATTTTTGTGCCCGGCAACAATTTCCGTTCCAGAATAGCGTTGCGAAGTATTGAATAGACCTTCTGGTCCAAAGCTTCATCTGTGGCTGCGTTTACCAACGTTTTATTACCTCAATTTAGAGTAAATTGCCTCAAGTGCAAATCGTGCGGCCACCAATGCTCCCCTTTGCCCTTCATCATAGCGCGGGGAAAAACATGCGAGGTCGAAACCCGATATTGGCTTTGATTGAGTCGCTTTTCGCATAATTGTCAGAACTTCCCGTGGGTTAAGTCCGGCGGCATCGGGGTATTTTTGAGCAGGACAATAAGTTGGATCAACCGCATCAATATCCAGGGAGATGTAAACTGAATCAACGGTTTGTAAACGGCTTGCCATTTGCTCGCATACTGCACTCAGCCCCTGTTCATCAATCTGCTGAACGCCTATTGTCAGGATATTGTGTTCTCTCGCGTATTCAATCTCATGTTTGGATTGACGCACTCCACGTGAGCCAATAAGTATGATGTCCTCGGGTCGAAGATAATCTTCATCAATCAGAGTACGCCACTGGGAGCCAGCCCATAATGGTGGTGATGGATGCAAATCCAGATGAGTATCAAATACCACCACAGCCATGCGTTCCCGCTTACCTTTTTGCCGGCCCCTGATGAGCGGGGTCGGGATGGTATGGTCTCCTCCCAGCGCTACGGTAATTCCACCCCCGTTCGCAACCTGCTCGGCTACATCCTCTGCACTTTCGAGATCATGATTGCCCGCGTCTACAATGCTGAGGTTTTCTGAAATATTGGTGAACCCCAGCTCTGCAGAAATACCACCACCGTGTTCGAGGGAATATATTACGCTGGCCTGACGAATTGCATCCGGTGCTTCATCAGAACCAAAACGGGCATAAAAAGATTCTGGCGGGCGCGAGCCTGGCGGGTAGAGTACGCCACGACCACCAACAAGCATGCCCTCATATGGCACACCGAGCAAAACAACATCACTTGTGTAGTCTTGTGATTTTTGTGCTTCAAACAGAGTCGGGATATCACCATGAAGCATTGGCATCAGGCCACGTTTTGACATTTTGTACTCCAGATTAACCAGGGTGCTTAATCAGCACTGACTTTTGGGGTTTAAGGTGCATGGCTTCCATCCCAGGGATCTACCTGTTTGGTGATGTGTAGTCCCCGTTTACCCAGTTCCTTAACATAGGGATCATAGGGGACATCAGAGGGATTAATAATGCCATGTTTGGTAATCGTGCCGTCCAGTATCATTTGTGCGCCGATGGACATTGGGTATGCGACGGTTCGCTGCATGGCAGTATGCCCTGAATCGCAATCACGAAAATCTATCAACTGCATGACCGCCCGGGTCGGTTGGCCATTTTTGTATCCCCTGATGTCAGATCGGATCAGGGCAACATCTCGTTCACCAGTGCCATAATGAAACTGTTGTTGTGATCCAAGCAGTGCCGCACAAAACTCGGCCGGCACAACTCTCAAACCATTTACATCAATGGGTTTGGTTCCGACAAAGCCGCTTTTTACCAACTTTTCCCAAAGGGCAGCGTGACCTGGCCAACGACAGATAAAGCGCCCAAGGGTCTCGGCTGTCTGTGCAATTTCAGGAAACAACTCTGCAAGGGAATCTGCATCACCATTGACAAAGCACTCCAGGGGCCCGCCCAGTTCTTTCAGGTTCAGGCTGTGGAAGTTTGGTGCTGTGAACATCGCATCTGCATCCACATCGATGTAATTTCCGTCTCTGAGTAAGCGACCGGGTATGGCGTAAGAACACATGGTATCAACTATGGACCAGGTAAATTTGTAACCTAGTGGATTGCTCGTGGAGAGTCGATGTTCGGGGAAACCAGCTCCGTAATTATAGATGACCTTCACCTCATCGAGTTGCTTGATAGCTTCTCCTGCGATGATCAGGTCAAGCCCTGGATCCATTCCGAATTCCTTGAGAATGGTTAATCCTTTTTCTTTTGCGACCTTGTGAATTTCTTCATAGTCCGCTTTCTGCCTGGCTGCTGCTTCCGGCTCCTGGACACTCCAGTCAATAATGAAAACAGAACTGACCATATGGGTACCAGCCTCGACTGCGGCCTTTGCAACATTCATCGTAAACCGCACGGGAAGCAGCTCTACTACTACCTCAGCTCCCTGAAACAGTGTAACCAGGCCCTCATGATCTTCCACATCAAAGTGAACAGGTTTCACTCTGGGGTCTTGTATTTGTTTGATTTCCTCCAGGAAGTCCGGACTCGAATCTGCGATAACCAACTGATCAAATTGAGCTGTCTTTAACAGGTCGTCGAGGACCAATTTTCCCATTTTACCGTAGCCCAATTGAATAATTTTTCGGGACATGAGTGTCTCCTTGAAAGGCGATTGTCATTAAGTGGATGCAAAAAGTGGATCCAATGTGTATTTTCAGATTAATGGATGCCCTTGTCAAGAAAATCCACAAAGCAATACCTGATAACATCTGATCCAACCAAAATTATCAGGACTTAAAAATGAAAAAAGCCCAGTACCGCTTTCGCGGACCCGTACCCCAGGATGTGATTGAGGCTGTTGAGTTCGAACTGGGGCCTCCGGGTGCCGGACAGGTACTGATCGAAGTCCTGGCCGCCCCAATCAACCCGTCCGATGTACTGACGCTGACTGGAGAGTACGGCATATTGCCGGAACTACCGGCGGTTGGCGGTATGGAGGGTGTTGGTAAGGTTGTTGAACTCGGTGAGGGCGTTGATAATCTGGCTGTGGGTCAGCGGGTTCTGTTATCCGGTACCGGCGGCACCTGGACAACGCACTTGCTTGCTACCGCCAAACACCTCGTGCCGGTGCCTGGTGGAGTGGATGTACAACAGCAGGCGATGATGACAGTTAATCCCCCAACATCACTTTTACTACTATCAGAGTTCGTTGATCTGGATCCTGGTGACTGGGTTATCCAGAATGCAGCGAATTCAGCGGTGGGTGGTTACCTGGTCCAGATTGCCCGCAAAAGAGGGCTTAAGACGGTCAGCATAGTGAGAAGAGAGTCTGCGGTTCAGCCTTTACTTGATGCTGGTGGCGATATAGTGCTTGTCGACACAAAAGATCTACGCAAACGTGTAATCGAGGCAACCGGTGGTGGTCAGATACGACTCGGTGTTGATGCCATAGGCGGTGTTGCCACGGAAAGACTCGCCCGTTTGGTGATTAACGGGGGAATGATCGTCAACTACGGATTGCTGAGCGGTGAACCCTGCCAGCTTTCGGGTGCGTCACTGGTATTCAGGGATATCACGCTGAGAGGGTTCTGGCTGGCCAAATGGTATCGTGATGCCAGTGCTGAGGAACGTGGTGCAGTATTTGCAGAACTGGGGCAGATGATTGCCGAAGGAAGCCTGTCTGCACGGGTGCAGGCAAGCTACCCCATCGATCAAATCAAGAAGGCGGTGGCAGTGGCGGCAGCTGGCGGGCGCGACGGCAAAATTCTCATCGAGCCCAATGCCTAGTAGATCACAGTGGTAACAGAGGGGTCAGATTCAAATGCATCACAGATACGTCAATTCTCGCGCGAAGGCAAGTGCATTTGAGTCTGACCCCGGCCACCACAACCCGATCAGAGAATTACTGGCCAGGTTCAGTCGGCAGCGGAGGAGCTTGCTTTGGAACCGGGTTCTCAAACCCATCAAGCTGTTCCATAACCTCTGCAATAGCCTTCTCTAGTTGGGTATCCCGGCCCTGGTTACTGGCAATCGGGTCAAGCGCAACCTCGATATCCGGAGCGACACCTTCGTTCTCCACGCTCCAATTGTTATTCGCATCGTAGAATCTGAAAAACGGAACGGCCAGCGTTGCGCCATCCATCAGTGGTGGATTGGTGTAGATCCCGATCAGACCACCCCAAGTGCGTGTACCGATCAGTTTGCCAATTCCCAGGTGCCGGAATGAATACGGCAAATAATCACCACCTGAACCGGCGTCCTGGTCAATCAACATCACCTTGGGTCCATAAATAGCACCGGCCGGTGTGTTGTAAACCTGGCCATCCCGATCCTTCCAGCCGGACAAATGTCTGCGGCTGAGCACATCGGTGATGTAATTTGCAGCCTGGCCACCGGCATTTGCACGTTCATCGATGATCATCGCTTCCTTGTCGACCTGGGCGAAGAACATCCGGTTGAAAAACGTATAACCCGCCCCGGCGGTATTGGGTAAATAAACATAACCAACCCGCCCGTCGGTGGCTTTATCAATCGCGCGCCGATTCGATTCTATCCATGACCACAAACGCATCATGCGTTCGGATTCCACAGGTTCAACCACGATTTCCCGTGCATCGCGGCCGTTCGCTTTTGGTCCGACACGCAAAGTCACCTGCTTGCCGCTGGTACCCTGTAGAGCATTAAAAATATTATCGTCAGCACCCAGTTCCTGACCGTTAACGGCCAAAATATACTCATCTTGCCGTGCTTCATTACCGGGTGTGGCAAGCGGGGCCTTGATAAACGGGTTCCACTTTTCGCCGTTATAGACTTTTGCTATCTGATAGCGACCTTGGTTTATCCTGAAATTTGCACCCAGCAAACCGGTGTTAGTACCTTGCTCCTTGTGCACGTCTCCACCACGGGTGCGGTTGTGGCCAGCCTGTATCTCGGCGATCATTTCAACTATCAATGCCGACAAATCCTCGCGTCTGCCAACGTGATTTACCAGTGGCCGATAGCGCTCGTACACCGCTTGCCAATCCAGACCATGCATGGTGTCGGCATAGAAGTACTCCTTTTCCATGCGCCATGCTTCATTGAAGATCTGGGTCCATTCCTCAAGTGGGTTAATCCGTACTTTCAAGCCATCCAATGACAGTTTTTTGGGTTCAATCTTGTCGGCGATTTCAACGACTGCCAGAGAGCCATCAGCCTTGCTAATGAGCATGTGAGAACCCTTTGCGCTAAGCACCAGGCGATTAACACCCGTCAACAGGGATTTTGCTTCTTTCTTTTCAAAATCGAATTTTTTCAGCTCATTACCTGCACCTCTTTTGGCTCCAGGCGGCTCAACACTGCTGCCCGGTTGTGTAAGCTGTAAGTAAAAAAGATTGCCGTCTTTGCCAACCGCAAGGTTGCTGTAATTGTTTTCAGCGACTGGCAAGGCGACCATCCGTGCAGAGAGGTTTTGTAAATCTATGCGGGTCTCAGGTATTTTTTCATCAGCACCGTCCTTCTTGTCATCTTTGCCATTCTTGCCTTTTTTGGATTCATCTTCTTCCTTGCCCTCGTCTTCATTCTCATCGCCCGCGGCATCCAGCACGGGTGATTTGCCATCGGCAGCCAGTACCAGGGCGTAAAGGCCGGCCCGGTATGGACGTTCCTGGCTGGTCATATTGAGTCCGATCTGGATGGGGCCCGAGTTGGTCGAGGCGGCGAAATACAGGTATTTTCCATCGTTGCTAAAGGCAGGTGAGGCAACATCTGCTGCACCATCTGTAACGACGGTGCTCGAGCCTGATGCAAAGTTCAGCAGAACCAGGTCCCGGTTGTAATTGGCCTGTTCAAGCGTGTATGCAAGCCAATTACCATCCGGCGAAATGGATACGTCGATTTGTTCGCGGCGCGTGCCGGTTGAGATTTTGCTGATCGAACCTTTGGCGGTTTCAATGGAAAAAAGAGACAGATGGTTGTCCTGGTACACAATGCGGGAGTTTTCACCGCCACCCCAGGCCAGTAAGCGATAAAAATGTGGACCTAATTCATAACGGGTATCGTCACCTCTGCCGGTTTGATCTTTGATCACCAGGCTCTGGCCACCTTTTGATTCAGTGATATAGGCGACCTGGTCTCCCTTGGGTGACCAGATGGCGGTGTATTCGTGTTTCGTGCCATCAGCACTGATATTCCGGGCTGCACCATCTTTGACCGGCAGCGTAAATACTTCGCCCCTGGCGGTAATGATTACGCGTTTTCCGGATGGTGAAATAGCAGAGGTTTGAATGGTTTTGCTGGCATCTTTCCACTGCGTACGCAGTTGTGGCAAATCCGGCTTGATGCTGATCGGAATATCGCTGGCTTGAGCACTGCTTAAATCCAGTTTTTTCAGGTGTCCACCGGCTTCGTAAACAATTGTGGAATCATGTCCCGATGCTGCGCGAACGTCCCATACCGCCTCGTTTGATATTTTCGTAATCGCCTTGCTGGCAGGATCGTAGCGGTAGATATTGTAAATTTCGTTTTCCCTGTCAGAAATAAAATACAGCTGCCCGCTCAACCAGATTGGATTGAAATTGGTCGCGTCCTCACCTGGAACGGTGATGACAGTTTGTTTTTTGAGATCCATGATCTGGATTGCCGGTGTGGTGCCGCCGCGATAACCTTTCCAGCCAGCGCTACCGCCAAACAGACCGTTGTATCCCGAGCCATGCGCAATGTATGCGAGCTTTTTATCTTCGGCGTCATAAACACCGCGGTAAATACGTGCCTCCATTTGTTTGACCGGCAGGCCACCATCGACAGATGCATGATATAGCTGGCCAGATCGGCCATGATCGGTTTCGCGTGCCGATATCACTGTTACTGCGGTTCCGTCGGCTGTCCAGCCGGTGGGCGTATCGGCGCCCGGGTGCCAGGTCAGACGGTGTGGCTGGCCGCCGGATACCGGAATAATGTAAGCATCGGTATTGTCTTCATAGTTGGCCTTGAAAGCGATCTGTGTGCCATCCGGCGAAAACACCGGGCTGCTCTCCTCTGCCGGACTGGAAGTCAAACGGCGCGGATTGGAGCCGTCGCGATTGGCGACCCAAATGTCACCTGCATAAACGAAGGCCAGCTTGTCTGCAGAAATTGATGGCTGTTTTAGCAGCAGGGTCTGTTGGGAAAAAACCGGTTGAACGCACAGTGAAACTGCAACGAATACGAACAAACTTGCGTATTTCATAAGGAACCCTCGGGTGGATATATGTAGGTATATTCAATTCAAAATAATCGGTATTAGGTTTATGGTCATCAGTCCACACAAGTTTACTGGAAAAAGGAGAGTGTTATGGGTTTTGCACTATCTGATATACAACTGAGCAGCACAGCATTTGAGCATGGCGGGTCGATTACGATTAGCTACAAATTCGATATGAATATGACTGTAATCGAGATAGGCACCACCCAACGCAACAACCAGAACCAGGTTTTGAAGAACCATGGGTTCTGGATACCAAGTTCATCGGCCACGGTCTGTGGTGATATACGCCAACCGACAAACAGTGCGAGTAAAAGACCACCAAGTGGCATCATCAGGTTAGCTGTAACGTAATCGAGCAGGTCAAAAAAGTTGGTTTCAGCGAATCGGCCGGTAAAGCCCAATGGATGCCAGTCTGACCAGATGTTGAAAGAAAATATGCTGCCCATGCCTAATACGAAGGCCGACACGCAGACAATCATGGCAGCGCTGGAACGTTTGATACCCCGGTGCTCCTCCACCCAGGCCACTGCAGGTTCCAGGCTGCCGATCGCTGATGTCAGCGCGGCGAAGAACAACAGAATAAAAAAGAGTGCGCCAAAGACCATGCCGCCGGGCATATTACCGAAGGCAATCGGCAGCGTGACGAATATGAGCCCCGGTCCTTCTGCCGGATCCAGACCATTGGCAAATACGATCGGGAAAATGGCAATACCGGCGAGCAGTGCAACAGCGGTGTCCATGGCCGAAATGATGATGGCCGATTTGGCGATGGAGATTTCCTTGCCCAGATAGGCACCAAAACCCATCATCAGCCCCATTGCAACGCCGATGGAAAAGAATGCATGGCCAACAGCCATTAAAACAACACGACCGTTGATGGCCGAAATATCAAAATCAAACATAAAATGCAAACCGGCAGCCATATCGCCCGCAACCGCCGCATAGGCCACCATCACCAGTAGCAGGATGAACAGCAACGGCATCAGGATTTGTACGGTTCGTTCAATGCCTTTTCTCAAACCCCGGATCAGGATGAGCATGGTGATTGCCATGAAAGCAGCGTGCCAAAAGGTCAGTTGTGCAGGGTTTGCCAATAGGGCATTGAACTCAGCGCTGATGGCCTCAGCCGTCTGCTTATCAAAATTTCCACCACCTGCCTTGAAGATGTATGACATCGCCCAACCGGCAATCATGGAGTAATAGGTCATGATGAGGTAGGCAGCCAGTACACCCAGCCAGCCGACGATCGACCAACGCTTCGAGCGGCCTTCTTCTTTTGCAATGATGGCCATCGTATGCGGCGGGCTTTGTTTGCCCCTTCGTCCCAGCATGATCTCTGCGATCAGGATAGGCACGGCCACGAACAGGATACTCAACAGATAGACCAGCACAAAAGCACTGCCCCCGTTCTCACCCATGATGTAGGAGTTTAGGAAGGATTAAAGCCCTTTTCCATGAAACTGACAAGTACCGAAGCAGTTTATTGTGTCAACTTTTCACGCTTTCCAGTTAGATTGCCGTGAAATCTCACAAAAATGGAGTTACTGGTACTGGATTCAAGCCCGCAGCCCCGTTATTTTGGCCGATTGCAGCTCCCAGGGTGACAGAAGCTGTGCCGCGTCCTGCTGGGAACAGCCTGTTTAGTGAAATATCGGCTTCACTCCGTCAAAGGAACAACCCCGTTGACGGCGGAGCCCTCGTCTCCGGCAACATGCCTGTTCCGGTTAGAGTTATTTTTTCATCCAGATGAGCGAGTATCTTGCGGGTTACCTCCGGGTCTTCGATGCTGGCAATAATCCTGACCTCACCGCCGCATTCGCTACAGGTTTCAATGTCAATATTAAACACGCGTTTTAAACGCTTTGCCCAGGTCATTGAAGCCCGTTTCTCAGCGGCGGTTTGGTCTTGTTCTTCATTCGGGGTTTTGACCTTCTTTCCTTTGCCCCGCTTTGCAGGTGTGACCAGTACACGGTACTTGCTATTCGGGGCGAAAATTCCATGGAAACGGGTGAGATTAACTCTTGGTTTGGGTATCAGAGATACCAGTCTGGAGATAAAATCCAGTGGTTCGAATATCACATGGGCCGTGCCATTGCGCCAGGGAGTTTTCAGCTCATAGCGTAACTGTCCATTGCGCGTAAGCGACAGGCGTTTGGTGGATACCGCCGGTCTTGTGATGTAACGGCACAAGCGTTCCAGCTTGGCACGCTCATTGGCCTTGGTGGCAACCCCTGCATGCAATGAGAAACCAGCAGTTTCAGCCACGGGGATTGAAGACAGGCTATCTGATTCGTCAGGCAGAGTTTGCAGTGTAAATACCTTGCGGCCCTGCTGTGGCCCTACGGCAATACGGTAAGTAATGGAACTTCCGAGTAATTGATTCATCGGTGATTCCGGGTCTTCATCCACACCATCGGCGGTGAGGTAAGTGTGTCCGGTATCCCGTTCCAGCAAGCCCTGCCGTTCCAGGGATCTGGCAACGCGGCGGGCGATGGTGTGCGTCAAATGTGTGAGTTCATCATTCGTCGGCGCCTTGACCCGGCGAAACCACAGCCGGGATTTGTCGGCACTGTCGATGTAAACACCATCCAGGAATAATAAATGGTAGTGAATATTCAAATTGAGGGCTCCGCCGAAACACTGGATCAGCGTGACTGCGCCAGTCCGTGCCGTGGCTTTGGTGTAACCGGCTTTGCGGGTCAGATGCGTGGCTATGGCGCGATAGACGATTCCGAGCACCTTGCCCATGACAGCGGGTTGGCTGGCAAGCAGAAAGCGTAGCGGGAACGGTACACTAAGCACCCATTGGCGCATGGGCTGGTGAGGCAGGATTTCGTCCACCAGCAGGGCGGCACTGTCCACCATTCTGCGCGCACCGCAACTGCTGCAAAAACCCCTTTTCTTACAGCTGAACGCCACCAATTTTTCATCGTGGCAGGCTTCGCATTTGACCCTTAAAAAACCATGTTCGAGCCGGCCACATTTCAAGAACTCGTCGAATTCTTTTGTGACGTAGGCTGGTAAATACCTGCCATGGCTGGCAAGTTCAGCCCGAAACTCAGGCCAATACTCCTGAACGATCTGGTAGAGTAATGTCGTTTCGGGCCGGTGGCGTACGTATACTGTCGGTGAATTCGGCTGTTCCTGGTGCGAGTGTAATCCCATGTTTCAAACAAATACTGAAAGTATTCGTTTGTGGGCTTGTGCAGCGCAATGGGCATATTCTCAAATCGCTGTGAGCAAAATGCGCCAATCAATGTCAGAATCTTGGCAGTGATTAAATGCTGCGTACTATCCAATACCCACCGCTCATGATCCCCACTGCCGTGAGTGCGTTGCGCGGTGATACCCTCGTGGTTAAAAATTTGTTAGCCTTGGTCTGGCAGCGGCTCAGCCAAACCAGGTGCTGTCGGTGGTCTGCGTACCTACCTGCCGGAGGAAGTCGGCACAGGTTATTGGGACTTTATTGACGTTTGTCCAGGTTTGATGCTCAGTATCACCGATGCCATCTATCACAAACCTCACCGGATGATGTTGCCTGCGGAGCGGTTGGTGAAGATCCGAATTGTCTGCTCGGGTTCATTGTGTATAGGGCAGGAACGCACTCGCATTTCAGAAGGCGCGGCACTGATTCAATTGATCGGTGGTAGCGCACCTGCTGAATACCTCATTGATGCAGACAACACAGCATTAAGAATGGTGGTATTGCATGTGTTACCCGAAGCGTTACAGAATCTGGGTGTCACCCGGGATGTGTTGCCTGCAAAAATGAATTCGTTTTTCGAGTTGGCCGAGACCCCTGATGTGTTATTGCCAATTGAAGCCAGTGCAAAACTGATCCGTATCGCCCTTGAGATTCTTGAGTCCCGTGATCGATTGCTGAGCGAGTTGCGCCAGACCTACGTCAGGGGCAAGGCCCAGGAATTGTTATGTGAGGTCATGTTACGCATAGGGCCGGTAAGCGATAAACTTGCGGGTGGGAATCGTTTTCGGCAGAGTGATATTGTACGCTTGCACGAAGCCAGGCGGATACTGGCAAGCCACCTGGAATCCTCACCAACTATTGATCAACTCTCACGTCTGGTTGGTATTAACAAAACCAAGTTAAAAGCGGGTTTCCGCGAGTTTTTCGGTGAAACCATCCAACAATACCGGAACCGTGTGCGACTGGAAGAGGCACTCCGCCTGATCGAGGAGACCGAGTTACAAATGTCCGAGATCGGCAGGCGAACGGGCTTTGATTATGCTGCACACTTCAGCCAGGCCATTAAACGGCATTACGGTGTCAGCCCACGAGAGCTCCGGAAACGTTATGTCGATGTAGCGCCGGACACTGAGTAGAATAAGCACTACACTTATCAATGAGTTTCAAAGTTCCAATGTTGGTAGTCGCTCCACTAAATAAAGGGGTAGGGAAATCAGTTGATAGTTAGCATCTATAGTCTTTTTCCCCTTCCGGATTCTGGTTTTGACAGATTGTCTTGATGGCAAGCCGGTATCAAATCTGACTGCAAGGGGCGTGTTTTTTTCACCCACAAATTGATGCAGAGATTTCAAGCTGCCGGTAGCGCCAGCTTTGATCTCAATCGGGATAATCTGGCCATTGAGTGCCAAAACGTAATCGACTTCAGCATTGATGGATCGACCTTCTCTGAGCCAGTAAGTCAATTCCCGGTTGAGTGATGTTGAGACGAAATCTTGTAAATGCTGACCAATAAACTGTTCCGCAATCGCGCCTTCATTGACTAACTGTGTATCGACTGTTTGTGAGATCGTGTTCCAGCCCAAACCACAAATAGCGTTCATCAAACCAACATCGAGAAAAATCAACTTGTAGACTGTATCTTCGATATCTGCTTGAAGAGGAAGTCCGCTGCAATGGCTGTGAATAACTTTTGATAACACACGCGCCATGCAAAGGAGTTCAATATCCCTTTTGATTGTGGCACTTTTATCCTGCCTTGAAAATTGGCTGTACTTGATTTTTTTACCCACGTTGCGAGCAGCAAAATTAAATACATGTTGAATACGTGTCAGGTTTCTTGACCCAATGTATTTAGGGAAATCTTCCTGATAGGTCTCAATGATTGAATTGTGGACTTCACTTACGTCTTTTAGTCTTTTTGAGTGAGCATAGGTTTTGACGGCCTCCGGCATGCCGCCAACAAAAAAATAGGTGCGTAATAATTTGAGCAATCGCTGGTGTATGATCTGATCGAGATTATCGCTGATGTTGAATGTTTTTATGATTGAAGTAAGTTTTGTTTCATCTAATGCGTCCAGAAATTCTGTAAATGTCATCGGCCCCATATGCAGATACTCAACCCGGCCTACGGGCATGGGGAAGTGATGTTCAGTGAGGGCGAATTCCAGCAGTGAACCTGCCGCCAATACGGGAAGCTCTTTAAGATCTTCATAGAAATACCGCAAAGTTGGTATGGCTTCAGGTACTGCCTGGATTTCATCCAGAAATAGCAGTGAATCAGAGGTGATGGCATTTACGTTGGGCAATGCTTCCAACAGGTTAACCAGGCTGACTGGATCTTTGTCTTTGAATGCAGGTGTGAGGTCTGGGTAACGTTCCAGATTTATCTCTGCCAAGGGCCGATTCTGTAATTCAGAAAATAGGCGAACCAGAGTTGATTTCCCAACTTGTCGAGCACCTCGAATAACAATAGGCTTTCTATTGGGTTTTTGTAGCCATTTACCTAGAGTTATCAGCTGATTACGGTTCAATTTAATACCCTGCGCTTAACTGAAATGAGGTCGGTTTAAGGCTAAGTATATCAGAATAGGGGTGTGTATTCACCTTTTGAGGTCTAAAATAATGGTGTGTTTAGAACACATGTAGTCTATAAGTAGGGTGTGTTGCTCAATATACCTTCACATAGTAGGTGCCGCGCCCGGTGCCTTTTGCTTCGATAAGATCCAGCTTTATCAACTTATCAAAATCCAGTTTCCTTGATGCAAGGCTGCGCAAGGAGATACTGCCGTATTCACGCTGGGTTATGCTGCCATGCTCTTCAATATAATCCAGAACTTTCCGGTGATGAGGTTCAAGGCGGGGTTTGAACTTTGATTTCTCCGGCAACGTTTTACGCACGTGTCGTAGTTCATCCAGAATTCCATCAGTAAAGTATTCAAGCCAGTCAGAAAAATCTATGTCTTCTGCCAAATCATAATAGTCTCCTTCTAATCCAACAGCCTTAAAATAACGTGTGATGTTACGGTTGTAATAATTTTCAAAACTGAATATTTCAAATAACTCCAGTCCGGCTTCCCCTAGAATGGCGGTAGTAAGAAGACGTGTAGTTCGACCATTGCCATCAATGAAAGGATGAATAATCACACATTGCCGGTGGAATATACCAGCCAGAATAAATGGATCAATTCCTCCGATTTTATCTTTAATAAATTTCAATAAATCTGATGTTAGTTTTCTAACATCCTTGCTATCTGGTGGGATAAATACTATCTCATCGATTTTTTGTGGATTACGAATAATAACGGGAGCTTTCCGCAATGTTCCACAATGCGAAGGATTATCCATCAACCCATCCACAACTTGTGCTTGAACTTTTTCAAGGGTTTTTACATTTAGCTGAAACTCACCTGAGCGTACATCCGCGTATAAAGATTGAAGAGCCTTGTTGTAATTTAGAATCTCTCGCTCAGTATCCCTGATATTTTTCCTATTGGTTTTGAGTAGGCGTTTTACGTCTGTGAGTGGTAAAGGGTTACCTTCGATACTGGTTGAAGCATAAGAAGATAATTCTCTTGCTTCAATCTCAAGCTTGACCAACTCCTGATCGCTTAAACGATAGGACTTGATTTCCCCTAAAGACTCGCCAATTTCACGAATGGTGAAGAGAAGTTTATTGCTAATGGTATATTTTGGAATCCAGAACATAGCCTTAAATTAGCCGATAATCAGCCGTAAATCAAGGAGGAGATTAGCCGAAAAACAGCCTTAAATTGGCCATTGTTGTTGGCAAGCTATGGGGCCCGGTCGGCTGCAACTCTTTCAATGTCTTAAGAGAATAGCTCGGTTGCCATTTTCAAAAACCCGGTGTTCCGCATGCCAGCGGACTGCACGATTGAGTACCGAGCTCTCTACATCCTGACCAAGGCGTTCCAGGTCCTTGGGCTTCATCGAGTGATCCACACGCTCCACGCCTTGCTCAATGATGGGGCCTTCATCCAGGTCCATGGTTACATAATGGGCGGTGGCGCCGATTAGTTTCACACCCCGGTCATAAGCCTGGTAATAGGGTCGGGCGCCTTTGAAACCGGGCAGGAAAGAGTGATGGATATTAATGGCGCGACCGGCCAACATGTCGCAGGCATGCGGTGTAAGAATCTGCATATAGCGCGCCAGTACCAGTAATTTGGAGTTTGTTTCCTCGAATAGCGCCAGGATTTTTGCTTCCTGCTCTGGTTTTTTTCCTGGCGCAATCGGAAAGTGGTGATAGGGCAGATTGTGCCATTCAACCAGGGAACGCTGGTCATCGTGGTTGGAAACTACCCCGGTGATGTCGATGGGCAGGTGGCCGTCGGCCCATTGATGCAACAGGGCATTGAGACAGTGGCTCTGCTTGGATACCGCGATCAGGGTAGGCAATCTGCGTTCTGACAAATAAAACTCAAATCGCATCCCGAAACGTTTGGCTACGGTTTCCTTGTAGTTACCTGCCATTTCCACAAGGCCGGCTTCATCACTGATATCATCTTCAAATTCTACCCGAACAAATGATTTCTGGGCCTTATCATCTACAAAATGGGACATTTCGGTGAGCAACGAGCCACGTTCGGCCAGGAATCCGGTCACGGCAGCAACGATACCGATCGTATCGGTGCAGCTTGCCTTGAGAATATAAGATGGACGGGTCATGCGGCTTCTCCGTAAGCTTTGGCCGGACAATAAGGGCTGCGGTTTATCGGGGACGTCAGGCTGAACATGCCATCGGATCTTTGCCAGCAGCGGATAGCCACTCATACAAATAGTGACTGTAGCTTCGGTCCACGTACAGATCGAATTCAAGCTCCCCGGTGGCAACGATAAATACCGGTACCTGTGCGAAACGTGTGCGAACACACTGGCCGCTGGTGAAATAATCCGGATGCATGTCAATGCCACAACCCATCGCCAATAGGGTTCGCGAGCTTTGGCCACTCAGGGAAAAACAGGCGAGTCCGGAAGACATATCAGTGGCAGCAAACAACTGATTTGCTAATACACTATCAATATTGTTCAGGATATCCGTGGCAGACTCACTTTCACTGGTAAACAGCCATTGATCCGGACCCAGCCAATGGATGGCTGGGTTGCCATCCCGCGATTGCAAAGCCTGTTGCGGAAGTTGCAAAACTTCAGTGGCAGTTTGTGCACCATTCGGGTGAACACGCAAGCGGACAATTGACCGCTGATCTATTTCTTTCAAATCAAAACCAGTATTCTCAGGCATTCATCTTCTCCCCGCTAGCGTCGTAGAAGACCGGGCTTGTAATTTGCACATCAAATGTCCGTCCTTCATCAAATACAGTCACGGTTTCCCCTTTGCGCTCAAACCCGTTCTCCAGCACACCAAGACCAATAACGCGCTGCAGTGTCGGGCTGAAGCAGGCTGATGTCACTATGCCTTCACTGCGGCGACTGTCATCCCTGGATGTGACGAAGTGTGCCCCAGCCTGTAGGTTTTCCTTTTCATTCAACGGTTCGATGCCAACAAACTGCCGCCGGTCTTTTCGCTGATCCTCGCCACGCAATAGAGATCGCTTGCCAACAAAGCCCGTCTGCTTCTTGTTAACGATTCCACCAAAACCGACGTCGAGCGCATTGGTCGTGCCATCGGTATCTGATCCCACGTGCAAGTAACCTTTTTCGGTTCGTAGCACAATGATGGCTTCGATTCCGACAGGTTCGATCCAATCGCCACCGATTTCAAAAAGTTGTTCAATGACTGTTTGTGCATGTCTGGCCGGCACGCTGATCTCATAGCTCATTTCGCCGGTGTAACTGACACGTTGCACACGCGTCTTGATACCCAGAAAAGTGCCTGTTGCAAGCGCCATATGTGGCAAAGCCCCGGCTGAGAAATCGATATCCGAGTCAACTTTTTGCAGCAGTTCCCGTGAATTTGGCCCGGCAAGCGTTATCACTGCCCACTGGGACGTCACCGGTGAGATGATCAACTCAAGATCCGGCCACTCGCATTGATGCCATTCCTCCAGCCATGCGGCGATACGATCTGCGTTTCCCGAGGTGGTGCTGACCTGGTACAACTCATTATCCAGTCTTGCGAACACACCATCATCAATAATGATGCCGTTTTCGTTTAGCATGAGTCCGTAGCGAATACGGCCGGGTTTTAGTGTCAGTACATTATTGGCGTAGATACGATTCAGAAATTCACCCGCGTCAGGCCCCTTAACCTCGATCTTGCCTAATGGTGAACCATCAAAAAAACCCACGCTGCGCCGCAGTGCCAGAACCTCTTCGCGGATGGCGGTTTCCCTGTTCCGGCCATTAGTGGCGTAGTATTCCGGGCGCTTCCACGGACCATAATTTTCAAATACGGCCCCCTGGCTGACGTGCCAGTCGTGGGCAGGTAATAAACGTGCCGGGGTGTAGAAATCCCCGTGGCGTAAACCGGCGATCGCACCCATGGGTACCGGCATGAATTGTGGTCTGAATGTGGTGGTTCCAACTTCCTCAATGGGTCTGTTGGTGAGACTGGCCAAAAGTGTCAGTGCATTTAGATTGCTGGTTTTACCCTGGTCGACTGACATGCCGGTTGATGTGTAGCGTTTCAAGTGCTCGACAGAAACGAAGTTTTCCCGCACCGCAAGTTCGATATCAGCGACGGTCACATCATGCAGCCAGTCAACCCACTGGCGGCTGGTATTACCTGTCGGTGTAATCCTGAGGGAATCCAGCTTATAGCTGTCTGTAGCAGTTGTTGAAAAATCAACGGGCTTGCATTCAAAACCAGCCATGGTTGCGGCGTGTGAGCCGGCGTTTGCACCTTCATTCAGGGCGTCAACCAGTAAGAACTTACCATTCGCGCTACCTGCGACTGTTATCCGCTGTCGGGGTATCTTTGGTAAGAAGCAGGCCAACTCCGGATCGTAAGCAAGTTTCCCGCCTGCCTGTGAAAAAAGATGCAGTGTCGGGTTAAAACCTCCGGACATTGCAACACCGTGGCAGGCAATTTCACCAGTCGCGCTGGTAACTGATTTGTTATCAGCGGCCAGGGTACCCACCCGGACTTTGACAATACCCCTGGAACCCACCGTGTCGGTAATAACCGAACCCGACATGATGCTGATGCCGCGCTGGATCGCCTGTTGAGCCATGTTGTCGGCTATATTTGTGCGCACATCGACTATGGCTGGAACGCGCACACCGCTGTCGTGCAAGCTGAACGCGACTGCATAGGCCGAATCATTATTAGTGGCAACAACCATCGAATCCCGTGGTTTTACAGCATAGCGATTCACATATTCCATTGCGGCACCGGCCAGCATTACGCCGGGTCGGTCGTTGTTCATGAATACCAGTGGTTGCTCGATGGCACCGGTCGCTAACACAACCTCTTTTGCACGCACTTTCCAGAATCGTTTGATTCCGGCGGTTGAACGGTCGGTGATGGTCAGAACATTGTGATCGTAGTAACCGGAGACCGTAGACGATGTCATGATAGTCACATTGGAAGTGCTTTCAAGTGCATCCCGTGTTTGATTAATCCAGCTATCTGAATCAAGCCCATCGATTTCTGCAGCCTGTCTCAGCAGATTTCCACCCAATTCGTGATCCTGTTCGACGATGACAACCCGCGCGCCACTATTTGCTGCACTCAAGGCCGCCGCAAGCCCCGCCGGACCTGCACCAATGATCAGGACATCACAATGCAGGTTGTGGTGAAAGTACTTGTTGGTGTCCTCACCTGTCGGCAGTTCTCCAAGCCCGGCCACGCGGCGAATTGAACCCTCGTACCAATGCCAACCTGGCCACTTGAAAGTTTTATTGTAAAAACCGGCAGGCCACAGTCTGTGGGTGAAGTCGAGGAGACGCCCGACATCAAAATTGACACTGGGGAAACAGTTCTGGCTATTAATTTTTTGTCCTTCAGTCAGGGTGCGCAGTGTTGACCGCACCACAGGCACATCGCCGTCACCTTCCGCTACCGTTAGCAAGGCAGCGGATTCTTCTACACCAGCGGAGATTACACCGCGTGGCCGGTGATATTTGAAACTCCGGCTTACGTTGCTGATGGCATTTGCGAGTAAGGCCGATGCAATCGTGTCACCCTGGTAACCCTGGAGTGTTTTGCCGTTGAACTCGAAAGACAACGGCTTGCTGCGGTCGATACGACCACCCTGAATGAGTCGGTTTTTCTGTGTTTGGGTCATCGGTCATTGCCCCCGCTTTTCGTGTTTGGGGCCAGTTCCGGTTTTGCTTCACCCATTTTGTAGGTGGCATGAATCTCATGTGTCACGGTATCGCGCGCAACATTGAACCAGCGTCCGCAGCCGTAGCTGTGCACCCAGCGCTCATAGTGGATACCCATCGGGTTCTCCCTGTTAAAGAGATAGTCAGACCACTCGGCATTACTTGAATCAAGTGATGGTCGTGTGACATGTGATTCACCGCCAAATGAAAAATCTGACTCGTCGCGGCAGCCGCAGTATGGACAGGTAATCTGCAACATCAGTGGGCTACTCCCGATGCCGCGCCTTCATCAATGAGTGCACCCGATTCAAAACGTTCGAGTCCAAAGCCCTCAATGAGCGGGTGCGGGTGATCATTGACAATCGTGTAAGCCATGGTTTCGCCACCTGCCGGTATTGCCTTGTAACCACCGGTGCCCCAACCACCGCTGATATACAGATGATCCACAGGTGTCTTGCCCATAATTGGTGTTGTATCCGGTGTGACATCAACGGTACCGGCCCATTGCCGCATCAGGCGCAGACGGCTGAAAGCCGGGAATAATTCCAATACTGAGGATATGGTCTCTTCCAGCATTGGGATACCACCACGTTGTGCATAGCTATTGTAGACATCGGCGCCTCCACCGATGACTAATTCACCACGGTCAGATTGACTGACGTAGGCGTGGATGACCGGGGATAACACGACTGTATTTAGACAGGGCTTGACGGGTTCGCTGACCATGGCCTGCAGTGACATGCTGGTGACGGGTACGCGAAAGCCGGCCATCTTTGCGAGAACACCCGTGTGGCCGGCTACTGCAATACTGACCTTGCCGGCCTCTATTCTTCCGCGTGTTGTTTCCAAACTGGTAACACGGCCCGCTTGGGTGTTTATATCGGTGACCTCACATTGTTGGATAATATCGACACCGTATTCACTGGCGGCACGTGCAAGTGACCAGGCCACTGCATCATGACGTGCTGTACCACCGCGTCGTTGAATAAAACCACCATGGATGGGAAAGCGGCAATCGAGATTGACAAGGGGCATAAGTTCCTTGACCTCGGTGGGTGTCAACACCTGGGAATCAATATCATTGATCATGATTGCGTTGGCCCAGCGCCGGATCCCCTCCAGTTCATGGTGACTATGGGCAAGTGTCAAAATACCCCGCTGACTGAGCATGACATTAAAATTAAGCTTCTGACTCAAACTTTCGAATAGTTGCAATGATCGGTCAAAAAATGCTGAGCTTTGTGGCCAGAAGTAATTGGAGCGAATTACCTGTGTATTTCGCCCGGTATTGCCGCCGCCCAGGTAGCCTTTCTCGAGTACAGCAACATTCTTGATGCCGTGATTTTTGGCAAGAAAATAGGCCGTGGCGAGGCCTTGACCACCTGCACCGATAATCACTACGTCATAGTGTTTTTTAGGTTCCGGGCTCCGCCATGCCTGTGGCCATTTTCGGTGGCCTGACAAGGCGTTCCGGAACAGGGAAAAACCGGAGTAATTGTTCATGTTTCTATATGGTCCATTCGATCCAAATACCCATCGATATTGTGCTTCTAACCTGTTTGACGCAAGTGTTCTGCCTGACCTCAACACAATGACAAAAATAATTGAGGTCACAATGAGTTTACTGGATTGCAATACCAGCTGCGGTCCGGGCGATATGTTCAGCGCTGATACCAAAGTGGTCCCTCAGTACAGGGCGCGATTCACTCAAGCCATAACCGTCAGTTCCCAGGCATATCAGGTCACCAGGGACCCAGCGAGCGATGCTGGCAGGCAGCACTTTCATAAAATCACTGGCCGCAACGAATCTGCCAGAACAGTTTTCAAGCACCTGGCTAAGCCAGGGAGTTTTGGGTTTTTCCATCGGATGGGCCAAGTTCCAAGCCTCGCATTCGATGGCATCCCGGTACAGCAGGCTATAGCTCGTTATGCTGTAAACATCAGCGGCAATACACTGTTCGGCCAGTATCTCTTGGGCGGCCAGTACTTGCTGCATGATACTACCGCTGCCGAACAAGTGAACCTGGGGCGTTTCGTATCCGGGAAGTGATGGGGCGGCACTCCTGAACAGGTAAATGCCACGTAAAATGCCTTCCTCAGATTCTGGCCCCAGACCTGGCTGCGGATAATTTTCGTTGTACACCGTCAGGTAGTAAAAAAGGTCTTCCTGTTCGGTATACATGCGGCGGATACCTTCTTGGATGATGACGGCCAATTCACAGGAAAATGCCGGGTCATAGCTCATCAGGTTAGGGATGGTATTGGCGACGACATGGGAATGTCCATCTTCATGCTGAAGGCCCTCACCGTTGAGTGTTGTACGTCCAGCTGTTCCACCCACCAAAAAGCCACGTGCAATGGCGTCGCCACAGGCCCAGATCATGTCTCCGACGCGTTGGAAACCAAACATCGAGTAAAAGATATAGATAGGGATCATGGGTATACCGAAGTGCGCGTAAGCTGTCCCGGCTGCGAGGAAGGATGCCATAGCACCCGCTTCACAGATGCCCTCCTGCAATATCTGGCCCGTTTTGCTCTCCTTGTAGGGCGAGATTGATGCAGCATCTACGGGTTGATAAAGCTGACCCTTGGGGGAATAGATTCCAAATTGCCGGAACAGATCGTCCATTCCGAAAGTACGGGCTTCATCTGGTACGATGGGTACGATGTACTTGCCAATTTCGGCGTCCCTCGCCAGCTTGGTTATCATACGCACCAGTGACATGGTGGTTGAACGGGGGCGTTCTGAGCCTTGCAGGGCGTCATTAAACGGCGCCGGTCCCGGTGTGGGCAGGCTCGGACAATCTACGTGCCGATGTGGTTGATATCCTCCCAGCGCTTCACGTTTTTTCAGTAAATACTCAATCTCTGTACTGTCATCGGCGGGTTTGTAAAATTCGGCCTTCTCAATCTGCTCATCACTCAAAGGGATTTTGAATTTGCGCGCGCTTTCCAGTCGTTCTGATGGGTTCATGGACTTTTTCTGATGGGTGGTATTCTTGCCTTCACCACTCGCTCCCATGCCGTAACCTTTTAGTGTTTTAATCAGAATCACTGTAGGTTTGCCGGTTGTTGCCACAGCTTCCTGGTAGGCAGCGTAAACTTTTTTATGGTCATGCCCACCACGCTTGATCGTGCGGACCTCCTCATCACTGAGGGTTTTCATTAACTCCGCCAGTTCAGGGTTGTCATGCGTCCAATGTTCACGAACTTCCTCACCGGGTAACACAGAGTACATCTGGTAATCACCATCCACGGCCTGGTTCATGCGTCTTTGCATGACGTTATTCACATCACGGGCGAACAACTCATCCCAGGCAGAGCCCCAGATCACCTTGATGACATTCCATTGAGCACCGCGGAATACACTTTCCAGTTCCTGGATGATTTTGCTGTTACCACGCACGGGTCCGTCGAGTCGTTGCAGGTTGCAATTGACGACCATGATGAGATTATCGAGTTTTTCCCGTGCGGCGATGTTGATGGTGCCCAGCACTTCCGGTTCATCGCTTTCGCCATCACCGATAAAACACCAGACCTTGCCGCCATTGGTGGGCTTCAGACCCCGGCTTTCCAGATACTTGGCAAAACGTGCCAGGTAAATAGAGGTCACCGTTGACAGACCCATAGAGGCAGTAGGGCAGGGCCAGAAATCGGGCATGCGACGCGGGTGAGGGTAAGAGGACAGGCCACCGCCAGGTGCGAGTTCACGGCGGTAGTTTTTTAGATTTTTCTCGCTCAAGCGTCCCTCAAGAAAAGCACGGGCGTAGACACCGGGAGCGCCATGAGGCTGGGTGTTGATGATATCGCCACCGTAGTCTTCCGTGCGGTTACGGAAGAAATGGTTAAAACCGACTTCCAGCATGGTTGCTGCAGAAGCATAGGTTGCGATATGGCCACCAACCCCTGACCCGGAATCGTAGGCTTGCAAAACCATGGCCATGGCGTTCCAGCGGTTGATGTTTTCAATTCGTTGTTCCAGTTCGATATCGCCCGGGTAGGCAGGCTGATTCTGAATCGGGATGGTATTGCGATAGGGTGTGTTGAGTGTTGCTTCCTCCAGCGGGACACCGGCCTTGAGCGCATGGTTTTGCAGGGCCCGCAGGAGTTCACCCACTCTGACGGTTCCATGAGCAGATTGGAATGCCTCCAGCGACTCCAGCCACTCTTGTTTTTCAATTGGCCAATCATCCAAACCTTCTTCAACATTCGGTTTCATTTAATTGCAAATCCTGTCGATATGTGTAAATTCCAAGTGTTTAATCTCGGTGAACTGATACTGTTTCAAATACATCAGGCTTTAGCCACTATCCACCTCGCTGACTCTGCACCGCTTGCGCACAGCCCTATACTCCACCACCGATGACTGCCTGTGGTTATCCATCCACAGGCAGTCTCTCGTTTTCTCAAGACTTCATCACTTTTTTCAGGGCTTCAGCAATCCTTGCAGGCCCAGGGAAATAACCCCATTCCTGGGCGAGGGGGTAAGGTGTGTCCTTTGATCCGGACAGCCAGCGATTTCGTGCTTCTATCCTGTTTGACGCAAGTGTTCTGCCTGACCTCAACACAATGACTCAAATAATTGAGGTCACAATCTCATAATCCGTCAGAATAGAGGAGGGCGAAGCACAGGGTGCTAATAGTGGTGCGTTCACCAGAGTAAGAGCCACTGGTGATTTTGAATCGTATATTCGGACAGGGTAGGAAAAATGGCCAATAGCACAGTCAAGAAAAAGAACAGTCGTAAAAACCCGTTAAGCAGGCCAGACTGGATTATCGCCGCGCGGGACCTGTTGATAGCCGGAGGTGTTGAGCATGTACGTATAGGCCGGTTGTCGGAAACACTTAATGTCACCCGTGGCGGCTTTTACTGGCTGTTCAAGAGTCGCGAGGACTTGTTATCTGAGGTTCTCAAACACTGGGAGCACACCAATACAAGACCTTTTGAGAAGATAATGAACAACGAACATAGTGGCACTGATGAACTCAATGCCCTGTTCGATATATGGCTGAACGAAAAGGAGTACATCCCTGCGTATGATTCTGCCATACGAGACTGGGCGCGTATTTCCAAAAAGACTGCCCGTGTCGTCAAGCGTGTGGATGCCAAACGCATCGACTTGATGAAAACCATTTTTCTCGATCTGGGCCACCCCGAAGATGAGGCAGCAGTACGTGCTCGGGTCGCCTATTATCATCAGGTTGGGTATTACATCCTGGGGCTGGGAGAACCAAGGTCAGTACGAAGCAAGCTTCGCCCTCTCTACATGAAAGTCCTTTCCGGTCTCGACAGTATATAGCTCTGTCCATATTATTTTATTCTTAATTTTTTAGGGACTCATTTGCGTTTTAACATACAGGTGTGTATGTTAGTTACATACACACCTGTATGTTGGATGCTTAAAACCAGTGGAAGTAGCTTTATCAACTGTCGCACGATCCATTCCGAACCGGAAAGAATTTCTGGCTGATGCCTACCAGTATCATGCCCTTTCATTGAAAAGTTACCTGACGCGTACGCTCAATGAGGCCGACGCTGAAGACCTGATGCACGATGTATATGTGCGTATGGCCAGTCATCGGGATCTGGGTTTAATCGACAATCTCAAGGCTTTCATGTTTACGACGGCAACCAACCTGCTGCGCGATCGCTGGCGTCGGGCCAATGCACAATACGCACCCACTTTTGTGGATTTCGAGGATTTGAACCTGGTGGCCGGTGGGTCAGATCCGGCAGAAGTGGCCGAGTGGCGTGAAAGTTTGACTCGTGTTCATAAGGAAATGGGTCGACTGCCAACAAAATCGCGCCGGGCT
>Ga0190293_1000082_pt1 | contig 34165 bp, 33 predicted proteins | sample 48693001_MG_FD_161671 | JGI IMG/M metagenome (GOLD analysis project Ga0190293, IMG submission 161671) | Hydrothermal vent microbial mat bacterial communities from Southern Trench, Guaymas Basin, Mexico - 4869-30-0-1_MG | ecosystem: Environmental > Aquatic > Marine > Hydrothermal vents >...
TGGTCGATCGCTGTGAACGACGAGTTCCCCGAAAGCTTCCTCGAATTCCATGTGGCGCTGTTCGCAGCGAGGCACGACGATGCCCTCGACATCGGAGCCGAACAGGTTCTACGGGATGTTGCCAATACCGTTGGGTTGGACGAGGACGCCGTTGCGGCCGTGGTAGCCACTGGTGCACCCCAGCAGAGGCTCAAGGATGAACACACATCCCTCGTTACTGACTTCGAGGTATTCGGCGTCCCCACGTTCATCTCGAACGGTGAAGCCGTCTTTGCGAGGATCATGGACAGGCACAATGTCGCCGATGTCACTCGAGTGATTGACATGCTCGAATGGACGAACCTGAACGAGTTCAAGAGGACAAGGATCGGAAGGTAAGTCGTAGAGGAAGGTACTTGGTACTTGGTACTTGGTACTTGGTGGATCAGCGGATTGGGAGCGCCGGGCGGCCAGTTCACAGTTCACGGTTGACAGTCCACAGTCAGAAGATCCGCTCGTGAGTCCGGGTGTTTGACGGCGTTGGCGGATGTGGTTGCGGGTTTCTTGCGGACGGCGGAGAGCGGAGAGCGGACGGCACTCTGGCTCCTATCCGCGCATCCTCTTGGTATTCAGTACTTGGACGGAACGCGTCGCTGAACCCACTCTTGTCCAAATACCAAGTACCAAGTACCTTCCTCCCATGGAATATGTGTCTTCTGAAGAGATGTTCGAGCTTGTGCATGGGCGCCGAACTGATGACCCAGAGTGGTTCAACTTTGGGGAGAGTGTTGTTGGACCCGACGATGTGGTGACGATCCTTGCTCCCCAGATGTCAGCGTCGAGGAAGGGAACGATCGAGCGCGTACTCGCAGACAGGACGGACGACCTCACCATCGTCGTGGAGGGCATGGTGGATCTTGGAAACGTGTCGGCCGTCATGCGAACAGCGGACGGATTTGGAGTGCAATCCGTACACGCCATCGATACGGCAGAGGTCTACAAGCGGTCGAGGCGGACAACAAGAGGCACGGACAAGTGGATAGACAGGTATCGGTGGAAGGATGTTCGATCATGCTTCGACCACCTACGATCGCAGCGGTATCGCATCGTTGTCGCAGATGTAGCGGTTGGAGCCGTTCCGATCGGTGACGCTGACCTCACGCAACGCAGCGCTGTCGTGTTCGGGAACGAACTCGCGGGAGTCTCGCCGGAGGCCAGGAGTATGGCGGACGCAGCGGTCACCATTCCCATGGCCGGCTTTGGGGATAGCTTCAACATCTCAGTCGCCGCAGCGATCACGTTGTACGAGGCGCAGCGGCAGCGCACGCTCCGCTTCGGGAGGAGCGGTAATCTGAGTGCCTCCGACGTGGCTCGTATCCGGGCGGTGTGGTACCTCAAGTCCGTACGCGAATCCCGTCTCCACATCGAGCGTGCACTGGATGACGGTTACGGCTCCACTGGGATCGAGTAGATCGTTGGACCGGTGCCCTCACTCACCGTCCAGTACCCGAGATCCCGGTCGAACGCGATGGCTTCGCCCTGGCGTTCTTCGGGCGAAGGTGCTGTACATGGTTCGGAGTTGAAAGCATCCGCGACGGATGCCCCTGTTGGTCGATTCCACATCCACACCGTTTGGTACCCACGCAGAGCGATCACATGACCGTCCCATGAGATGTCTCCCGCCGAAACCTCAGCGTCGAGGAAGACCGTGCCAACGAGTTCGAGGTCAGTCTCGTTGCCGGTCGACTCCAATGATCCTCTGAAGATGGATGCGAGTTCCTTGTCCTTCGTGACCACGTAGATCGCCGGTTCGATCGGATCGACGAAGATGGCCTCGGCATTGTGTACCCCGTCCGGGTATCGATACGGAAGGGGGACGACTTCGGTGAACTCTCCGTCGAGGACACCAGGATCCGAGTCGGGAACTCGGTAGATGGTTATTTGGCCGCTGCGTATGGAGAAGTTGTCGCCGATGTCTCCAACGTAGATGTAGCTGCCGGATCCGTCAGGGCCAGGGCCCGCTGCGATGTCCTCCCAGTCGAATGCGAAAGTTCCCGGGAGTTCGAACGCTCCGAGGTCGTTCCCTTCGGTATCGAATGCGAACAGTCGAGCGCCACCCCTGGAGTCGTTGTGGGACCAAAGGACGCCTGGAGCAACTCTGCTCCTCGCCAGTCCGGACGCTTCCACGAGGTCAGGGGATTCGACGGTTCCCGCGCTGAGGATCGACTCGTACCGGTCACAGACAGATGCTCCGGGCGCAAGAGGGGGCGCCTGAGGAAGTGTTGTCGTTGTCTCAGGCGTGTTTGTTGTTGGTGCTGATGATCCACTTTGTGCGACTGTTGTTTCTACTGGAGATGCCAGGCCGGGTTCTTCATCGGCGATGCGTGTTACGGAGACAACAACAATCACGAGAGCCGCTATGGCTATCAACCACAGAGTTGGTTTTCGCATACCGCGAGGGTAGGACGCTCGCTACTTAGGACCATCCAGGGATGCGAAGGCAATTGCCTGTGCAACCGAGGCGGATTCCAAATCAGCGAGTTCGAGGCTCTCATTCGGTCCGTGGTAGCGGCTCATCGGGTCGGCGATACCGACGAGGAGTACCGCTGCGTCGGGATATCGCTCCTCGAATGCCGCTACGAAGGGTATCGAGCCTCCCATTCCCATCTCGACAGGTTCCACCCCGTATCCTTCGCGCATGCCCTGTCGGTACGCCTCGTATACCTCCCCACCAGTGTTGAGGTCGAAAGCCTCGCCGGTGGTTCCTTCCGTCACAATCACCTCAGCACCCCAAGGAGCCGATCGCTCGATGTGAGCTTTCAAGGCTTCACTTGCAGCCGTAGCGTCCTGGCCCGGCGCGATCCTCATGCTGACCTTTGCCCGCGCCTCTGGGACGAGTTGATTGATCGCCTCGCTGATAGGGACCGCTTCGATGGCGATCACCGAGATCGAGGGCTTGCGCCACAGGCGCGATGTGAGCGATCCTGAGCCTGTGAGCTTGAGCCCATCGACAGGCAGCATCTGTTCGTCGAGTTCTTCGATCGTGAGGTCGAGCGGATCGGCCTCGCCGGACAAGAGGCCCTCCACCGCAACAGTTCCGTCTTCATTGTGAAGTTTGGCCAGCGTCCGAGCCAGAGCGGTGATCGCGTCCGGGTAGGTTCCTCCAAATGAGCCAGAATGGACCGCGTACTTCATCGTACGCACGGTCACCGTGCAGTCCACAAGCCCGCGCAATGAGGTCGTGAGGCCGGGGACACCGATCCTCCAGTTCCCGGCGTCTCCGATGATGATGGCGTCTGATAGCAGGAGTTCTCTGTATGTGTCGAGGAACTCTTCGAGGTGTGCCGAGCCGATTTCCTCCTCACCTTCGATGAAGACCTTGATCGTGACGGGAAGACCGTTGCCGAAAGCACGAATCGACGCCAGGTGCATCGCGATGCCTGCTTTGTCGTCCGCAGATCCTCTCCCGTAGAGTCGCCCGTCTCTTTCGAATGGTTCGAAGGGGGCCGTTTCCCATTGTTCGGCCGGTCCGGGCGGCTGAACGTCGTGGTGCGCATAGAGCAGGATCGTCGGTGCTCCTTCAGGACCTTGCTTGATGCCATATACAGCTGGATGTGCGCCGTCGATTTCGAGAAGGTACACCTCGTCGAGGCCGGAGGACTCAAGCAGTTCTGCAACGAACTCAGCGGACCGTCGAACCTCGTCGGGGTCGTATCCGTCGGCGCTCACCGAGGGAATGCGGATCATCGCCTCGAGTTCATCCCTGATGCGGTCTGTGTCATTTGCTATTGCGGTGCGGAGTTGTTCATGCATAGGGAATCAGCCTACCGCTTTCCGCTTTCCGCTTTCCGCGAAGAGCCTCGCTCAGCATCCGTGACCGCGACGGCCCTTTCTGGCGGACTGCGGAAGGCGGAGGGCTGTGAGCGGTCGCCGCTACACGTTGGCTTCGATGAACGTCAGGATTCGTTGCCAGGCGTCGTGGGAAGCATCGGCGAACTCGGCGTATTTGCGGTCGAAGAACGAATGTGGTGCACCGTTGTACACGATCACCTCGTCTGTTCTTCCCGCGCTGCGCAGCGCCTCTCGGAACTCGTTGTCAGCTTCGACCGGGATTCCTGGATCGTCCCCTCCCTGTAACGCCAAGATGGGGCATGAGAAATCGGTAACACGGGTGATGACGGGTGGGGCTCCTGGGGGGAAACCTGCGCGATTCGGATGACCGTAGAAGCCGACAGCCCCGGCGATTCCGAGGTCTGCTGCCGCCATATGCCATGCATTCGAGCCGCCAAGGCAGAATCCAACGATGAACACCGGCTTGCTCGGATTCTGGGAACGAAGATGGGTGATAGCCGCTGCAACGTCCAGTTCGAGTCCTGAGATCGTCATTGCTTCGACCTCTGGCCAGAAGTCCCAGTCCGCATCTCTTTTCCTGATCCCGGCTGTTCGACCGAAGTAGTCGACTGCGATTGCGTCGAATCCATGTTCTGCGAAGCGGAGAGCTAGTTCCTCGTAGAAGCGGAAGAGTCCTCGGACATCGGGAAGCACGATGATGCCGATGTCACCTCCAGACGCTGCAGAGAACGCAGCGAACTCATTTCCGTCGTCGGCGGTGAGCACGAGGTCGTGGTGGTGAACCGAGCCACCGTGAATATGAGGAACTGGTGGACTGGAATCAAGATCGAAGCACATGAACTACAGCCTACCGCTTTCCGTTTTCCGCTTTCCGTAAGAAACCGATGACGAATCAGCCGTCCGCCTTCCGTTATCCGCTATCCGCCAGAATCTGAAAACTGGCTGTAGAGGCCATGAGCGACTCTTCGCGGAATGCGGTTCCTTGGCTGACGGCTGATAGCTGATAGCTGATGGCTTCTTCTTCTGTACTCTTGCCCCATGGATGATCTGATACTTGTTCCGATCGATGTGCCTTTGGTCGGTGACGAACGGCGGAAGAACTGGGCGAAGGTCGTCACGAATGTCGATGAATCGATGGCGTCGGGATGGGCGTATGAAGGCGAGTTCATTGCAACTGGAGGGATACAGGATGTTCCGATTGGGTCGATCATCCTGACATATGGAGAACGTGGTTCCAAGACCAATCCGCAGGTCGAAGCCAAGGTGCTCAAGGTGAACAGCGATGGAACGCTGTCACTCGTCACGTCAGCGAAGGGGAGAGCATGGGCGAGAACCCTTCGAGATCAGATCGCTGAGTTGCTAGCAGACAGTGTCGACGCACCGATCGATCAGCTCGATTGGGATCCGTCGCTCCTGCGGTACACGACCGAGGCGTTGCAAGAGGAACTGCGTCGCCGGTCGGAGCACTAGTCCTGCGCTTCTGGCGCTCACCGCTTGAAGCCAAGGCGGTATATCGCTCTGGTGGACGCCAGAAGCCGAGGCTGCTACTTCGTTGCGACGATGAGAGCGAAGTGGTCGTTGCTATCCGTGAGGGCATCGGTGACCGTGAGCCCGCTTGCGGCCAACTCGGCCGAGATGCCATCGATGGTGAACTTACACGACCACTCAGTGTGTACTGCTTCTCCACTGGTGAATTCGATTGTGATACCGACGGCCTCAAGCTTGGCAGTCACGTCTCTGTTCGCCCTCAGACTCTGCTTCATACATCCAGAGTCCGGGAAGAACGCTGACACATGATCGAAAGCATCAAGTGGCAGATTTCCTCCGAGCGTGCGATTGATGACTGTGAGGATGTTCTTGTTGAACGCAGCTGAGACGCCCTGAGAGTCGTTGTAGGCCGCGACCATCGTCGCCTCATCCTTGACGAGGTCGGCGCCGAGGAGGAGGACATCCCCTTCGAATACGGAGGCAGCCACCTCTGCCAGAAAGTCCGGGCGTTCCTGAGGAGACAGGTTGCCGAGGGTGGAACCAAGGAACGCCACAATCCGGTTTCCGCCGCGCGGAACCCGGTGGAGATCGGTTCCGAAATCACCGACATAGGCCCGGACCGTTAACCAGTCATACGCGTCGGTAAGGGCGACACCGGCGTGTTCGAGAGCAGCATCGGAGACGTCGATCGGCACGTACGCGTCTCCGAGGCCAGCACGGTGCATCGCCGAAAGCAGTATGCGCGTCTTGCGGGCAAAGCCAGCGCCGATCTCCATCAGTTCGTGTGGGCGGTATCGCGCGATCAATTCGTCCGCGTACCGTTCGAGTATCTCGGTTTCAAGACGGGTGAGGTAGTACTCCGGTAGTTCAGTGATCCGGTCGAAGAGGTCTGAACCCTGGTCGTCGTAGAAGTAGATGGATGGCAAGGTCTTTGGGGTACCTGTCAGGCCAGCCTTGACGTCTCGAAGAAGCTGTGCCTCGAAGTCCTCTGGTTCTGAGAGTCGCTCAATCGTGAATCGGTCGAGTCCGGTCTTCATGCGACGTCCCAGGCCAGTCGGATACCGGAGAAGATCTGGCGACGTTGGCGATAGTCCCAGTTCCTGAAGGTGTTGCGGGCAACTGACGGTGCGGTCGCCCATGACGCCCCACGAAGGACGCGATAGTGCTCATCGTGAAAGAACACCTCCGAGTACTCGGGATAGGGGAATGTGCTGTAGCCGGGATACGCGACGAACTCTGATGACGTCCATTCGTATACGTCCCCGAGGAGTTGCTCAACGCCGTACGCGGATGCACCAGCAGGATACGAACCCACGGGAGCGGGTCCCCACCCCGATTGCCCAACGTTGGCATGGGCACCCGTTATCGCCGTGTTGCCCCATGGATAGGTGCGTGCCCCGGTCGCGTCCCTGCCCCAGCTTGCTGCCTTCTCCCACTCCATCTCGGTGGGCAGCCTCGCTCCTTCAAAGGCAGCGAACGCTTCGGCTTCCCAATACGACACATGGATGACTGGCTCGGTCGGGTCAAGGTCGCGAACGCGGCCGAACATCCTCTGGCTCCACTCCCCATTCACAGATCGTTCCCAGCCCTGGGGTGCCTCGTGGTCGATGCTCATTCGCCAGTCCCACCCCTGATCGGACCAGAACTCACGTTGGGCATAGCCGTCAGCGTCGATGAAGCGCATGTATCGACGATTTGTTACAGGGAAGCGGTCGATGATGAATGAAGCAACATCGACGGTGTGAGCTGGACGCTCGTTGTCGTACGCGCCAGACCGGTCATCGGTACCAAGAGTGAACGATCCGCCCTCGATCATGACTCGTTCAGTGTCATCGACCGAGCGAGCTGATGGGATGCTCCGAATTGCAGACAGCGCATACGCATCGAGGTCGGATCGCAGATTGAGTGCCTGAAGCATTGTCTCATGGTGCTGGGCCTCATGTTGCACGACCATTTCGAACACGTATCCACCTCGGCTGAGCTTCGGACCTTCAAGGAAATCTGAGTGAACGAGAAGTGTGTCGACGTCGTGGCGGACCTCGTTGAGGTACTCGGTCGCTTCGTCGCGATCAAGCAGCGGCAGTTCAGAGCGAGTGAATCGAGGGTTGTCGAAGGGGTTGTACATCTCGTCGCGAGCTGCGTCGTGGGCTCTCCGGCCACCGAGTTCACGGAGGAGCCAGAACTCCTCGAAGTTGGCGATATGTCCCATATCCCAGACGAGTGGGCTCATCAAAGGGCTGTACTGGAGGACAAGATCGTCCCGGGTCAGTGTTTTCGTCATCAGGAACGTCCGCCGCCTCGTCAGAGCGAGATCCGACGCGATCTGACGTTTCTTGAGTTGGATGCTTTCGACAGTGTCCATGTCCTGAGCCTAATTGGGGTCGCGGAAGTGGGAACGCGATGGCTTCCCCGACCATTCCCGCAAAGATCTGGCGGTTATCAAGGACGGGCATCCGACCGCCTCGCTCCGGGATGGCTCTCGGCGCACCAGGAGCGAGACGACCGTTGCGTGTCAGCGGTCCGGCTGTCCGTCTGGCTGGGTCGACGCGATGATGCCGAAGGTTGCCCCCGCGGGATCGGTGACGATCGCCATCTTCCCCATAGGGGAGTCCTGGGGTGGCTGGATGACTCGACCGCCAAGGTCCGAGACCTTGCTGACCGTGGCGTCAGTGTCTGGTACGTTGAACCAGGTGAGCCAGTGCGCGGGCACCTCGTCCGGCATCGTTGCTGAAATGTCCCATGCTCCACCCGTCGCCCTGTCTCCGACGCTGAACATCGTGTACATCATGCCGCCGCCCATGTCCATCTCGGCTGTCGACCAGCCGAGCAACGCTGTGTAGAACGCAACAGCTGCGGCGACGTCTCGACAACCAAGGTCGTTCCATGTCATCGTGTCGGGAACATTGAAAAGCTCTGCTCCATCATGTGTTCCTGATTGCCAGAAGCCGATCACTGCGCCCACTGGATCGATGATGAAGAACATGCTTCCAGCGTCCATGATCTGTATCGGTTCCATCAGCACCGTTGCCCCAAGCTCCTTGGCTTTGGCAAAGGTGTCATTGATATCGTCGACGATGACGTAGGACGACCACGCCGGCGGTTGACCAGCCTCTTGTTGCTCGGCGCTCAGCGGCCCCATACCGGCAACGACCTTGTCGTCTTTGGTGAACATGGTGTAGGGCATGCTCTCACCGGCTGTGGTTTGTGCCCCCCAACCGAATATCTCGTTGTAGAAGCTCTCCGCTATTGACGTGTCTGGTGCGGCGACGTCCGCCCAGCCAATCGTTCCGTGTGCGAGTCCCATCCGGACTCCCCCTCTCGTGTGGCGCCAGCCACCTCGTGTGAACACGACTCTACGGGAACGTTATGACAAGGATTACGGGAAGACAGCCGGCAGTACTCAGTACTTGGAGGATCAGCGGATAGGGAGCGCCGGGCGGCCAGTTCACAGTTCACGGTCGACAGTTCACAGTCAGAAGACCCGCTCGTGAGCCCGGGTGTTTGAAGGCGTTGGCGGATGTGGTTGCGGGTTTCTTGCGGACGGCGGAGAGCGAACAGCGGAGGGCACTCTGGCCCCTATCCGCGCATCCTCTTGGTATCTGGTACTTGGTCAGAGAAAGATGCCGCCCCGAATTCCGTCGCGCTACTAATGACCAAGAACGGACACTTCGCCCGGACTGTCTGGAAGCGAGCCTGCGAGCGTTCTGGCATCTGGCATCTGGCTTCTGGCTTCTGGCTTCTGGAAGCGAGCGCCGCGAGCGCTCTGACCAGAGCTAGTGCTTTTCGGCGCCGGGAGTGATAATCAGGGTCGCGATGGCTGTCACGAGCATGGTGATTCCGAGGAGGATGTATGCGACGGTCTGGTACGCGTCGCCCGGAGCCGTTGTTGCTACCGCTTCTGATGCGAGGATGAGTGTGAGCATGGCAGGGAGGTTATCAGCTTTCGGAAGCCAGAGCACAGAGCACAGAGCGGAAGGCGGAAGGCGGAGAGCGGAAGGCGGAGAGCGGAAGGCCGATTCCTATTCTCTATCCAATGTCCGACACAGCCCCTCGCGAATCGTCGCCGCCCCATCTCAAAGGTGTGCTCGGTGGCGGCCTGAAGCTCACCTGGGGTTTCGTGAAGCGGAGGCCCGTGTCCTTCGCCCTGGCTGTGATCGGGGCGATCGTGTTCGTCTCTGCCATCGTTGCTTCCGCTGTCGTGGTCGGCAAGATCACCGACGATCTGATCATCCCCGTGCTCCAGGATGGTGAAAGTATTGATGGGAGACTCTGGACAGCCGTACTGCTGATCTTCGGCGTTGCGGTCTGGAAATCCGCTGGTATCACCCTGCGCCGAGCCGCGGCAGGATGGCTTCAGTACGGGACACGGTCTGACGCCCGTAAGCGGCTGATAGCTCATCAGATGCGTCTCGATCTGGCATGGCACGATCGACGAAGTACGGGTGACCTCCTCTCGGTATCGGAGGTGGACACGAATCAAGGGACGTTCGTGCTTGCTCCGTTTCCGTTTGCCACCGGTTCCGCGCTGCTGCTCATAGGCACGATCGCCCTCGTCACATGGGTTGACCCCTTCCTCGGGTTGGTGATGCTCATCGGCCTCGTCCTGACCGTTGGCATCGATATCCACGGCGCGTTCAAGACATTCGAGCCTTTTGTGGAGGTCCAGGAGGTGCGTGGTCAGGTCAGCGAGATAGCGCACGAGTCCATCGACGGAGCGCTCACTGTCAAGGCGCTTGGCAGGGGCGAAGAAGAGACCAAACGTTTCGCTGTGACGGCGAACGAGCTACGGGACAAGGTCACCCAGGTGAATCAGATGTGGGTTGGGTACCGGGCGATTGTCGAGTCCCTCCCGACTGTGATGACGATCGTGATCATCATCGTCGGCGTAGCGAGACTCTCAAGCGGTTCCGTGAGCGCGGGCGATCTGGTGACCGTCGCCTACCTGCTCTCGTTGATGATGATGCCCATCTCTCTTCTCGGGTTCGTGATCTGGGAGATGGCACATTCGTTGGCCGCCTGGAGGCGTGTCCAGACCGTGCTCGATGCCGAGGATGTCGTTGAACATGGCGAGACGCAAGCGTCCACCGATTCGAGCGGTGGCGCTGTCGTTTCCGAAGGTGTCACATTCGGATACGAGGATGGTCTCGTCATTCTCAAGGACGTCGATGTCGAGATCCTCGGAGGCAAGACCGTGGCGATCGTTGGTCCCACCGCCGCTGGTAAATCGACGCTCGCGCTGCTATTTGCTCGTCTCTGGGATCCTCGCTCTGGAACCGTCAGCGTCGATGGTCGCGATCTCCGGACCTTTGCACCTTCAGAGCTCGCCGGTGAAGTGGCTTTCGTTTCCCAGGAGTCATTCCTCTTTGACGACACCGTCGAGGGAAACATCACGCTTGGCCTCGAATTCGATCAGGACGAGGTTCTTGAAGCGGCGCGACTCGCTGGAGTGGGAAGATTCATCAGCGAGCTCGACTACGGCTACGACACCAAGATCGGTGAAAGAGGTACCACACTCTCTGGTGGGCAGCGTCAGCGAATCGCTCTGGCGCGGGCGCTCGTGCGTCACCCACGCGTCCTGGTCCTCGACGATGCCACGTCGGCAGTAGACCCGTCAGTGGAGACCGAGATCCTTCGTGGATTGCGACGGTCGGAGCTCCCGTCAACGGTGATCATTGTTGCCTACAGACGGTCATCGATCGCTCTGGCCGACGAGGTCGTCTTCATCGAGGATGGCAGGGTCATTGCACAGGGAAGCCATGAGGAGCTGATGTCCACGACGCCGGGATATGCGAGGCTCCTCAATGCGTACGACGAAGACCAGACCGCGCGCGACGAGGAACGAGCCTCATCGTGACCGACCAGTCCAGAACCAGCACGACCCGCGCCCTGAGGAGATCGTTCCGGATCGCTCCCGAACTCTCCAGGGGTCTTGTCTGGACCCTCGTTCTCGCAGTCATCGGCACTGCCCTCCAACTTGCGGTCCCGATCGTTCTGCAATTGATCATCGACAACGAGATTCTCGGAGAGGGCGATGCTGATGTCAGCGCAGCCGTCCGGCTCGGACTCATCGCTCTCGTTGCTGTGTTGCTCGCGACGGCTGCCCGATGGTTCTCGCTGCGAAGGCTTATGCGTTCCGCGGCCTGGGGGCTTGCTCAGTTGCGAATCTCGACATTCGGACATCTCCACAAAATGTCGATGCTTGAGCTCCAGGCTGAGCGGAGGGGTGCACTCGTGGCACGGGTGACGTCCGATGTCGAGACGATTCAGCAGTTCTGGGAGTGGGGCGGCGTTGGCATGGTTCTTGGCACTGCCCAGGTGGCGCTGGCCATGGGCGCGATGCTGATCTACCAGTGGCAACTTGCTCTCATCGTGCTCGCAGGCGTTGTCATGTACACGATTCTCGTTGTCGTGTTCCAGCGGGTGTTGTCACGAGCCCACGACCGCGTCCGTGAGCGTGTATCTGACTCCCTTGCAGCGACAGGTGAAGCGATCTCGGGCCTGTCGACCATACGGGCCTACGGTATGGAAGAGGTCGTGCTCGAAAGGGTTGACGAGACGCTCGACGACCAGTTCTCCGCTGAAGTTCGCACGGCCGTCCTTGCCTCGACTCTCTTCTCGAGCGCGGAACTCTTCGCAGGAACGCTCACCGCTGTCGTGGTCGGTATGGGTGTGTACTTTGGAGGGCAGTGGTCCATGAGTGCGGGAACACTCGTGGCGTTCCTCTTCCTCGTGAACCTGCTCATCGAGCCGATCCAGCGTCTCGTCGAGACGATCGACCAGGCGCAATCAGCCGGTGCTGGATTGCGGAAGATTCTTGGCATCATCGACACCCCTGTGTCGATACCTGATCCAGTCGATGGCGTTGAGCTTTCCGAGGATGCCCTGTCCGTTTCGTTCGACGATGTGACGTTCGCCTATCCGGGCGGTCCCGACATCCTGAGCGATGTCACCATCAAGATCCATCCCGGGCAGCGTGTTGCCGTTGTCGGTGAGACGGGTTCTGGCAAGACAACCTTTGCGAAACTCGCGACGAGGTTGATGGTGCCAGCTAACGGCATGGTCTCGGTCGGGGGGCTGAACATCGACGAGATCGCTCTTGACTCACTCCGGTCCCGAGTTTCATATGTACCCCAGGAAGGATTTCTGTTCGAGGGGTCAGTAGCCGACAACGTTCGGTACGGCAGGCCCGGCGTCGACGATGAGGGTGTGCGATCAGCCTTCGCAGACCTCGGCCTCGTTGAGTGGCTCGATGCTCTGCCAGGAGGTATCCATACCGACGTTGGGGAGCGGGGCGGAAACCTGTCTGCCGGGGAGCGTCAGCTTGTGGCGATTACCCGTGCATGGATAGCGAACCCGAGTGTCCTGGTGCTCGACGAGGCGACCTCGGCCGTTGATCCCGCGCTCGAGGTTCAGATCCGCAGAGCGATCGAGTTCCTGACGTCAGGGAGGACCTCTATCACGATTGCGCACAGGCTCTCCACGGCCGAGGCATCGGACAGGGTCATCGTCTTCGACGCTGGTGAGATCGTTCAGGACGGTGCCCATACCGAACTGGTCCGTGATGAGGGTGTCTACGCCGCCATGCACGCCGATTGGGAGGGGAGCACGTGAGGCTCGGCCCTGGGCGCCTCGCGGTATGAGCTCGCTGCGCTCGCGTATGGGCTCGGCTGGCGCCTCGCGGTATGAGCTCGCTGCGCTCGCGTATCAGCGCCGAGCCAGTTCCGCCTTCTGTGTTCTGTGTTCTGCGCTGACGGCTGATGGCTAGTGACAGTATTCGGTACTTGGTTAGAACAGGACATGGATCACCTTCCGTCCAAGTACCAAGTACCAAGTACCAAGTACCCTTCCTCCCATGCTCTCTGTTCGTAACATCTCCAAACGGTACGGAGATGTTGTGGCGCTGCGGGATGTGTCCTTTGATGTGCAGCCGGGGAGAATCCTCGGATTCCTGGGACGCAACGGTGCGGGCAAGACCACAACGATGCGCTCGATCTTCGGCTTGGTCCAGGCTGAGTCCGGTGAGATCACCTACAACGGCGAACCGATCGGGCTGTCACAGTTGGTGAGGTTCGGATACATGCCAGAGGAGCGCGGGCTGTACCCGCGTATGAAGGTGCGCGACCAGCTCGTCTATCTCGCCACCCTGTCAGGTATGAACACCGCCGATGCCAGGGCATCAACCGACCTGTGGCTCGATCGCCTCGATCTGAGCGACAGGGCAGATGCGAAGCTCGAAGACCTTTCACATGGCAATCAGCAGAGAATCCAGCTCGCAGCAGCCATCGTCCACGATCCCGACCTCCTCGTGCTTGACGAACCATTCTCAGGCCTCGATCCGATCGGTGTCGACTCGTTGAGTGAAGTGATTAGGGAGTTCGCATCCAAGGGTGCGGGAATCCTCTTCTCCTCTCACCAACTCGATCTGGTTGAACACATCTGTGAGGATGTAGCGATCATCGATGAAGGCGAGATCGTCCTCATCGGAGACCTCAACCAGATCAGAGAAGAGGCGGCGTATCGGCGAGTGCTGATAGAGGTCGATGGCCAACTGTGGGCACCGCCTGTGAGCGGGGCACACGAGGTTGGTACGGGCGGTAACCGGCACCACATCGTTGATGCTTCAGTCGACGTTGAACAACTGCTACACCTCGCCAGCAGCGCCGGATCGATAACCCGATTCTCGTACGAGACACCGACCTTGTCCGACATCTTCCAAGAGGCGGTTGTGAAGTGACACCGAAGAATCAGGTCTGGATCATCGCGCGAAGAGAATTCACAGTGCGGTCGAAGAGTAAGGTCTTCCGAGGGGTTCTGATCGGTCTTTCACTGCTGATCATCGGAGGTATCTTCGGTATCTCCCTTCTTGTGGGACGCTCAGACACCACCTCTCTGGGTGTTGGGGGCGACTCTCCAGCTGGTCTTGTGGACGAGATCGAGGCCGCTGCCGAGGCCATGGATGCTGATGTGGTCGTGATCGAGTACCCGACGGCGGACAGCGCCACCCAAGCGGTGGAGTCGGGAGAGGTCCAGGCTGTGCTGGTCGATGGTCATACCATCGTGTCCATGTCCGGGCCGTCTGGCACGGTGGCATCGATCTTCAGTTCTGCCGCTCACGTAGCGGTGAGGCGCCAGGTCGCTTCAGATCTCGGACTGACTGAGGCGGACGTGGACTCACTCCTGGCACCGGTTCAGATCGAAGTGGTCCAGCTCGAGCCCGAGGAACCCGAGGAACCCAACCAGGAGGCAAGGGGCGTTGCCTCCTTCCTATCGGCGATCGTTCTGTTGACAACGATCATGATGTTCGGACAGTTCGTCGCGATGGGGATCGTTGAGGAAAAGCAGAACCGGATCGTGGAGGTGATTCTGTCACGGGCCAGGGCTTCGTCTCTGGTTGTTGGGAAGGTGCTCGGTATAGGGACCCTCGGTCTGGTACAGATCGGTGTGCTCGGCCTGGCCACCGTCATCGGATTGATGTTGGCTCCGCTCCCAGAATTGGATGGACTAGACATCACAAGCGTCGGCCTGACTGCGGTCTTCTGGCTCATCTTTTGGTTCGTTCTCGGCTACCTCCTATACAGCTTCATGTACGCAACGGTCGGAGCGACCATCTCGCGTCAGGAGGACATGCAGTCAGTGGCGTTCATCCCTGCCGTATCGATCATGCCTGCGTACATGATGATGGTCTTCTCCATGCAATCGGGTCCGGGACCATGGGTGCGTATCGCTTCTTTCGTCCCCATCTGGTCGCCCATTCTCATGCCGTTCCGAATCAACCTGGGCGATGTTCCGCTGTGGGAGGTTGCTGTCGCTGTGCTGCTGGTGATCCTCACCATTGCAGCCCTGGTTCAGGTCGGATCGAGGGTGTATCGCGGCGCTGCGCTTCGTACCGGTGCCCGCGTGCCCCTGCTCGATGCGTGGAGGTCAGGCAGTGAAGGGACCGAGACGTCATAGTCGACCTGCCTGATGACCCGACGGTCAGCTTGTCGGTGGTGGCCTGAGGAACTTGACATCTGGCGGCAATTCGCCCCTGGTTCGTTCGAGTGCGAGCCTCCAGGAAGGCGACGCACCGAGCGACCACCGAAGACCCCTCGTGAGCGCATCACCTGTCGGCCGTGCCCAAACGTATCGCCTCACGCCGAGGATCTGCGCAAGGGGTGATGGAACCGTGGCTGCGGCTGCGTGAAAGAGGAGTTGGTACACGGGCAGCACAGAGCGTGGAAGCGGCGGGTTGCGCAGGAACGCCACCGTTTGCTCCATTCCAGGAGACGGGCCGATGTCAGGGTGGCTCGAGATCCACCGCGAGAGTTCAGCTCGGGTTTCTGGGAGCTCGGTGGCCTTCACAAGTGTGCCGAGGCGCGCTTGTTCCATGACATACCGATCGGCATCCTCGTCGGTGAGGGGGTGTGCGCCGTAGGCCTCGTAACCAGCGAGAAAGCTGTCGGCAAGGACGTTGTGGACCCACGCAGCGTACTGCGCACCGTTGGCTGTGTACGGTCTGGCGCGGTGTGAGGTTCCTTCCACGCCCACATGGGCCCTGCGAACCCTCTGGAGCGCTTCCTCGACCTCGGGCATTGCGCCGTAGGTGGTCGCTGTGACGTAGGCGCTCGTTCGCGAGAGGCGACCGAGCGGGTCGGATTCGTACATGGAGTGGTCGACAACACCGGCCACGACCTCGGGATGTGCCGCCTGGATGAGCAGGGCCCGGATCCCCCCGATGAAGGTCGACACATCTCCGACGACTCGCCAGGTAACTGACTGCGGGCCGAATAGGCCAGGGTCATCGGTGTAGTCCATGGAGTGGGCCAAGGGATAGTCGGCATGAGCAAAGAGCGAACTGGCCTTGTCAGCGATACGGATTCGGGGATTCATGTGGGAAGAAGGTACCAAGAGGATGCGCGGATAGGTGGAGCCGGAATCGCAGTTCACAGTTAACGGTTCACAGTTCACGGTCAGAAACTGGTACCAGCCCGGATCATTCAAGTGTGGTCGGAAAACGGAGAACGGAAAACGGAGAACGACCGCTCCCTATCCGCTGATTCTCCAAGTGCCAAGTACCAAGTGGATCAGCTGATAGGGAGCGCCGGGCGGCCAGTTCACAGTTCACGGTTGACAGTCCACAGTCAGAAGATCCGCTCGTGAGTCCTGGTGTTGAATGGTTTGGCCGATGTAGTTGCGGGTTTCTTGCGGACGGCGGAGAGCGGACAGCGGAGGGCGCTCTGGCCTCTATCCGCGCGTCCTCTACGTATTACGTCTTCCTCTTACGTCTGGGTTCTGCGCCCTCCGCCGACGAGCGCCACACCAACCACGGCGAGGGCCCCACCCGCCAGGATCCACGGCGTCACCTGCTCGCCCAGGATGACAACTCCCGCGACCACAGCCACCAGAGGTGCGAGATAGCCCACCATCGAAACAACGGTTGCTGTGGCGTGTTTCGAGGCGAACAGTGTGAGGGCGAAGGGCAACAGTGTGGCACCCAACCCGAGGACCACCACCAGGATCCAGAGCTGGTTCGAGTACGTCGCGAAGTCATCGAATCCGAGGAACAACCCGATTACGATGGCAACGGCAGTTCCTGATGCGAACATCGGAAGAGCGAGTTCCATCGTGTCGTGGCGAGGGGCGTAGTGACGCTGCATCACCCCTGTTGTTGACCCGACGAGAACGCCACCGAGCGCCAGAGCGAACCCTGCGACGATGTTCCCCTCGGCTCCGAGGCCGCTGTCACCCGACACGGCAATCAATGTTGTACCCGCGAGCCCAACGAAGAGGCCGACGATCTGGTTTCGGTTGATCGTTTCTGAGATGAAGACAGCGGCGAGTGCAGCAGTGGTTGCCGGGACCAGTGTTATCACGAGACCTTCGACCCCTGCAGAGATGTAGTTGAGTGAGAGCATGAACAGCAGCGGTGTGATCCCGATCCGGAGAACTCCAATGAGCGTTCCGTGGGTCCAGGCGAGCCTTGTGGGACGGATACGCAGGACGATCACGGCCACGATGAGCGCCAGTGTGGCGACGCTGGTCCGGATGGCCAGCAGAGTTACGGTTGTTGCTCCGAGCCCGTACGCAGCTCGCGTTCCAACGCCAGCGAGTCCCCAACCTGCAGACGCAGCGAGAACAGCGAGGATGACCTTGTTACGCATTCTCTGAAGGTAGCGACGCCGTTGTATGTGGCATCGTGGACGTGGTGAGGTGCAGTCAACTCAGGGATACGGGTACGATGATGCCGTTCACACTCGGTGGTGCCGATCTTGATGCTCGGCCACCGGATCGATTGGAGATTCTCATCGCAGGCAAGGACGACTACTTCAGGGCTAAGGGCGTGGTCATCGAAACCCTCCCCAATGCGACGTTTCGCGTCAAACTCGAGACGGGTCATGAAGTCACCGCGCGAGCCTCAGGCAAGATGCGCAAAGGTCGCATGATCCGCATCATCCCTGGCGATCAGGTGGAGGTCGACGTGTCGGCTTACGATCCAACGATGGGTCGAATCGTCTGGCGCTACAGATAACGTCGTTTTCCGTTCACCGTTTTCCGTTCTCCGTCTTGGTGTCCACGGACGCACGCGGAATCCACTTCAACTCGGACATCGGTGAGTAGAACTCCCGTGTTCGTAGTTCCTGTCTTATCGGAAAACGGAGAACGGAAGACGGAAGACGTTCCTCAACCCTCTGAGCCGCGTAGATGTGATGGGCGGTCCAGGTGGGTGTGTCTGCCATCTGCGGGGTTGTGTGCAGGGTCATCGAGGAAAACCTGGTCACCGTCAACATGCAGAAACGATGATCCGTACGCCTGCTTGAGGAGATTGGCGGTCAGGACCTCATCAGGTGGTCCAGAGGCGACAACTCTGCCCGCCATCAGCACAACATGGTCCGATACGCGAGCTTCGGCAAGATCATGCGTAGATATCACGATCGTGCGTCCAAGTCCTTGTTCCTCGTGGAGCACAGCGTCGATCGCCTGGGCTGACGTGATGTCGAGACCTGTGAGTGGCTCGTCGAGGAGAAGGATCTCGTGATCCTGGGCGAGGCCCTGGGCAACGAATACTCGTTGTCTCTGTCCTCCCGAGAGTTCGCGCAGGTGACGATGTGCCACTTCAGTGATCGACATCCGCTCCATGGCTGTGTTGATGGCTGTTCGATCACGATCGGTTAGCCGGCCAAAGGCAGACAGCGACGGGTACCTGCCCATCGTCACGACCTCTTGAACAGTGATCGGGAGTGCGTCGTTCACTTTGGTGGTTTGAAGCACAAACGCGATCTGTTTGCGCGTCCTTGCCTGGTGGATAACGATCGTTCCTGAAGAAGGAGTCAGTAGCCCTGCGATTCCCGACAGCAGTGTCGACTTCCCTGATGCGTTCGGCCCGATGAGCGCCGTGATAGCTCCCTCGGGAACGGTGAACGAGGAAGGAGCGACCGCAACGGTCGATCCGAATCGATATTCAACATCAACAGCTTCGATTGCATTCATGGGGGAAGTTTACCGTTCTCCGTTCCCCGTTGTCCGCTCTCGGTTGTCGGTAAACGGTTAACGGAGAACGGAAAACGATGGTTCGCTGTTGGCTGAAGGCTGTGAGTGGGGTACATTATTGACATGGAGCTATACGCACGTGTAAATATTCTCGATGGACACGCTGTCCGTCTTCCCCATGGCGACGTTTCGGACGCTATCGCCCTCGATGCTGACCCGATCAATCGAGCCAAGGGCTGGATTGACAAGGGCGCCGACCGGCTGCACATCGTCGACCTCGACGCTGCAGCATACGGCGACTACAAGAACCGGGATCTCATCGGTGAGATCATCAAGGCCGTTGACGTGCCCGTGCAGGTCGGCGGGGGTATCCGATCGGAGGCAGAGGTATCGAGGGTTCTGGGTATGGGCGCGTGGCGTGTCGCCATTGGAACGCTGGCGATGATCGACCAGGTTCTCTTCTGGGAACTCAATAGGAAGTACCCGTTCAAGATTGTTGTGTCTCTCGATGTCCGGCCCGATCTCGAGATCTCGATCAAGGGTTGGACCGAACGTACTGGTGAGTATCTCGAGGAAACGTTGATCAACCTGTCGTCAGGCGGTGCTGCTGGGTTCATGATCTCCGAGGTCGGTCGCGATGCTCTCGAGGAGGCGCCGAACATCGAAGCCCTCAAGTTGGCGATATCGATCGTTGACGAACCAGTCATCGCCGCCGGGGGCGTGCGGGATCTTGCTGACATCGCTCGCCTGACCCAGATCGACGTGGAAGGCAGGAAACTTGCTGGCCTCGTGGTCGGCCGTGAAATCACTGCAGGACGGTTCACGATGGAAGAGGCCGCGGCGGCGCTCACCGCATCCCTAGGTTCCTTCGGTCCGTGGACGCGAGCTGACCTTGATGTCGCGATTGCGAAGTATCGAAACAGTGACGAGGGGCCGCAGCATGCAGATTGCGCCGCTGCATTCGTCACCTGGCTAGCGAACGGCGGCGCCGAATTAGCCTGATATGAGGGCTCTGGACCCTGTTACCTTTCACTCATATCTAGGAGGATTGATGAAGAAGCTCTTCACACTGTTGTTCGTAGTCATCGTGGCGAGTGTTATCGCCGCAGTCGTGGCGTCCGTTGTCTCGAAGAAGAAGCTTTCGACCATGTCAGACGAAGAGATCAGAGATTTCCTCGCGGCAAGGATCGGAACAAAGGTTGGCGACGACCAGCTTGCAAGCATCCAGGATGCTGTTATCGCTGGCGTTCGCAGAGGTGTAGCTGCCCAGGAGGCGGTCGAGGACTATGCGGCCGAGACGGGCGCGACAGTCAGTGATACCGCTTCAGATATTGTGGACACCGCAACTGATGCCCAGGACGAGACAGCTGCTGCCGCAGGCGATGCAGCTGCAGCGGTCATTGACGCAGCTGAAGCGATCGTCGACGAAGCCAAGAGCTAGTCAAGAGGAATCGGTATCACCCGGGGTTGTTTCGCACGGAAGCTGTCTGCCGAGTACAACCCCAGGGCGATCCACACCGCTATGAACCCGACGAGCTCCTCGCTGGAGAGGGTCTCGCCGTAGACCATGACGCCCAGGAAGAGCTGCAGCGTCGGTGTTATGTATTGGAGCAGGCCAACCATCGAGAGTGGTATGCGTTTCGCCGCGCCTCCAAAGAGCAGGAGTGGCACAACTGTTACGACTCCAGCTCCGGCGAGGAAGATCGACACGGTGAGGGAACTCCCAAATGCTGGGCCTGTCGGCGTGTGGAACACAACCAGGTAGATGAGGGCGGGGACGGCGATCAGGCTTGTCTCGCCCAGGAGAGATGTCACAGGCGGCGGCGTCTGCGGTTGCTTCTTGAGTAGCCCGTACATTCCGAACGAGAAGGCGAGTGTTAGGGAGATCCAGGGGAGTGATCCGACGGCGACCGTCATGACGATTACACCGGCTGTAGCGAAGGCGATGGCGATCCATTGGGCCTTCCTGAGCCTCTCTCCAAGAATGAGGACACCTAGACCTACGGATACAAGCGGGTTGATGAAGTAGCCAAGCGATGCATCGATGATGTGGTCGTTGGCAACGGACCAGACGAACAGCGCCCAGTTGATGAAGAGGAATCCTGCCGCTGCTGCCGTCAAGAGGCGTGGTTTCCACGATCGGTAGTCCGTGAGGATGCTTGAGAGCTTGCCGGTGAATGCCAGGACCGCCATGAGGAGCGGTATGGACCACACGATTCGGGAGAGGATCAACGTCGTTGCACCGATATCGGGTATCAGATTCCAGTAGATCGGTGACAGGCCCCACAGAACATAGGCGACGACCGCGTACCATGTTCCTCGCCGAGCTTCCATGTGACCTCTGAATCAACTGACAGCCAGCAGCCTACAGCTGGCTGTCAGGGGATAGAGCACAGAGCGGATGACGGATGACCGTAAATCGTAGATCGTAAATCGACCGGAGAACCGAGAACCGAGAACCGAGAACCGAGAACCGGAGGATGGGCTGGCTCGATTCTTCGCGGACAGCGGACAGCGGACAGCGGACAGCGGACAGCGGATGGCGGATGGCGGATGGCGGATGGTGGATCGCGGATGTCAGCCCGGCGTCAGCCTGACCACAGGGATCGCGCGATCCGTTCTTGATTGGTAGGCCTCATAGTCCGAGTACGCGTTGACAATCTTGGGCCACCACTCGTCTCGTTCCTCAGATGTCATCGTTGCAGCTTCTCGTGTGGTCGTTCTGCCGAGGATCTGTGCAGAAACAGCTGGTGTGGCAACGAGATTGCGGTACCACTGGGGGTGCGCAGCTCGGCCCCCGTACGATGCGATCACGATGAGGTCTTCACCGTCGGTGAGGTAGAGAAGCGGTACCGTGTGCTTCGTTCCTGTCGTCGTTCCTGTCGTCGTCAGCAGCAACATATCGTTGTCGACAAGCCTGCGGCCGACGAACCCGCGTGTTGTCCTGTACAGGATCTTGTGGAGAGTCGATAGCGACTTGACGTGGGAGTCTCTCATCGCTCAAGCAGCGATTCGCGTGGTTGCCGTGACGTCGAAATGCTCGAATGTGTGATGCGCACAGCTATCAGTCACTTCGACGGGGTAATAGATATCTCGAGTGCTCCGTCTGTGACGGTCACCAGGACACGGATCCTGGTCGAACGATCGTCAGTCTTCGTGAACCGTGCCTCAACCACCTCTGGACCCCCACTTGCGAGATCGAACCTCCAGCCATTGTTCGGGAATGCCCGCCGGAAGACGACGGCATAGCCGTTCACACGAACTGACAGGGAGCCACCGTCGGTGTCGATCGCCCTCGTATAGGGAGTTGGAGCGGGCGTCGTTGTCGTTGTCGTTGTCGTTGTGGTTGACGTCGTGGTTGGAGTAGCCGGCACGGTTGTCGTGGAGCTCGTGGCAGTGGTTGGGATGATCGTTGTCGTTGTTGTCGAAGTGGTTGGCTGTGGTGCTGACGATGTCGAAGTCGTGGATCCGGCTTGCGGCAATGACTTTGCGGCCTCCTCATGCCGTGTCCCATCCTCCTCATAGACGATCGGTCCTGTCGTGGTTATGGAAGTTGTGGCTGGGGTTGTCGTTGTCTCGGTACCTGGCCCATCGATGCTCATCGTTTCAACAACGGGTGGTGCCGGTGGCTCGGTTTCGACGTCAGGTGCTGGAGTGGACGATGCCCCTGTCTCCGGGCCAGAGACATCATCGAGAGGCTCCGAAGGCTTATCTTGGGCTGCTGATGCGAAGATCGGTGCTGCGGAGACCCCGAGCGCCGTGGGAACATCTGTGACCTCGCTGCGTACGCTGCCAACTGCAGCTGCTGCTATGGTCACAGCTACCACGGTCGCGACGAGCCAGGCAACACCGATACCACCGAGTCTTTTCATACCCATAGTTTGGCACTGGTTCTCAGATAGTGGGCTAAGCAACGGATAATCTTCACCAGGCTCGGAAGCCGTGGCAATGCGCTTATGACCCGTGGACGTGTGGCGGATATGGAGCGTTCGCTTCAGATCTGTCGTTTCAGTCACCATTGAGCGAACGCCGCTGGCTTTGGTTTCCGACTGACTACGAATGGTGAACCATAGAAACGGCGCACTCTGTCAGCGCGTCCTGTTGGTAGTGTCTCTGTATGGCATCAATACTTGTGATCGAGGATGAGCAGAGGATTCGTGAGTCGCTCGCGACGCGCCTGTCCGAACGCGGTCATGACGTGGAGACTGTTGCTCGTGCCCTGGAGGGAATCGAACGGGCGGTGTCAGGCGCATTCGACGTAGTGGTACTCGACCTCGGATTGCCAGACCTTGATGGTGTCGAGGCGCTCAGCATGATTCGCGCCGTCAGCCAGATACCCGTTGTCGTGGCAACTGCTCGAGACGATGAGCAGGACATCATCGACGTGCTGGACAAGGGGGCGGACGACTATGTCGTCAAGCCCTATTCAGCAGATCATCTTGAAGCGCGGATCCGTGCCGTGCTCCGACGCTCTGGCGACGTTGGCGAGGGTGAGATCATTGTCGTTGGTGATCTTCGGTTGGATCCTGACTCGCACGAGGCCATTCTCGATGGGAGGCACCTCGACCTGACTGCTCGTGCATTCGATCTTCTCGTGTACCTGGCAAGCCGTGAGGGCAAGCTCATTGGGAAGAGGGAGTTACTCGCTGAGGTATGGCGCCAGCCGTACGGTGGGGCGGACAAGACGGTGGATGTTCATCTGTCGTGGCTTCGCAAAGAACTGGGGGAGACGGCCGCGGCGCCAAGGTATCTCCACACGAAGCGCGGCGTCGGTGTACGCCTGGTGGATCCGACGAGGTGAGACGGAGGCTCATTCTCCTATCGGCCGCAGTCACAGCGATGGTCGTTGTTGCGTTCCTTGTTCCGCTGTTCATACTGGTGGCCGACCTCGCCAGAGATAGAGCGATCTCAACAGCCCAACGCGACGCTGAGAGCCTTGCCCGTGTTCTGTCAGTGCTTACGGTTGAGCAGGATCTCACAACAGCGATCGATACCCTGGGTGAGGATCGAATCGAGGAGGTCAGGGGATCCGTGGTTCTGCCCGACGGAGCCATCATCGGTTCGGTGGTCCCACCGGAGGAGGACCTCTCCCTCGCTCTTGATGGGAGTTCCTTCATGGCTCCTGTGGATGGTGGCCAGGCTTTCTATATCCCGATCTTCGAGTCGGATGGGTCTGTTGCTGTCGTCCGCGTGTTCATCCCCGACGAAGAACTGATCTCAGGTGTCCGACGGAGTTGGGTGATACTCGGCTTCCTTGGGGCGATGCTTGTTGTTATCGCAGCCTGGGTGGCAGACAGGCTCGGCCGATCGATGGTGGATCCTGTGAAGCAGTTATCGATCACGGCACGAACGCTCGGCCATGGCGACATGACCGCTCGTGTCGAGCCCGCCGGACCCCACGAAATCGAGGAGGTCGGCCTCGAGATCAACCGACTCGCGGACCGTATTGGGCGCTTACTTCAGGCCGAACGCGAGTCTGCAGCTGACCTTGCTCATCGCTTGAGAACGCCATTGACGGCAGCGCGGCTCAGCGTTGACGGCCTTCCCGAAAGCTCTCAGAAGGACCGGTTACATGCCGATCTTGACGAACTCCAGAGGACGACTGATTTCATCATTCGTGAAGCGAGGCGCCCGGTGAGAAATGATGCGGAACAATGGTGCAATGTCGCTGCGATCGTTGGCGATCGTGCCGACTTCTGGCTGCCCCTTGTACTTGAGCAGAACCGTGAGGTCGATGTCCGAATCGATCAGGGCGAGGCGATCGTTGCCATGGCCATCGGCGATGCAGAGGCGATGATCGATGCACTTCTGGAGAACGTGCTCGCCCACACGCCCGAGGGGGCGCCCATGTGTGTGTGCGTTACTGTCGACGAGGGAGTTGTTCGTATTTCGGTCGAGGATGGAGGGCCCGGCCTCGGCGATGCATCCATGGTCACCCGGGGCATCTCCACTCGGGATTCCACGGGGCTCGGGTTGGATATCGTTCGCAGGGCGGTTGAGGCGTCCAACGGCACGATGACAATCGGTTCTTCAGTTACTCTCGGCGGTGCCAGCGTTGTTCTCGAACTCCCTGTCATCTCGCCGTAACGTGAACACGGCGATCCCATGTGTCGGCGGGTTCCTGTGTCGTCAGGAACTATTTTCCATTTGTTTGTCCTTGGCTTAACGCACGATTATCCCGAAATCGTCGACCATGTCCTCAATGATGTCGCCCATCGAGATGGGCAGCGGGCAATTGGGAGCAAGATGACGCGAGTAGAACGGAAGTCGAGGCGCTGGATCTGGTCGCTCGCGGCTGGGGTTCTGCTTGTTCCTGTCATGTCCGTCGGAGCGATCGCCAACAGCTCTTCGACCACCCGTGACGCGGTGCATGTGAAGGAGAGCAGGGGCATCGGCCACACTCACACCCACGTTGCTGTTGAGCGCACGGCGGATGCCGAGGCTCGTGACGCTGCCATTGACGTTCACGACCATCCCGTGTTCGATACCCCCGCTGAGCACAAGGACTTCCATGGCCTACCCAGCGGAATCGATCATGATGATCATCCCGTGTTCGAGACTCCAGCTGAGCACAAGGAGTACCACGGCCTCATTGCCCGATTCGTTCGTGATGACGCTGCCAGAGATGACGCAGTTGCAGATGACCAACCGGTACATCGGGAAACAAGCGATGACGCCACTGCTGATCCGGCAGAACTCAAGGATCAACCGCTCGACCGTACCGAAGAGAAGTCGACCGACAAAGACTCATCGACCAGCCACACTCGTGACAGGTCCGATCGCGACCAGGAGACCAGAGAAGAACGCACCAACTGATTTACAGATCCGAAGAGGGGGCCGAGACATCTAGCCCATAGCCCGCCCCCCACCTCGACAGAAGTACCCGACGTATCCACCCTGCGTCGGGTACTCCTGTTTATGGAAGCGTTTTCCGTTTTCCGTTTTCCGCTTTCCGCTTTCCGCCTTCCGCCAGAACCAGAGGTCTGCCCCGGTCCAGGTTGCGAGGAAAGAAGTGACGCCACCTACTTCTCACGGATAGCGGATTGCGGATTGCGGAGAGCGGATTGCGGTCAGCTGTCGGCCTGCATCTGTTCCTCGAAGAACGCCAGCATCCTCATCCAGGCGTCCTCGGCCTCATCGTGGTGATACCCGACAGCCATCACAGGGCCCATGATCGCCGTGTACCAGGGGGCGTAGGTGTTGATGAACGAGTGTCCGGCGTTGGGATAGAGTTTCACGTCGTTGTCGATTCCTGCTGCGCTGAGCACCGTCTCGAGCCTGGCAGCATTGCCGCGGAATATCTTGTCCTTCTGGCCGTAGGACGCAACGACAGGACACAGTTTCTCAAGGTGGGCATCGTCAGGGGCTTTCCCGTAGTTCGGCGCCGTGACCTTGATCCTGTCGTCGATCCCGAGGGCAAGTGCGAAGTCGCCTCCCATACAGAACCCGACGAGCCCGAGCCGACCCTCGTCCACATCCGCCTGGTTGGCGAGGAAGCTGATCGACGCCCTGGCTTTGTCGAAGGCAGGGCCATCCCCCCTCGAGAGATCTCTGAATACCTTCACCAGGCATCCGAAGCCGCCCCCGATCAGGTCGGGAGCCGCGACGACGTAGCCGTTACCCGCAAACCTGTCTGCGATCCTCCGTATGTCGTCGTTGAGGCCGAACGCCTCATGGAACACCATCAGGCCAGGGAAGGGGCCGTCCCCTGTTGGCCTGGCGATGTATGTGACGACGGCGCCATCGCCGAAGCTGAACTCGGTTTCAGAGGTGACGATGTCATATGGCATATCGGCAGTATGCCACTGTCACCAACCGATGATCGCGGTCATTGATCTCACCGTCGCTACCTTGTGCGTCCGACGTGAAAGATCACGGGACGACGAACAGCGTATGAAGGTCTCAAAGGTGCACCGTGGATAGAGAAGCTCTCGAGAAACACCGAAGGCAGCATGACGAGTTCCTTCGATCGCATTACGCGTCACCGCTCCCGGACGAAGACCAGGAGGCGTTCAGCGGACTCGACTACTTCCCGCAAGATTCGGCCATGGTGTTCGCTGGCAGCTACTCACCAACCGACGACTCCCGTATCCAGATCACATCGAGCGCTGGCACAACGAGCGAGTATCACCAGATGGGAGTCTTCCATGTGGAGATCTGTGGCTCGATGTACGGCCTCATCGTTCTCGATGATGGCGATGGGAACCCATTCATAGCGTTCATCGATGTGACCAGTGGGGCAGAGAGCTACGCCGGCGGCCGATACGTCTCCTTGGACGTCGGAGGGGATGGGTCGGCGTCAATCGACTTCGATCTTGCGAGCAACCCCTACTGCGTGTACGACGAGGAGTTCGTCTGTCCTCTCCCACCGCTCGCCAACCGGATCACTGTCCCCATAGAAGCCGGCGAGAAGAAGTACGAAAGAACGTAGACCGCTTTCCGCTTTCCGCGAAGAATCGTGTACCAGGTTCTGGCGGATGGCGCATGGCGGACAGCGGATGGCGGCATTACCAAATGTCTACGCGGTCTTCAAGGGGTCGGATCGCTGGTGCTCCGTCCGGGATAGAGAACGCATCCTGGAATGTGGCGAGGTTCGAAAGGGGAACTGCACCGCGGATGTACGCAGGAGAGTGCGGATCCGAGTTGACGAGCAGGCGCAGATACTCGTCCGTGTAGTTCTGTCGCCACCCTGTCGCCCACGCAATGTAGAAGCGTTGCGCTGGCGTGAGGCCTCCGACCAGGTCGTCGGCCTCTTCAAGTGCGCTCTGGAGCGCTGAATAGGCGATCTTGAGACCACCGATGTCCGCGATGTTCTCCCCGAGCGTGAGTTCACCGTTGACATGGAGGCCCTCTTCGACCTCATGTGCGCTGTACTGGTCGACCACGACGTTTGCACGCTTGCTGAACTCTTCCCTGTCCTTCTCTGTCCACCAATCGCGGACGTTGCCGTCTGCGTCGAATCGGCTCCCCTGATCATCGAAGCCGTGTGTGATCTCGTGGCCGATGACCGCCCCGATCGATCCGTAGTTCGTCGCGTCGTCGGCCGAGAGGGAGAAGAACGGAGGCTGGAGAATCCCGGCAGGGAAGACGATCTCGTTGTGCAGAGGGTGGTAGTACGCATTGACAACGTGGGGAGGCATCGCCCATTCGTGTGGGTCCACGGGTTCGCCAACGGTTGCCATCTTTCTTTCGAACTCGAACCTCGACGCGGCGAGTCGGTTCTCAAACCACGAGTCAGCCGAGAGCTCGAGACCGGTGTAGTCGCGCCACTCGTCGGGGTAGCCGATCTTGTAGCCGAAGCTTTCGAGCTTCATGAGCGCTTCTACCCTGGTCGCGTCGCTCATCCATTCCACAGATTCGATGCTGGCGCGCATCGCTTCAAGCAGATTTTCAACGAGGTGCTCCATCCTGGTTTTCGCCTCGGGCGGGAAGTTCTCGGCCACATAAAGTTGGGAGACGAGTTGCCCGATATCAGCCGTTGACGCGGACAGAACGCGCTTCCACCGTTCCTTCTGCTCCTGCTGGCCCCCGAGGGTCCTCCCGTAGAAGTCGAAGGACTCCTTCTCGAATGCTTCTGGCAGGGCTGAGGCGGTGGAATGAATGGCGTGCCACGTGAGGTAGGTGATGAGGTCGTCGAGCGGGGTTTCAGCGATAAGTGAGTCGATAGCCGGGTAGAAGCCGAGGTTGTCGACGCTGAAAGCTTTATGCGCCTGAGCACCGACGGCATCGAGATACCCATCAAGCCCGAATGCCGGCATCATCGTTTCGATGTCCTCGCGAGTGACCTTGTTCGTGATGAGGTTGATGTCGCGCATCTGCACGTTCGTGTACGACTCCTGTGCGATCACCGTCTCGAGAGCGACCACAGTGTCGGCCGCGGCCTCGTGATCGGCGCGTCCGAGGAGCTTGAACATTGCACTCACATGATCCCGGTAGGCACCAAGTAACTCCCTGGATGTGTCATCGTCCCTGAGGTAGTAGTCACGGTCGGGAAGTCCGAGTCCGCCCTGGCCTATCCAGAGAAGGTTGACGGAGCTGTCCTCGAAGTCTGGTTCTACCGCAACTCCGAAGAAGGCACCGATACCTTCGCGATGTAGGTCTGCTGTAACCGATGCAAGTTCCCCCCTGTCCGCTACTGAGCCAATCGTCTCAAGGATCGATGCCACAGGGTCAAGCCCGAGCTGTTCGATGCGGTCGATGTCCATTCCTGCGGCGAAATGGGCACCCACGAGTCGTTCGGCGATCGTGGTGGGGGCCTCCTTGTCCGCGACCTCGGTGAGAATCCCATGGAGCACGTCCTCGTTGCGTGAGTTGAGTTCCTGGAATGCCCCCCAGGCAGGGTATTCGTCCGGGACGGGATTGTCATCGAGCCAGCCGCCGTTGACGAACCGATAGAAATCGTCAGATGGTGATACGGAAGGGTCCGCGTCCGCTGCGTTGAAGGCGGGGTCGTTTGGGGATATCGAGAAGGTTGCTGAATCGCTCATGAGGCTCCGAGTATCGCGTAGACGTCATACCGTAGGCGGATGTGGCGGACAGTCGCACGGTGGTGCGACAATGGTGGCGATTCAGTAGAGGAGACCAGTGGACACAAGTGGCGACATTGCAAGGGCAGAGACGGAGCTTGTCGACCGGTTCAGGCAGTACTACGTAGGCACAGACAACGAGGTGCTGCGCGAGCTTGAGCGTAGAACGCTTGGCGCCGCGTACGGAGGCAACGGCTACACGGACATCCACCAGGTGGAGCGTTTCGCGGATCTCCTCGATGTGGGCGAGGATGACCGGGTGCTCGAGTTGGGTTCAGGAGCAGGATGGCCTGGGCTGTACATAGCAAGAGAGACGAGATCCACGGTTGTTCTCTCCGACATACCATGGGAGGGGATTGCCTGGGGGAGTCGTCGTGGACGTGCCGAAGGTGTTCAGGTGGACGGTGTTGCCTGTAGCGGCACCCAGATCCCCTTCAGAGATCGATCATTTGAAGGAGTGACACACTCTGACGTGATGTGTTGACTATGGGACAAGCTCTCCGTGTTGAGAGCATGCGAGAGGGTCCTGGTTCCAGGCGGGCGCCTTGTCTTCGACGTTGTGTCCGTCCCGGAGTCGTTCGACGGGAGCGATGATCTTGAGGGCGACTACGGATTCGTAGCGACGGCCGTCCCGTACGTGGATCTGCTCGCCCAAGCGGGCTTCACCGGCATCGGTTCTGAGGACACGACGTCTGGATACCTTGAGGTGGCAGGCCGATGGCTCGCAGCCTCCCGTGAACTCGAATCCGAGCTGAGGGAGGCAATGGGGGATGACGTTTTCGAAGACAAGTGCTCCAGCCGGGCTGAGTCGTACGCCATGATCGAATCTGGCGAACTGGGGCGAACCCTCTACTGGGCAAGGAAACCAGTGGGTTCGCAGTGAGCAGTTCTGAGGATCGCTGTCCGCTGTCCGTCTTCCGCCTTCCGCCAGAATCCAGGACTTGGTTGCACCGGTGCGGCCGTGCATGATTCTTAGCGGATTGCGGATTGCGGATTGCGGATTGCGGATTGCGGATTGCGGATTGCGGACAGCGGAAAGTGGAAAGCGGAGATTTGCGTTCTACAATCGTGACCCAGCCAGGCATGGGAGTGCGCGTGGAAAATATTGACTGGACCTATCTGCTGTTCAAGTTCGATGGCAGAATCAACAGAGCCAAGTTCTGGGCAGGCATCGCCATCGCCTGGGGGCTCGGGCTGATCTACGCCATTCTGGCCAGTATCGCCGTGGCCACCGGATCGGGCGGTATGGCGACGATAGTCGTCCTCTTGGGGATCGTTCTTTATGTTGTCTTGATCTGGATCGGTCTCGCGATCAGCATCAAGAGGTGGCATGACCGCGGTAAGTCCGGTTGGTGGATTTTCATTGGGGCTATTCCCATTATTGGACCGATCTGGGCGCTTGTTGAGACCGGGTTCCTCGAAGGTGATCCTGGCGACAACCAGTATGGCCCGAATCCACTTCTCGTCTGACTCTCGCTGTCCTCGATCAGTGGAGCCTCCCATCAGGGAGGCTCCACTTGTTTCCGATGACCGATGACCGATGACCGAGGATCGACGACCGAGGATCGATGACCGTAGACCGATGACCGTGAACCGAGTCTCCTGATCTGTGTTCTGTCGGTGGCTGATGGCTGCCGGCTGTTCTGTACCATGGAGGGATGGATTCAACTATTCCGACTCCCTGGAAAGGATGAGGCCATGAAGTTCCGTTCATTCATCGACTCACAGACTTCCGAACCGTACCTTTCGATCGACGTCACGGGAGAGGAAGTGCTCTCGGATGCCTTCTTGAACAAGGGCGATGCCTTCACGCGTCAAGAGCGAGCAGATCTCAAACTCATCGGCCTCCTGCCAGACCACGTGTCGAGCATCGAAGAACAGTTGGGGAGGGTGAGATACCAGTACGGACTCAAGACTTCCGAGATCGGGAAGAACATCTATCTCAACGGACTGATGGATCGCAACGAAACTCTGTTCTACCGTTTCATTCTCGACAATCTCACCGAGACTGTGCCGATCATCTACACACCGACCATCGCCGCCGCCTGCTCCCACTGGAGCCGCATCTACCGTCGGGCGCACGGTCTCTACATCACACCGAGAGACCGTGGCCATATCGCAGAAATCCTCCGTGGTCGTCCTGTCATGGAACCTCCCGTGATCGTGGTTACCGATAATGAACGCATTCTCGGCATTGGAGATCAGGGTGCAGGCGGAATGGGCATTCCCATCGGGAAACTTGCTTTGTACACGGCGGCCGCGGGGATCCATCCCGCACGCACGATTCCCATTTCGATCGATGTTGGCACGAACAACGCTGAACTCCTCGACGATCCCCTCTATGTCGGGTACAAGGAACCACGACTTCGTGGTGTTGAGTACGATGAGCTTATCGACGAGTTCGTGAAGGCTGTCAATGAGGTCTACCCGGGGGCACTGTTGCAGTGGGAAGACTTTGCGAACCGGACGAGTTTCGACAATTTGGAGAGACATCGCAGGGAGATCTCTTCGTTCAACGACGACATCCAGGGAACCGCCGCCATGGTTGTTGCTGGCATCATCACGGCAAGTGAGTATCACCCGAGGGACACCGACGAGCACACGGTTGTGATCTCCGGCGCAGGATCGGCCGGTCACGGTATTGCCAACCAGATCGCCTACGCAATGATCGACGCTGGCATGGATGCCGACGAGGCATGGAAACACATCTTCGTGCTCGACAGCAGAGGGCTGATCCTTTCTGACCGTCGGGGCCTCAAGGGCATGAAGGTCGACCTGGCCACTGACCCTGCCGAGATCGCTGACTGGGACGAGCATGAGGAACGTCCGACGTTGCTCGATGTGGTGCACAACGTCAAACCGTCTGTGCTGATCGGTGTCAGTGGAATGCCTGGCCTCTTCACGAAGGATGTGATCGTTGAGATGGCCCGGTGGTGTGTTCGGCCGATCATCATGCCCCTTTCGAATCCCACGAGTCACACGGAGGTCACTCCGGCAAACGCGTTGAAGTGGACTGAAGGCAGTGCCATCGTTGCCACGGGCAGCCCGTTTTCACCTGTGAGCTTCAAAGGCGAGTCGTATCCGATCGGACAGGCGAACAACGTGTTCATCTTTCCTGGGATGGGTCTTGGGATCCTCGCGGTATCGGCACGGGAGGTGACTGATGGGATGTTCCTGGCTGCAGCGAAGGCCCTTGCCTCGGTGACTCCTCGCGAACTCGCTGAGGAAGGCCAGGTCTATCCCGACATCGAGCGTGTGAGGGATGTATCGCGTGCTGTTGCCCTGGCTGTTGCTGAACAGGCGATGGCGGAGGGTGTCGCGAACGATGTCGATGACGTTGAGTCGGCGATTGAAGCAGAAATGTGGTTCCCCGAGTACGTCCCTGCCCGATTCTCGGGACATCATTGAGAGGAGAGCCATCGGCTGTCCGCTATCCGCTATCCGCTTTCGGAAGGCGGAATACGGTGTACGGAATACGGTGTACGTTCTTCCCGTCGTCTCTTCAGCCCTTGCCTTGGAGGATCTCCTTGAGGGTCGCCACCATGTGATCCACTTCTTCTTCTGTGTTGTAGTAGTGGGGCGAGGCACGCACGATCGACTCCACGCCCATCGACTCGAACATCCAACGGCTGTTGGATGCTCCTGGGGAAGATGTGTTGATCCCCCGTTGGCGCAGGGCAGTCGAGACCGCTATCGCCTGCATTGCGTCCGTGGTGAATGTCACGATGCCGCAGAGGTCTGGCCCGATGTCGGTAACTGTCACTCCCGGAATTGTTCGGAGCTCGAATCGCAGTTGCTCTGCGAGGGAGCGCACACGATGCTCGATGGCTCCGAGGCCGATATCGAGTGCGTAGTCGATCGCTACGCCGAGTCCGACCTTGCCCGAGTGGTTCGCCTCACCGAGTTCGAATCGTGCCGAGCCCGATAGAGGCTGATACGTGTTCGTGGAATCCCACAAAGCGGAGCGGCCATCGACGAAAATGGGGTCGACGAGGCTTTCGACGATCGAGTCTCTCACGTAGAGCATGCCAGTGCCACGTGGACCCCTCAACCATTTGCGCCCGGTGGCGGTGAGGAAGTCGCATTGGAGTTCCTCGACGTCAACGGGCATCTGCCCAACGGCCTGGCAGGCATCGAGCAGATACAGAGCATCGGATTGGGCGACCACGGCACCGACATCTGCAGCGGGGTTCACCAGCCCGTTTGACATGGCGATCTGGGTGAGCCCGACAAGTTTGACGCTGCTGTCAAGCATCGCTTCGAGCGCAGAGACGTCAACGTGCCCTGCTTCATCGTTGGGGATGATGTCGACACGGACACCTCGCTTGCGTGCCTGCATCAGTCCGAAGGCCGCGGACTGGAACTCCGATATGCCCACGAGTACCCGATCGCCAGGAGTGAGGTCGATCGCAAGGAACGCCCTCCACCACGCCTCGGATGCACCGGATACAAACGAAACCTCGTGGAGGGTGCAGTTGAGCAGTGAGCTGGCAGCGCTGTAGAAGTTGTCGAGGTCCGCCGAGGCTGTGGTCATGGCCTCGTAGCCCCCTATCGATGCTTCGAGTCTCAGATAGTCGATCTGAGCTTCGAGCGTCTCAGATGCGGGGAGCGAACTCCCCGCGTTGGAGAAGTGGACGAGATGCTCACATCCGGGCGTGTCGGCTCGTACAGCGTTGATGTCAATGGAATCCATGCCGACACGCTAGTCGGGACCTCGCAAGCTCGGCGAGCGCTCGCTGGCTCGCTGACAGATACCAGAGCGCTCGCGGGCTCGCTTTCAGATGTCAGAGAAGAATCTGTCTGGCGTCTGGCGTCTGGCGTCTGGTGTCTGGTGTCTGGTGTCTGGTGTCTGG
>Ga0190293_1000083_pt1 | contig 33902 bp, 26 predicted proteins | sample 48693001_MG_FD_161671 | JGI IMG/M metagenome (GOLD analysis project Ga0190293, IMG submission 161671) | Hydrothermal vent microbial mat bacterial communities from Southern Trench, Guaymas Basin, Mexico - 4869-30-0-1_MG | ecosystem: Environmental > Aquatic > Marine > Hydrothermal vents >...
CTGGATAACCTCATCATAAGGATTGCCGTAGACCTGTCGAACAGTTGCCCTCTGAAGGGTACCGCTTACCTGGATGTCCACAGAGGTGTGCTCCAGAGGCAGCTCGCCTACTACGCCCTCCTCGCCCAGAACCTGCATGCGTCCGGTGGAGCCTTCTTCCCCCGTGCGATCCGCCAGGACCGTGACGCTCATGAGCATAATGAGCAGTATCATTGCCTTCTTCATTTCCATATCCTTCCTGTTGCCGAAACCGTTTCACATCCGCTTCGGTCCTGATACAGGTTCTATTGATGGATTATTCCGAAGGCGTCTGACGAAAGCTCAGTTGAGGATGGTAACAAGCCTGCTGACGGTGTAATCGCCCCTTCGGGCCGTGATGATGTAGACCCCTGCTGGAAGCCGTTCCATATCCGGACTGGTGCCTGACCAGGATACGCGCTGTGGCTGGGCCACCTCGGTACTCCAGAGGAGCCTGCCAGCCATATCATGAGCTGAAACAGTTGCAGGAAGTCCTCCATGGAAATCAACAAAGAAAGAGACGGGTGCATCCCGCGTCGCCGGATTCGGATATGGGAACCCGATCGTGAGTTTCCTCGGAGGGATGGGATTGATATTCGGGACAGCAAGAACTTCAAGGGCAGGATCAGTAAAGGCGGTCCAGGAGAGGAGGCTCTGGAAAGTGCGGTCATACCCCCCATGCAGGTATGGGATCCTGAGATCCTTGGCCACTGCGAATGCGAGCCCAAGAGTCGAAGCATGCTCCCTGAAGACCTGCCTAGCCAGATCGATGCACATCCACTCACTCGGTCCAAGAGAAGGCCAGAAACCTTCCCACCCATAGCTTGTGTTAAAGAGAACAGAGACAGCTCCTCCATCGGAATGATTGAGTAGAGCTTCGGCGCAGCATACCTGTCCCATATACTCGGCCGGATGACATGCTATGCTGGTATGGATACCGGTTCGCTCACCGTTCTCCAGATCCTCGGCTATCCAGTTCGACATCATCCCGAGAGGGGCTGATTGCCACCAGATGCCTCGATCATTCCCATGGCCTGCATAATGATTCCAGCCCGTGCCGGAACTGATGATGGGAATGTGTGTGTCGAATCCGTCCCCTCCAAGCACCTCGTAAGCCTTTGTGACGTTCCAGGACATAGGCATTGCCGCTGCGATGGAATCGCATCCCTTTGCAGCGGTGTATCCCTGCTCCTCGAAAAGAACCGACCCGCATAGCATTGCATGGGATGACCAGCTGCCCGCTGGGGGGGTTTCCTGATATGTCAGGTTCTTATGTACGAAGAGTTCCGCCTCTTCTTCAGTAGCAAAGAGAGCCCTCCCGAGGAGGACGTCCGCATAGAGATCCAGTGTATCATCGGGCTGACCAAAATTCCCGTCACCGTTCCTGTCCCAGGTTCCATCAAGGTCGGCAAAGTACATGTCAACTGGAGCGTAATCCGCATAGCCCTCACAGTAGAGTTCGATAAGCCTGACAGGCACCAGGGTCTCGTCGCCGGCGAGAAGAACGAAGATCGTTCCAGAGTTCTCGAAGCGATCACGGATGAAATATCTGATGCGCTCTGCATCATCCCTTCCGCCAGTTGAAGCAATGATGTCCTGTACAGTGGAGGTCTCAACGGTCAAACCGCTTCTTTCGTGAAGCTCGGCAAGAGGTCGAAGGATATCAACATACGCCGAATCACATACAATGAGATACTCTGAGTCACCAATATCAGGTGCATCCGAAAAGGGCTGCCCTCCGGCTGCGAACAGGGAGCCGGTCGAGAGCCGCTCTGCCCTCCATTCCGCCACCTCCATCTGACGCCCTGTGAGCGTCATCCCAGGACCATCTATCCACGTGGCGGTGACCGCGACGTCTGTATATAAGAGCAGCTCTCCAGACTGGGGTCTGTAAAGCCACGGCTGTACGAGACAGGAGGCAATCCTGAATCCGGCGAGTGTGCCGGTGTGAACACTCAGGATCGGATCTGATGGCCATGGAGTGTCTGATCTGTAGATCTGCTCGTCAGGGACCGGTTCACGAGGAGCGGTCATGTCGGAGAATGGCTGCGGCGGGACAGATGGCACTACCCTGGCACCGCTGGCCCGGATCGAAGTTGGAATCGTGAGATCAACGGTGAACTCGACCTCTTCCGCACCGGAAGGAAGCACAAACACAACTGGGATCGCAGGGAGCAAGGGAGTTCCCGGCTCCCCCCTGGGTTCAGCACCATTGAGGGTCACAGAGGACCACGAACCGTTCTGTATGATGGCAACATCCTCAGGAGAAAGCTCCAGATGTTCGGTGAATACACCCGCATCCGCCGTGAATACCGTCATCAGCAGCACGATAAGCAGCATTGATCTAAAAGTGCTCAAGGTCCCCCTTCTCCAGACATCCGTTATACCGAATATATTACGTTGTTTCGAAGATGGTTCCCGAGATTCCGGTCTAACCGGAGCTTGTAAGGCTGATAATAGAAGAAAGGGTGCTGCAGGTGAAGACCAGAACATTCAGGGTCGTGCCCAGAATACCGGATCCGCTCTCCCCCCTCAAGATGATTGCATACAACACCTGGTGGACGTGGAATCCGCAGGCAGTGGAACTGTTCAGGTGGATAGACCCGGATCTCTGGGAGACCAGCTATCACAATCCGGTCAGGCTCCTGGGCAAAGTCGGACAGGACCGGCTCGAGGAGCTTGCCTCTGACGGAGTATACCTTTCGCATCTGGAAAAGACGGCGGAGAGACTCGATAACTACCTCCGACGTAAGACATGGTTCGATGAACTGAAGCAGGGGCAGGATGTCTCCCTGGATAACATGCTTATCGCTACTTTCTCGGCGGAATTCGGTCTTCATGAAAGCATACCCATCTACTCCGGCGGTCTCGGTGTCCTCGCCGGGGACACACTCAAGAGCGCCAGTGAGCTGGGTCTCCCGATGGTCGGCGTTTCCCTCCTCTACAGCCAGGGCTATTTCAGTCAGTATCTGGATGGCGACGGCTGGCAGAGGGAGAGATACTTCGTCAATGACTACTCGAACATGCCGGTGAATCCGGTCCTGGCTGAGGATGGATCACAGGTAGCTGTTGAATTCCCAATGGGACGGACCAACATTCGAGCGGCTGTCTGGAAAGTTGAAGTGGGCCGAACGGCACTCTATCTGCTCGATACGAATATCCCTGAGAACGATCCATCGGTCAGGGGCATAACCGGGCAGCTGTATGGGGGGGACAGGGAGGATAGGATCCGTCAGGAGATCGTTCTCGGTGTCGGGGGTCTCAGGGCCCTGGATGCAATGGGGCTGACGCCTTCGGTCAGGCACATCAACGAAGGACACTCGGCTTTCCTGATACTGGAGAGGATAAGACAGCTCATGGTCGCCGGACTCACCTTCCCTGAGGCCAGGGAGCTCGTTTCGGCCGGTGATGTCTTCACGACGCACACCCCGGTACCTGCTGGAAACGAGGAATTCCAACCGGAGCTGGTCAAGAAGTACGTCAAACCGCTTCTTGAGCAGATGGGGATCAGCACCGGTGATTTCCTTGAATTCGGAACCCATGTCTCCAGCCCAAATTTCTCTATGACGGTTTTTGGTCTTCGCTTTTCCCGTCAGAGGAATGCTGTGAGCAAACTTCATGGTGAGGTTTCCAGAGATATCTGGAAGGATGTCTGGCCGCGGCTTCCCGGACAGGATTCACCGATCGGTCATGTGACCAATGGCATCCATCCAGAGACATGGGTATCCGAGGAGATCAGCAGGCTGTTCAGCAGATATATCGGGCCAAGGTGGTCCAGTACGAAAACAGGTCGGGATAAGTGGGAAAAGGTCGAGCAAATTCCCGATTCGGAGATCTGGCCCGCCCACACCAGACTGCGTGAGCGACTTGTGTCCTGGACCAGAGAGAGGTGGGAAGCACAGATAGACAGGATGGGCCTGCCGAAACCGGTGAACATGGACAGCCCTGTTCTCGATCCGGAAGCACTTACGATCGGCTTCGCTAGACGATTCGCCACCTATAAGAGAGCTACTCTCCTGTTCAGTGACGAAAAGAGATTGGCACGGATGGTTAACAATCCCGACAGACCTGTTCAGTTCATCTTCGCAGGGAAGGCCCATCCGCACGACAACGAAGGCAAGGAGCTCATCCGAAGAATAGTCCACCTCTGCATGAAAGAGGAGTTCTACGGCAGGATAGTCTATCTCGAAGACTACAGCATGGATATGGCAAGGCACATGGTCCAGGGTGTGGATGTCTGGCTGAATACACCGAGACTGCCCATGGAGGCAAGCGGCACCAGCGGTATGAAAGCCTGTTTCAACGGCGCCATACATTGCAGCGTACAGGACGGCTGGTGGGCAGAGGCTTACAGAAAGGGCAATGGCTGGCGGATAGGCTCCGGAGAGATATATGATAGTCCTGAAACACAGGACCGCCTCGAGGCGGGCAACCTATACAGTATTATTGAGAACAGGATGGTACCTCTGTTCTACTCCAGGGACAGGAGTGATCTCCCTTCGGGCTGGCTCAATATGGTACGGGAATCGCTGAAGGCAGTTTGTCCCTTCTTTAGCACCAACAGAATGCTGGCTGAATATGTATCGGATTATTATCTCCCTGCGTTCCTCAGCGGCACTGCCCTCTCTCAAGACGATTATGCTGGAGCCCGTTTGCTTGCCGACTGGATGGAGAAGGTGAGGAACTGCTGGCCGGAAGTGAAGATAGAGGATGTGGAAACAGAGACCGAGAATGGCGTGTGCTCCGTAGGTGATGTCATACCAGTCAGAGTTCTCATGAAAGCCCCCGGGCTCTCCCCCGATGATCTCTGGGTCGAGGTCCAACACGGCAGGGTCGAACCGGATGGATGGCTCGTTGACAGAACTTCAGTTCGTCTGGAGTTCAAGGGGGAGGAAAACGGGTTTCTGGACTTCAGTGGAACAATCGAATGTCTGGTCTCAGGTAACCACGGACTAGCTGTGAGGGTTTTGCCGGGTCACCCGGTCTTCGGAAGGGTGATCGAACCAAACATGGTCAGCTGGTGGGATTGAGGTGGGGATCGGAGCGGTATGCTGACTCTCGATTCCTGTTGATGTTACTACCGGTGATTCTGTGTTGAGTCTGGGGCGAGCATTGTCTTCAGTTCATAGCATTCCTGTCATTCTACGTGTAAGGAGAAGCATCCCGCAATGAAGGTCGCTTTCCATGCCGACAGCCCCCCCATGCAGCCCACCGGCATCGGACGTTATATGATGCAGCTGGCATACGCGTTGTCAGAGGCCGGTTCTCAACCGGAGCTTTGGGTCAGGTTCAGATGGCTCAGGGCTCTCAGGAGATGGTCAGGACCGGATTACAGGATCAAACCGATATTCTCGGTCTGCGGTATCTCAGACAGAATCTCTCCTTTGCTCCACTCCCTCACGGGCATAGATCTTCTACACTGCCCGAATGGTAACCTGCTGCCGGTCATCGGAAGGGTGAAGAGGACTGCGATGATCCATGATATGTCCGTCTTCCTTTTCGATGATCTCAAGAGAAGTGATATCGGAGAAGCCTGGCGGGTGAAGACGAGAAACATCGCTGATCAGGCTGACGGGATCCTGGTCAACTCGCAAACCACGCTGGACGACTTCCTTGAACTCTTCCCTGAAGCGGTGGAGAAGACGTTCCTCACACCCCTGGGCATGAATCATCTTTTTTTACCCGATAAAGCCCCCATACGAACGCCGGGGGCTGAATTGGGTCGGATCCTGGCGGTTGGTACGATCGAACCCCGCAAAAACTATGACTGCCTGCTGAAAGCATATGCGATCCTGAAACAGAGACGGAATGATGTCCCAGGACTCGTAATCGCCGGACAGAAAGGTTATCGGGCCAACGATCTCCTCAAATTACTCCGTGAACTGGATTTGTCATCCTCTATCGAGATAACCGGCTATGTCAGTGAGGAACGGCTCAAAATGCTGTACAGAACCTGTTCCTGCCTCGTACACACAGCGCGATATGAGGGATTCGGTTTCACAATCCCCGAAGCCTTTGCATTCGGCCTCCCCGTTGTCGCCTCCAACAACAGTTCGATGGCCGACTTCTTCGGCAAGGCTGCCATAATGGTTGATGGATCAAATCCGGAGGAGATTGCGTCGGCAATTGAGGAGTGTCTGGAGAATGGCGTTTCTAGAGATCTTATTGAAGAGAGGAAGCGTCTGTTTACAACTTACACGTGGGAGAACTGCGCTGCTCTCTCGCTCTCCGCGTTCAGCAGGATCTGCTCGGACTGACCTGGAGGAATCTCTCAATTCGATCGCTGAAATTGCGGCCGAGATCATCCCAGTTAAATCTCTCCCGGGCCACTTTCTTCCCCTCCATCGACAGAGCGGTCCTTCGCTCACTGTCCCCGTGCAGTACTACGATGATTGAGGCATACTCCTCAGCAGTCTCGGCACAGAGGAGACCCTGACCCGGTTCCAGCCCCAGACTGCGAGCCACGCGGTTCGTCGTGATTACCGGAACTCCGGCAGCCATTGCCGACATGATCTTTAGAGGAGTACCGCTGCCGACATGGAGCGGAGCAACGAACACTTCAGCATCCGACAGGTATTGCCTCAGATCCGGCACCCTTCCTGTGACCTGTATCCTGTCAGTTGCCAGTCTCTTCGTCTCAGGACCGGGAGCATCGCCTGCGATGATCGCAAAGGCTTCAGGGAGTTGCCTGTGCACAAGGGGCATGATCTTCTCTGCGAGGAATCTGGCTGCATGGATATTCGGATAATAGCCCATCGAGCCCATGAAGAGGATGCCACCCTTCAACTCCTCTCTATCAATATCCCAGTATCCGATATCCACGGCATTGAAGACAACCGGAACAGCCTCGTTCCTGAGACTCGAGAAATACGCTGAATCCGTTTTGGAACAGCTTACCAGAGCATTGCATTCTCGAATCCTGGCTCGCTCCCATGCTCTCAGCTTAACCATCGTAAGCCATCGATGCAGTCCTTTGAGCAATCCCCCGCCCCCCCGTATGTACAGGTCTCTTGCCAGGTGCCACTCAATGTTATGTGCATCATAGAGAACAGGTTTACAGGTTCCTGCAAGTGGGAACATGTGCAGACCCGATACAACCGTCAGGTCCGGGTTGAATTGCTCAATGCTGGTTCTTGCGCTGGAGTTGATCACTCCCCTGCTGAATGGAAGAACAATAGAGGGCGTTAATGAAGCAGCCTCAAGAATCCTCGGGAATTTCTGAAGTTCAATATGAACATCCGGTGGGAATTCAATCCCTTGGCGATCGGGATAGACCAGGAGGACATCGAAGCGTTGAGTCAGTTCCCTGAGAATACCATGTATCCTGATCGCAAAACCGCTGTCCAGCGGTTCAGGAGGAAAAGTGGATAAAAAGGCGATCCGGTCTCTGCGGCTTCCTATCGCTGAACTTCCCTTCAGGTCGGCAGGTCCGGGCATATGTGAGCGTGAAGCGTCAGGTCTTCCTCATCGACCTCAGAACCAGCTGGAAGGACTGGGGTTTCGACAGACTCTTCCAATGGGGAATGTCTCAAGTGCGCTGAGATCAATCGAGATATTCGTATAGATAGACGCTGTTGCCGAGGCTGTTCGATATCCATATCCTGCTGCCGTCGGGACTGACAGCGACACCGCTCGGATCGTTCCCGGATTCAAGGGTCGGTGCAAATATCAGATTCTCCGTATTGAGTACCGAGATCCTGTTCTCCCCATTCCTGACAAGCAGGAGTGTGCCTGTCCCCGGTATCAGAACTGCAGAGTCATAGAGCTGTCGTGTACGCTGCTCATCAGTGATCTGCCCATCCGAGAGCCTCAGGACAAACATCCTTGGGTCATAGTTCCTCCTTCCGAAGAGGAGCAGACTCTTCCCATCAGGAGAAGAAGCAATAAGCCTCATGGTCTCAGGCAGGTCCGAATACAGGGTACCCAGTGACATGTCGGAGAGAATTATCTCCTGGATCTCCTTCTTCGAGTCGTTCGCCACATAAAGACGCTCCCCGTCCGGACTCACCGCCATTATGGTGGGAGCCCAATCGAGATTGAAAACCGCCTCAGTGCTGTAATCCGATGTCCTGAAGATATGGAGGGCTTTGTTGTCGACACATCCCGCAAACACGAAAGCACCGTCAGGGCTGGACACCAAAGACATGATGCCCATATCCCTCGTATCCACGGTATGAGTGATACTGCTGGTTGAGGCGTCAATTACATAGATAAACGAATCCGGCCAGACAGAAACCCATATCTCACCTGTGCCGGCAACCGAAGTAACAAGATTCGGAATATTCTCCAATGGCAGCGTATCCACCGGTTCTCTTGCCATGGCTGAAACGACATAGATGCACTTGTTCTGCGGAGCAGGTACATACGCCAGACCATTAAGGTCAGAGATGGCGATCCCGCTTGGTCTTCCGGAAGCCGGAATGATCCTATCGAGGTGACTCGGGTAATCAGGATTTGTGTAGCCCGGGTCAGTCGGAGCATCACCGCATGAGGCAAGGAGAAGTGCAGTCAGGCAGATGGTCAGTGTAATTCGCAACATTTTCCTCACAATGATATGAGACAGGAACCATTGCAGATGCATCCCGGTTATTCTATCATACGCGAACAAAACAAACAACTTGTTTACGAAGGGATCCACATATGCAGAAGCTGTTCCTGATCCTGCTGATCATCTGTACTGCAGCCATGGCGGGAACTACCGGTCGGATAGCGGGAACAGTAACCGGCTCTGACGGCTCCCCCGCCATCGGCGCCAGCATCATCATCCCAGGAACTTCCACCGGGGCGATGACCGATATCAACGGGGAGTATATGATGCACAACCTCACACCCGGGGAGTATACCATCGAAGCAAGGATGGTTGGTACTTCGAGCCAGAGGGCTGAAGGTGTGATCGTCATTTCCGATATGACCACCAGGCTTGATTTCGTTCTCGAAGAGGGAACCGCAGGAGCAACTGTTATTCAGGTTTCCGAACAGCGGCGTATGATAGTCTTCGATGAGACATCCACCGTACATGTGATAGGGCGCGATGAGATCGAGACTATGTCTGCCTCAAGTCTGCAGGAACTCACTGGTATCCAGCCCGGCGCACTCTACTCAGGCGGAGGACTCCACATGCGGGGGGGAAGATCCGGGGAGGTTCTCTATCTCATCGACGGAATACCGGTAATGGACCCTTCCACAAATCTATATGCAATGAATCTTCCCCTTTCCGCCATCTCCGAGATCACTGTGATGTCCGGCGGCTTCAGCGCGGAGTACGGGAATGCACAATCAGGTATCGTGAACATCGTAACGAGGGAGGGCGGCACCAGCTATGCGGGGGATATCGAAGGACGTATGGGAGCCCTTTCCATCGTTGGCGATGAAAGGGTCAACCTGACGGATTACACTCAGTGGGAAGACCAGATATACAGGGGAGACGCAACTATAGGCGGACTCAGCCTTGGAGGACCGGAGCCGATAACCAACTACCTGCTCCCTGCGATTGGGATCGATGTCCCCGGAGAGAGCAGCCTGTTCTTCTCGAGCGAGTGGCAGAGGAGCGGCCATGATCATCTCGACAGCAGAGGATTCTGGGACAACAACCTTATTGATCTATGGACCGGGAACCTGAAACTGAGCAGCCGGATCAACGGAACAAGGATCATGGTTAGCGGCTTCTACTCCAATACCCGCAGAGGATGGAGGGACTGGCTCTGGTCCCGTATCAATGAACCCAATATTGACGACGGAGACACCCTCCATTACGCAACCGAGGAGGCGTTCGCCCTCCCGACAAGACTTAACGAGAACTGGAGCATCAATACCGCCATCACCCAGACCTTATCCGACAACATGTTCCTCGAGCTGAAGTATGGCTACTACAGAACAATCGAGAAGTACCGCATCAGGGACCTGGACGAGGGTTATATCGGCGATGGCTATACACTGGAGGACTGGCTTGATCTCGATCTGGATATCCCTTACCCTGATCCGGATGGTTTCTATCGCTCGGGCCAGCATTCCTGGATACGACATGACTCGGACAGCAGGGTGCATACTTCCAGGGCCGATCTCACCTGGCAGGCCACTCCTCATCACCAGCTAAAGGGAGGGATCGAGAGCCGCAGTTTCGTCACTTCCGTCTCAGACATCTATTATTCGTACGATCCTGATGATATACTCCTCACCGTCATTGAACCCGCAGAACCTGTTATGACAGGGATCTACATCCAGGACCGCATTGAGTACCTTGCGGGTCTGATCGTGAATGCGGGCCTCAGAATGGATCGATTCGACCCCAACTTCGAAGGTGCCGAATCGAAGACTCATTTCAGTCCCAGGCTGGGTATCTCGCATCCCATCACTGAAAGGGACATCATCAGGGCATCCTACGGACATTACTACCAGATACCCAACCTTACTCTGATGTACTGGGGCAGCGCCGTCAGTCAATCCGGTGACCTGGACCCCCTTGAGGGCAATCCAGACCTTGACCCGGAAGAGACAGTTTCCTATGAAATTGGCCTTAAGCACCAGTTCGATGATTTCACTCTTATCGACCTTACCGGTTTCTATAAACACATAACCGGACTGGTCACCACTGAGTTCAACGAGACCACCGGTGAGTACTGGCAGTTCGTCAACGGTGAAGGCATTGGTACAATCCGGGGAGCTGAGCTTACTTTCACACGCAGACTGGACAGATTCTGGGGGATCAACCTCAATTACACCTACTCCATAGCAAAAGGACCACGCTCCTCTCCCCTTGAGGTCTACCAGTATGGCGTAGGCCAGCTCCTCCCCAATGATGACATTTACCTTGACTGGGATCAGAGGCATATGGCCAATGCATCCCTGAACCTGCAGATCCCTCGTGGAGAGGGACCCAGGATAGGCAGCTACCATTTCCTTGAGGGAACGAGGGCAGGAATTACCTGGAATTACGGAAGCGGGATCCCATATGATAACGCCAGTCATGGCACACATCCGTTCTTCCGTAACCAGAAGAGGTATCCGGCCCGAATGACGACAAACCTAACATTAAGCAGGGAGTTCTGGATCGGCGACATGACTCTCAGTGCATACACAACCATCTACAACCTGTTCAACCGTAGAAATATAGATCGCATATACAATGTATCCTGGTATGATGCGGATCAGGATGGTGATGGAGAGCCGGACCACAATCCTACAGGTCCTCTTGGCAATCCTGCAGCCTGGTCTCCTGCGAGGCACTTCCTTTTCGGCCTCAGGATTAACTGGTAGGATCCGGGTCTTGACAGACTCTTCTTATCGGGAATGTTTCAAGCATGGTGCGATCAGCGGGAGCGGAAGGGGACTGGTGTCCCTCCCGGACTTCAAATCCGGTGTCGGGTGCTAAAACCATCCTGGGTGGGTTCGATTCCCACACGTTCCCGCCAGCTCTGATCTGAGGCCGGGCCTCATTATGTGAATTATTCACGAAATGAGGCCCGGCCTCAATTTGACAGGTGATCGATGACCAGGCCAGCAAGTGCATATCCGAATATCCCCGGCATCACGATGGAACTTGGTATCCGATTACGCACCCTTCCTCTCTCGAGAACGATGTCTTCTCTATCAGGCGGAAGTGAATGCTCTCCTGCCGGCTCAATCGAATAAACACAGCTTACACCTGTAGTGATCCCTCTCTTTCGCAGGTACTTGCGGAGCATCTTAGCCAGGGGGCATCCTCTTGTTTCAGAGATATCCCCTACTCTGACTTGAGAAGGGTCCCTCCTGCCGGAGGCACCCATGCTGCTGAAGACAGGAATGCCCATATCAACGCAGTACGCAAGTAGTGCGGTTTTCGGGGCGAGGCTGTCGATGCAGTCCACCACTGCATCCGGGGCTGGATGAAGTATCCGCTCAGCACTCTCTGTATGAAAGAAGTCCTTCAGCATTCTGACTTCTGTATCAGGACAGCTCCGGTGCATATACTCAGCAGCAGCATGAACCTTCGCGTTTCCGAGATCGTCTGCAGTGGCGAATGGGCTCCTGTTCAGGGATGTCTCGGTTACCTCATCGAAATCAACAAGGAGAAGACGCCCGACACCGCTTCTGGCAAGTCCGCAGGCCACGTGACCGCCGACGCCACCCAATCCGATCACAGCCACCTCAGAGCTTCGCAACCGGCTGATTGCTTCCTCTCCAATGAGTTCGGCAACCCGCTCAAAGCGCCTGCTCTCAGTCATCCTCATCTATCCTGAACAGCTGACGGGTGTTCCAGCAGGTTAGTTCCGCTATCTCCTGAACAGAAACATCCCTGAGCCGAGCCATTGCCTCGGAGATCCTCAGAAGATGAGCCGGTTCTGAATCACCGGATTTCACACCGTCCAAGCCTATGGAGGGTGCGTCTGTCTCGAGGAGAATCCTGTCAGAGGGGGTGAAGGCAGCGGATCTGAGAGCTCTTCTTGCCCCTGACCTTGTCACCGCTCCACCGAAGGCGAGACTGAATCCCAGGTCCAGGAATCGAGATGCCAGCTCAGGTCCCCTGGAGAAAGCATGCAGCACTCCCGTGAGTCTGCAGCGGAATTCTGTGCTTCCAAGGATATCGAGCATCTCATCGAATGCACCTCTGCAATGCAGTATGACCGGCATTCCGAGTTCTGCCGCAACCTGAAGCTGACTGCGGAAGAGGTTGATCTGAAGTTGTCTGTCGTGATCATCGATCTTGAAATCAAGTCCGATCTCCCCGACGGCTCTCACATCGCTGGCGGACAGCAGCTCCTCCAGCTCTTCAGGATCAAGTCCCTCAGAAGCACACCATGGATGAAGTCCCAGGGCCCCGCAGATACCCGTTCTGGAGGAAAGCTCGATAACCTTACGGAATGAATCCCTGTCGAAAGCGGGAACCATGACCCTCGTCACTGAGGCATGCGCAGCGCGGAGAATAACCCCGTCGATATCCGCGTAAAGCGGTTCCATGAAGAGGTGGCAGTGACTGTCGAAAAGCTTCACTGGATGCTCTCCCTTCATTGAGCGGTTCCTCCGGGAGCATGTATCAGGCGGATGACAGGGTCCAGCCCGTTCTCAGTATGTGATGGTCCTCTCCTTGAATCCGTAGCCCATCACGTCGTAGGTATCATGAAGGACCATGAAGGCTTCCGGGTCGATCTTTCTGATGAGTCTCCGGAGGTGCATGATCTGACGCCGGTGAATGCAGACATAGATGACGTCCCTCTCCTCTCGGGCATAGCCGCCCTGGGCTTTGAGGAAGGTCACACCCCTGTTGAGTTTCCTGAAGATCGCATCCCTGACCTCATCGGGATTATCTGTGATGATCATGACCGCCTTCACATAGGGCATTCCTTCAGCCGCAAAATCGGTCATCTTGCTGGTCAGGAATAGATTGAGATAAGCCCATATGACGATCGCAGGATTCCTGAATACGAACCCGACCAGCAGGATGATAAGGGTTTCGACCATCCAGTATCCTGTGCTGATGGAGACTCCTGCATATTTCTTAAGTATGGCTACAGGGATGTCTGTCCCACCTGTTGAGCCCCTGAATTTGAATATCAGCCCGAGCCCCGCACCGAGGAGAGCTGAGCCGGCAAGCGAGGCCAGCAGTATGTCGGTTGATTCACTTCCGGTAAGAAAGACGGCAAGGCGTGGGAGCCCTCCCTCTGGAGCAATGTTGTGAACTATCTCATCGTAGGATTCCAGAAAGGTCAGATGTGAAGGCTGGAATATCCAGCACATGGCGTTCGAAAGGAGCATGCCGACGAAGCTGCGCACCCCGAACTGCTTCCCAATGAAGATGTAGCCCAGTATGAAGAGCGGGATGTTGAAGCCGAACATCCAGAGACTCTCCTGCACACCGGTCCAGTGATAAAGGACCTGGGCGAGACCGGCAACTCCACCCGGGGATATCCTGAAAGGGAAGAGGAACCAGGAATATGCAACTCCGAATAGAATCGACCCTGCAAGGATGCCAGCGTAGTCCTTGGATTCCTCTATCAGTCTTGAACGTTTCATATTTTTATACTCCCAGTGTCTGCAGTAACCGCTCCCACATTCAAAATGCCGGCAGGGCAGAACCCTCACCGGCAACGGTAACATATTCAGTCGGGGCTCTTTCCTGCCAATTTTACCTTGGAGCAGCGATCCTCCCGGTTTCCAGATCTTCTTTGAGCGCAGCCCTGATCCTTCTTCTGAGCATGATGAGTGAAATGATGAGAACCGGCAGAATGCCCAGACCGAATGCGTTGCCCCATACCGGCATGGCGAAAATGAACAGGTCATAAAGACCATGAAGGAGGAAGGCTATCATGAATCCCGCTATCGTCAGTCTCCTGGATGATCCTCGGTCATCCGCGAACTTCGCCAGTCCGATGTAATAGCCCATCAGACCGGATACCGCAGCGTGCATGGGGATAGATGTGAACGCCCGGGCGACAGCTACTGCCATCCCTGTGCCAAGGACGTAGAGGATATTCTCCAGACATGCAAAACCCATTCCAGCCAGGACGCCGTAGACGATCCCGTCCATAACCTCATCGAAGTGAGGGCTGCGAGCAGCGAACCGTTTGAGTATGAATAATTTAAGTCCCTCTTCGACGAGTGCAGCTACAGCAAATGCCTTGAATAGAGGGAACAACGCTGCAGGGATGCCTATCTCCGACCCGGCTTTCAGGATCCCCAGTTCAAGAAACAGCGCAGGAATGATCGAAAGAACACCAAGAAAGAATATCTTGAGTGACAGTTTGCGGGGTTCAGGTCTCGCCCTGTCCTTCCGCCTGAAATAGACAACGACAAGAAGCGCAGGGATTATGGCCAGCGCAAGTGACAGGAGAATATTCAATTCAGCCTCCGGGCAGGTCGGTCAGTGGAGCCTTCCCTGCCATTTGCTGCCATCCTGCCACTCGGCCTGGTACTCGTAATCGACGAAGTACACGCAGAGATCTGCCTGGTATTCGTAATCCACATAGTAAATGACAGCATCCGACTGATACTCATAATCAACAAAATACCACAGGGCGTCCTCATCGGATGCCTGATACTCGTAATCGACAACATAGACTGAAAGGTCTGCCTGATACTCGTAGTCGACGATGTAGACACAGAGGTCCGCCTGGTATTCGTAGTCACAGAGGTAGATGCTGCCAGCGCCTGAAACAGCTGCGAGGATCAGCGCAGCGGTTATGAGATACTTCATTCTCATTCTCTTCCATCCTTCTCTATCTCTGCCATTGCAGCTTCGTCTGCAAATGCTTCCTCGAGCATACCGGTGAATTCAATCATCCGTTCCAGCCTGGCCATGACCTCGCCAGCCTTGAGAGTGTTTGCTGAGAAGTTGCTGATACTGCGGACTGTCCCGGGCATTCCACTGATCGAGTAGAAGGGTCTGAAGAAATCGATGAAGGCGGCAATGTCGCTTCTCTGAAGGAATGTTGATAGATCGCAGGAACCGGAGTTCCTGGCCACATATTCCACATCGATCATAGAGATCCCGAAGTGTATACGCCTTCCGCCAAGGATGTTGAGCCTGGCGCCAAGTGTGTTCCTGACAATCCTGAACCTGCAGGGAGAAGAGCAGTGGACGATGATCTTCATCTCGCTGCCCCTGTGGAGAGATACGCTGACCGGCCTCCCCCTGTGCCTCCCGGCGACCCCAATACTTCGCAGTCCGAAGCTGGTTCCCCCTCCACCTGTAGAAGGTACCAGATCCCGGAACTTCTCAGGTGCGCTGCTTGAACTGGCTCCGCCTGTTACCGCTGAGTCCAGTCCGACAGCCACTTCCTTAATGATCTCTGGCAAATTGCTGTGTAGATGCATTACTCACCTTCCATCTCGACCATTCTTTTATCCATTGCCATGGAATGAAGCATTGTCAATGTATGTACATATAGCTGAAACCAAGGAGGGATGATGAGGAATTGCAGCATATTGCTATCGATAATGCTTATACTGATGGTCGCCCCGGGATGCAGCGACGGTGAATCTCCCATTGCAGGGAGCGGCGCGAGGTCGGGAGAGAGATTGGCTTTCTCTAATGGAGTTGAAGTTATGACAACCTTCGCCGAGGAATTCTACATCCCAGTCTCATACACATCAGAACCCGAAATGCCGGAACTCGGATTTCCGGTTGAGCCCGAAGAGATATTCAACCTGCAGGCTCTGGCTTCCAGAGCAGGCCTTGAGGATTATCCGGATGGCCTCCTTGAGAATGGATTCACCGTATGGAGACCCTGGTTCGCGACTGACAATCCTGTTGCGGCTTATGAGATCATGGAGGGCTGGAACCAGCCGGTCTATGTCTCCGCGGGAATACCTCTCCACATGCTGCACATCTTCTTCGATCAGATACTGCAGTCACTGGAAGAAGACCAGCTTTACGATGACCTGCTGGAAATCTGCTCTGCGCTCTACGAAGCGAACACAGAAAGGGAGAACTGGCTGAACGCCGCCTATTTCGCGGTGCCGCTCTCGTTCCTGGACCCGAACTTCATTCCGGACCAGGCCATCACAGACAGGGTCACTGCTGAACTGGATTTGATCAGCGCCCATCTGGGCTTCGAAATAAGTCCTGTATTCGGGTACAGGGAGGATTACTCGCAGTACGTACCGCGTGGACACTACACATCTAGCGTAAGGCTGGAGAAGTATTTCCTGGCAATGATGTGGCTCGGCAGGCTGACGATGCTGCTGAATGGCGGTGATCCGCATGGGCAGGGAGCCACATTCATTGTCTCCGAGGAGGATGCCATTGCCATGACAGCCTCTGCCCTGGAGATAGTCTCGGACCTTGGAAACCAGGGACATGACGGAGATAACCTGCTGACAAAGTGGCGAAGGATATACGAGGTCACAGCCTTCTTCGCCGGTTTCGCCGACGATCTCTCCGTACCGGATTACATGGCAGCAGCCACAGAGCTTACAGGAGGCAGCACTCCTTCGGACTCCATCTGGGGGCAGGATTTCCATTCCGAGTTCAGAGAGCTTGTCAATAGCTCCTACGATGCTCCATCCATCTACAGCGGCACAGGGGCTCTGGTCTCAATGCCGGATGGGCAGGGCGAATTCGATCCGGGAGACCTGGAGGAAGCGTTCATTGCCACAACGGGCTTCAGGTTCCTCGGGCAAAGGTATACACCTGACAGCGACATTCTGGGCAGAATGGTATTCCCCGCAATAGGATCGAACGAAGATGGCGGCAGAAGGTTCATGCCTACAGGACTGGACATTGCTGCCGCGTTCGGAAGCCAGGCTGCCTACAATATCCTGGAGGAGCGGGGAGACCTCGATTATGCTTATTATCCCGATACACTCCAGTCGATGAGGAACATGGTTGAAGCCTATACACCGGATGACTGGCACGCGACACTCTACATGTCCTGGCTCCACGCTCTCTACCTGCTCCGGGATGACAGGGGGGCCGGCTACCCCGATTTCATGCAGACACCCGCCTGGGAGAGGCACACTCTCTCGAACTTCCTTGCCTCCTGGGCAATGCTGAGACATGACACGATCCTCTATGCCAAGCAGAGTTACACGATGGAAGCCGGTTGCGCACCCGGAATGGACGAGCCGGTGCCATCAGCAGGCTTCGTCGAACCTGTTCCGGAGGTCTATGCTGAACTGAAGGCAACTCTGCAGATGGCCCAGAGAGGACTTGAGTCCTATGGCCTTATGGACCGGAACATCGAGATACGATTCGATAATGCCGTTTCAATACTGAGTCGGCTGCAGGTCATCTCGGAAGGAGAACTCGCAGGCGAACAGCTTACTTCCGAAGATGCGGATTTCCTGAAATACTTCGCTTCCAATCTGGAGTCGGCCATATCCTGGGGCGGCAACACTACTGAAGGTCTTGAGACAACACTGATCGCCGATGTCCATACCGATCAGAACAGCTCATCAGTCCTTGAGGTCGCCTCCGGTCAATTGGACTGGTGTCTGGTTGTTTACAGGAGACCTGATGGAGCAGTAGAAGCTGCAGCGGGTCCGGTCCTGAGCTACTACGAATTCACATGGCCGATGTCAGACAGGCTTACTGACGAAGCGTGGAGGGAAATGCTGATAAGTACCCCACCTGCAAGACCGGATTGGACGGGAGACTTTGTCGTAGGGGGCAGATAGAAGCGGAGTCAGAAACCCGGATGGACAGAAGCCTGGAAGACACTGCGGGGACGTTCGTAAGTTCGTCAAGCAGATTGGCCGAATAGCAACCAATCTATATTATAAGAGGTAGTTTAAGTAGTCTTCACGTATAAACGGTCAACGCGCTTGATGAACTTACGAACGTCCCCGTAATCAGAAACCGATACCTGCACCCGCGGAGAAGTGCCAGTCATGTTCCGAATCTCCACCCCCGATATGTCTGTACATACCTGCGGTAACGAGGAGCAGGTGTGCTCCAAAACGCGACTCCAGCCCCATATAGGTTTGATCGTTCTCCAGATCTCCCCACGGGCTGTTGTATGTGTACAGAAGTGAGGCCGTGATATCCACGGAGACTACGGGCAGGAAGAGCATGTTGAATATGCTCCTTGTCCCGACATGGAGTTTGCTGCCAGAGAGACCGGGCTCGAGCCGCAGCAGAAACCCGCTTTCTGGGCCAAATAGCGGAAGACTCATGATGCCTGCAGTGCTGACTCCAATCGAAATGGATAGCTTCTGCGGACGATTGATCTGAATGCTGGCAGTCGGTGACCAGTCCGCTATCCCGGCAGCAGCAGGAGTAGCCGGGATGAGCGCGAACATCACAGTGGCGAGACAGATCAGAGGGAAGCAGCGCATTCTCATCGATTAGATTCTCTGCATCCTGAGCTCATCCATCCCAAGGATCAAGTCGTCTCCCGAGACAGCCGTAAGACCTCCGTTCTCCAATGCGAAATTGATGGAAACGACCGGGTACATGGCGACACCGTTGGCCTTGGTAAGCCTGACCGTGATCGTCCCGTCAGAGTTGATGAGCCATGTGCCTGTCTCGAAGATCGGAGGGTCACCGGCAAGATAGTCGTAGCTCAATTCAGCGCTGTAATCATCGTTCAAATATAGAACCATCTCGAAGGCCGGGGAGTTGTTAGTCATTATGCTCATCGAGTAAACACCGACTACTTCAGCGTAACCCGGAATGACTACAGGTCCGCCGCAGGCCGACAGCAGAACAACGACAAGAAGAGTAGAGAAAAACCAGCTTGCACGAATTCTCATATTTCTACCTTCACTTCCAATTCCGGCCAGGTGCCGGGTACGACCAGTTCCTGATATCTGCTATTGAGCATTACCTGTCAAAGATAGCCATACTGAATGCTCTGGTCACCGCTGAAGCTGATCATCTGTATCAAGTGCATCCGGCAGAGATAGGACATACGCCTTTATCTCGTCCCTGACCCTCCTGTAGCATTCCAGTCTTTCCTCTTCCGAATCCATGTTCTCCGCCAATACTGGAGGATCATCGAATCCATGGTAGACAAGTCTGATCCCGGCAGGAAAGACAGGACAGCTCTCAGCAGCAGCCGAGCAGACAGTTACCACGAACTCGAATTCCGTGTCGACGAACTCATCCACTATCTTGCTTCGATATCCTGAAATATCGATACCGACCTCTGCCATAACCCGGACAGCAGAAGGGTTGATACCATGACTCTCAATACCGGCGGAGAATGGTTCGAGCAGGTCACCTTTGAGCGCCCTGGTGAATCCCTCTGCCATCTGGCTCCTGCAGGAGTTCCCGGTACACAGGAAGAGAATGCTCCTCCGCCCCTCGCTACTCCTGCTCATCCGGCATCACCCACCCCTTCCTGTCGAGATACCTGCCCAGCAGTACAGATACGAGTACTACGAGAGGGATGGAGACGGCGAATCTCACCATGGTGAACTCCCAGCCAAGGAAACTGGCCTCGAAGAGTGTCATGGGTATCCTGCATATTGCAGATGCGCTTACATATGCGAGGATCACACCTGTTCCGGCTCCCTTGGAGTAAAGCGCGCTCGCTACTGGCAGGGCTACGTAAATACCCCCGACGGTCGTCCCTGCCAGGAGCACTGCCCAGAGATAGGATAGCGGACCTGAGTCTGTACCGAGATGACGCTCCACTGTCTCCTTTTTGACCCAGACATCGAACAGACCGATGAGGATGAAGATGCATGGCATCATCTTGAGCATCTGTAGGGAAAAATCCCTGAAGTTGCCCCACATCTGCTGGCCGGGTTCGAAACCGTATATCGATGAATAGAGCAGGAATCCGGCATAGATAACCGACATGGCAAGGAAGATCGGCATCTTCGAGTTCTTCAAAATCCCGTCTCCCCGAAGTAGAGTCCGGTGGCAAAGGCCACGGCCAGTGCTGTCAGGAATGCCAGCAGGTTACGGAGTAATGCCAGTCTCACTCCGAAATACTTCTTCTCCATTGGGAAGGTCAGTATACCGACCATCATCAGCGTTGTAGTGAATCCTGATACAACCATGTAGGGAGCTCCCGAATTCCTGAGGACACTGCCCAGTGGAAACGCTATGAAGCCCGGCATTACGGCAATCGAACCGATGAGTGTGCCTATACCGGTAGCGAGCCAGATGCTGCCCGATGTGAGGCTCCTGGCAATTGTCTCCTCGGGAAAAACGAATAGTGCGATCGAGACGAGAACAAGCATTGTCAGGAAGGCAGGACCGATACGGAGAAATCTCTTGAGAGCTATTTCCAATCCGCGTATGGTCTTGCGCATATCCGCAATGAAAGATACTAGAAGTGCAGCCGCCGTGAATGCATAGAGGATAATCACATTATTGCCCTTCCTTCCGTCAGCGTGGAAGCTAGTCTCACTTCGCGCTCCGGTCCAGTGCGGATTGCTCAAGGTGTTTGACGAGGACATCTGCAGAACTAATAACTTCACAGGCAATGTGGAAAGGAGTCGTATATGAGACCACTCATTCCAGTCCTTCTATTCACCATAGTTGCATCGGTCACCGCTCAGGCAGTAATAGATCACACGTGCGCTGACCTTGATCAGGTTCCATCTGCATGGATAGAGCAGGTCAAGCAGACCTTCTCGCACTATGCCCACACCTCCCACGGCTCTCAGCTCAACTGGGGACTCCAGTTCATCGAACAGGCTGATTCAGTCTATGCGTACGAGACAGGGAGTTCCTATCTGCCTTCGGTTCCTGGTGCATGGTGCATCTTTGATGGTCAGGAGGGCGTCACTTACATCAGTCCTGACCTGTACTGGGAAACAGCAGGTGGAATGGGACTTACACGTGATGTTCTCGATCACAATCCAACAATATCAACATCAATGTGGGGCTGGTGCAGCCAGTGCGACTATTACAGCGAAAGTCAGGTGCAGGCTTACCTGGATTCGATGTCAGTACTGGAAGCCGAGTATCCCGGAGTGACATTCATCTACTTCACTGGAAATGCCCAGGCTACTGGTAGCTCAGGATTCAATCGCTGGCTCCGTAACGAACAGATCAGGAGTTACTGCACTACGAACGGTAAATGGCTCTTCGACTTCGCGGACCTGGACAGCTGGTGGTACAATCCGGGTTCTGCACAATGGGAGCAGCACACATACTCCTACGGTGGCAGCCAGATCCCTGCGGAGCACCCTGCATTCTATGGTGATGTCTATGGTCACACTACTGCTGAAAGCTGCACCCAGAAGGGTGAAGCGCTCTGGTGGATGATGGCAATGATAGCCGGCTGGAATGGAACCGGCATCGCCGAGGGTCATGAGAGCAGCAACCCGGCCCTGATTCAAGCCGGTCCAAATCCCGCCCATGGCCTCTTTCAACTGAACCTCTCTATCCATGTGGAGGAGCACGTCTCGTTACGCGTGTATTCTGCGGATGGTCGGCTTTCAGCCGTGCCAATAAATGGATCGTGCGGTCCTGGTGAGCTAAAAGTAGAAATAGCCGACCTCTCCCCCGGTGCCTATCACTGTGTGCTGATCGCAGGTGAGAAGAGAGAGATAGTAAGTTTCGTCATGCTGGACTGAACCCGGGGCCCTGTGAGTCCGTAATTGTCATTGGAGCTTTCCAGCTTGTACTCCACTGCTATTCCCATCACTTGTCGGAAAGGCGACAGAGTACAGGACAGAGCCGCAGGTTCTGGAGCCGGAGTGCGATGCCACTGATAGATGCAGTTAACGTTCAGGGAAATTTAATATGATAAGAATATGAACCTTGATAGCATTGTATTCGAACTGAGTGTGATCGCTGTTGGCGCAGCCGTACTGGGAACCTTGTTTCTCTACGCAAAACAGCCAATCATCATAGCCTATATCACTCTCGGTATAGTAGTTGGTCCAAGCGGGTTAGCTCTCATCACCAGAACAGATCATATTGAGCAGATATCTCACATTGGTGTTATTCTCCTGCTCTTTCTTATTGGTCTTAACCTGCAGCCGGCTAAGCTGATCAGACTATTCCGAAAGACTTCACTCCTTACATTTGTCACATCAGTCTTCTTCGGAGGGTTGTCTCTTCTTTTTGCATTGCTGCTTGGGCTTGACGTAAGGAGTTCCGTAGTCATCGGCGCAGCCATGATGTTCTCAAGTACGGTTGTTGGCCTGAAACTGATTCCCATTATCACGCTTCATCACAGACGAACGGGCGAGGTCATGACCAGTGTCCTTCTTCTGCAGGACATGCTGGCCATTCTTGTTATCCTGTTCATCACAGGTGAAAACAGTGATCATGTGCTTGTTACCTTTGCTTTTCTTGCAGGGAAATTAGTGCTTCTCGGCCTGTTTGCTTTCCTTGGTGTACGGTTCGTGATGATACCCCTGCTCAAGAAGTTCGATGTGGTTCAGGAGTATACCTTCCTTGCAACACTGGCATGGTGCCTGTTATGGGCGGAAACTGCTCACATACTGGGTCTGTCCTACGAACTCGGCGCTTTCGTTGCAGGAATCTCGATAGCTTCATGCAAGGTCGCACTTGTCATTGCCGAGCATCTGAAACCGCTTCGAGAATTCTTCCTTATTCTTTTTTTCTTCGCCGTGGGAGCAAGACTGGACCTGCGTCTCGATCCCTATCTCCTCTTATCAGCCATCGCCTTCGGAGTGATTCTGGTACCGCTGAAGGCTGCCGTATTCCGCCTTGCCTTCCGAAGCACTGGTGAATCATCAGATCTGCGAAAAGAGTTGGGGGTTCGCCTGGGCCAGTCAAGCGAGTTCTCTCTCCTGGTGGCCTTCTCGGCATTGTCAGCAGGTGTTCTATCAGATAAGGGGGCAATGGTGATCCAGGTCACCACTATCGTGACATTCATCACATCCACATACTGGGTCGTCCATCGGTATCCAACTCCGATCTCAAATAACCCTTCTCCGCGTTGAAACTGATACATCGCCATCTGATCGGCCAAAGAATACCTGATCTCCGGTCATGCGGAACCAGTTCTTCCAGGCTCGAGTATTCGAAGTACTATGGAATGTAGAGACACCTTTCTGTAATCGTATACTCCCCTGATCTTACCTGAATGATGTAACTCCCGGCAGGCAGATTATCCCCTGGTTCCCAAAGATGAACTCCTTCAACGCGACTATCTGTAGACATTGATTCCACCTGCCGTCCCGAAAGGTCGTAGACCGCAATGGAACCTGAAGTGGATTCCGGAGAGCAGATCTCTACAGTTAATGCTCCTGTGAATGGCGAGGGGTAAAGACTGACTGACATGGGACTTCCTTCGCTCACATCTCCCTCGATGCCTGTGAAGTCAAGGATCTCCATCATAACGTCGGACTCGTTGTAGTCGTTCCACCAGCTTCCCCAGAAAAGTGCTGTTCTGCCGTCTTCGAGCAGAAGAGGATGGGGTTGGGTAGCATGGTGGCTATCCCCATACACAAGCAGTTCCTCACCGTAGCTTCCCCACGAAGGGATCTCACGGCGCATGATCCTGTATACCATTCCCTCGTACTTAGCGTAATAGATCCAGGCGACCTGGTTCTCGTCGACGAATGGCATGGCATCATGTCCGTTATTGTTGGTTGTAAGAGAGTCGGAAGGCGCCCAGGTTTCAAGATCGGAGCTGTGCGAAGCAAATATGTTGACTACGCTTCCACCGCCGGTCTCCTGCCATCCGCACAGGTAGGTGCCGTCGGGATGTCTGAGAATTCTGTTCAGCCTGCCCTTTATGTTGATGAGGCGCATATCCGTGTCCCAGGAGGTTCCTCCATCTGTGGACCGTGCCAGGTATCCCCCCTGTCCGAAGAACTTGTCGTAGGACAAGACAAGTACCGTGTCCCCTTCGGCTGTGACAGTTGGGTTCCCGAAACTCCCGGCTGCCCATCCAAGGTCAACCTGCCCTTCTTCGGTCCATACTGCTCCATCGGGGGAAAAAGCAGAGAATATCCCGTATCCTCCAGTTTCGTCTGAAAGGTAGACTATCCTGTAGCCGCCTGAGAGAACATGAACCAGCGCAGGATGTCTCTGGTTGGCCGGACCTTCAACCACAACTGCCGGAGTGGACCAGGTTGAGCCGGTATCGGTACTTGAAGTCACGAATATATCGCCTATGAAGCCTTGCCCTGGCGGAGTCATCCTCTCGAAAGCCACCATTATGGAACCATCTGAGTTCTGCAGCGGGGAAGGCATGTAGTCTATTTCAGGACCACCTGAAACCACAACTGGTGATCCCACAAGTGCCAGAATAAGAAATAGCATTGTGTCCTCCGATAGCGGTTCAATTCACCGATACTCACTGTCACCGGAAGGATGAGGTTTCAGATCCTTCCTTCTCGGTAATCGGCATTGCTGGGACAGCTCATGTTGCTGACCTTGCAAGGCGAAAACCAATGTTGCTGTTGGCGTAGTCCGGGGAATCAAGATTCCGATATGCAGAGCGGCAGTAACTCGGGTAGAAGAACCAGCCCCCACCGCGCAGAATGCGCCGGGTTTCTGATCCCTCATACGCCGAACCATCGGTCGGACATTCAGCGTAGTCTTCCGTATAATTATCCTCGCACCATTCCCATACGTTCCCACTCATGTCGTACAGACCCCATTCGTTGGGCTGCAGGACACCCACAGGATGAGCTTCTGAATCAGAGTTCACCACATACCAGCAATACTCACTCATGGCGCTGTCGGAATCGCTGCTGCCCCAATAGTAGGCCGTAGTGGAGCCGGCGCGGCAGGCGTACTCCCACTCCGCTTCAGTCGGGAGACGGTAAGTATGATCCGGATCGATGCCGTTGAGCTCGGATATGAATTCCCGGCAGTCATTCCATGAGACATAGTAGATGGGATAGTCATCACCCGTCCCCGCAAGTCCATAGTCATCGTTCGCGCTGCTGAACTGGTACTCGACCGATACTCCCATCACCTCTTCCCACATTCCCTGGGTCACTTCGGTCGTCATAAGTTCGAATGAACCGATGGAGACGCTGTGACTCTCTTCATCATGATACCGCCCTGCTTCTGAAACAGGTGAACCCATCATGAAATCACCAGCAGGGATCGAAACGAACTCCATTCCTTCAGGGAGTACTGGATCCTGTGAGGGGGAATCGGCAATCGATAATTCGACATTCACGATCAACACGAGTAATACAAGCAGTAGTACTGATTTAGGTGACTTTCCCGATGTCCTCATGTGGATTCCTTTCAGAGCAATTGCATATCTGGCAGGGTTTCACAGACCCCGATCATCTGCCTTCGAATGAATTAACTGAACCAACACGCAGCAACTACTCCCATTCAATCGTTCCGGGAGGTTTGCTGGAGACATCATAGACTATCCTGCTGACTCCCTTGACCCTGTTCACTATCCTGGAGGATATCTTCGCAAGATGCTCCAGGTCCATCCTGTACCAGTCGGCTGTCATCCCGTCTGTTGAAGTAACGGCCCTCAGTGCGATGACTCTGTCATAGGTCCTCTGATCACCCATGACACCAACGGTCCTGACGGGCAGGAGTACGGCAAATGCCTGCCATATCTCATCATAAATGCCACTCTCGTGGAGGTAATCCATATAGATGCGGTCCGCCTGTCTAAGAATGTGCAGATCCTCGCGGTTAACATCTCCAAGGATCCTTACTGCCAGACCCGGTCCGGGGAATGGATGTCTGGAGACCATGGCTTCAGGAAGACCCAGTTCTCTGCCTAGCTCCCTGACCTCATCCTTGAAGAGCTCGCGGAGAGGTTCGAGGAGTTCAAGGTTCATCCTCTCGGGGAGCCCCCCGACATTATGATGGCTCTTGATCGTAGCTGAAGGACCCTTGAAGGAGATGCTCTCTATCACGTCCGGATAGAGAGTTCCCTGAGCAAGGTGCGTAACACCGTCTATTCTGCCGGCAGCCTTCTCGAAGAGCTCGATGAAGACCCTTCCTATTATCTTCCGCTTCATCTCCGGATCGGTAACTCCAGCCAGCTCTCCAAGAAACTCCTCGGCGCCGTCTATCGTGATCAGGGGCATTCCGAAGTGATCCCTGAAGGTCTCCTCCACCGATTCCCTCTCACCTTTTCTGAGAAGTCCGTTATCAACGAAGATCGGTGTGAACCTGTCAGGCACCGCTTCATGGAGCAGAGCTGCAACTACCGAGGAATCCACTCCACCTGAAAGCCCGAGGATGACCCGGCCCCCATGGGACAGCCGCTCTCTGATATGCTGAATGGCTCTGCTCCTGAAGGTGCTCATATTCCATTCGGGTTTGAGCCCTCCGATGCTGAAAACGAAGTTCCTGAGCAGCCGATCGCCGAAGACAGTGTGATTGACTTCAGGATGAAACTGCACCGCGAATCTAAGTCTGACCGGATCAGCCATCGCAGCAATTGGCAGGCTGTCCGTATGAGCTGCAGCAGAATAGCCGGGAGGCATCTGGACGACCCTGTCACCGTGGCTCATCCATGCCTGCAGACCATCCTCGATTCCATCAAAGAGCAATGATGCTTCGGGGTAAAAGAGCCTTGCAGGGCCGTACTCCCTGTCGAAGCCACCCTGAACCCTTCCCCCGCCGTGGAGTGCAAGGAGCTGCATGCCATAACAGATGCCGAGAATGGGGAGTTCCAGATCAAGTACTGCTGGATCGGGCTGAGGAGAATCCTCAGCATAAACGCTGGAGGGTCCCCCTGAGAGGATAATGGCTCCGGGAGACATCTCGAGGATCCTGCTGACCGGCGCATTGCCGGGAATGAGTTCACAGTAGACACCCATCTCTCTGATGCGCCGTGCGATGAGCTGGTTGTACTGCGAACCGAAATCAAGAATCGCCACTCCGCCCTTTATCATCTGCAAGCCTCTCCCGCTGTGGTGTTCATCTTCCGGAGATACCGCCCTCCGGAGGGGGCAGTGGATACTCCCCGTCAAAGCATGCCGTACAATAATCGGCTGGTGAATGCGCCGAAACGCAGGTCAGCATCCCGTCACGGGATAGGTACCCCAGACTGTCGAGCCCAAGGATCCCGCATATCTCAGCGATGCTGTGGTTCCGTGCTATCAGATCTGTCTGCTTAGGGAAATCAATGCCAAAGTAGCAGCCGAACCTGTGAGGCGGACAGCATACCCGCATGTGAACCTCGCTGGCGCCAGCCTCTCTGAGCGCCCTGATCCTGGCGAGGCTGGTAGTCCCTCTTACTATACTGTCCTCGACAACGCAGACCCTCTTCCCGGCCACTGCATCGGGTATCGGCTGGAGCTTGCGCATCACCATCGTAGCTCTAGCAGCCAGTCCCGGATCTATGAAGGTCCTTCCGATGTAGTGGTTCCTTGTAAAACACATGTCAAATGGAATGCCCAGCTCACGGGAATACCCGAGAGCGGCGAACATACCGCTGTCAGGAACTGGCGCGACGATATCGCACTTCGCAGGATGCTCCCTGGCAAGCTGTCTGCCCATTTCGATCCTGACGGAATAGACGCTGTCACCAAAGACCCTGCTGCCCGGCCTGGCGAAGTAAACGTGTTCAAAGATGCACTGGGCAAGGTTCTTATCTGTCCCGAACATATCGGCTGTATGCTGGAATCTGTCTGAAAATGGCTCGCCACCATCATAGGCCAGGTAGAGAACCTCTCCCGCCTCGACCTCCCTGACGTATTCTGCGCCGCAGACAGAGAATGCAATACTCTCACTGGCAACGATCCAGCCACCCTTTGGAAATCTCCCGAGACTCAGGGGGCGGAATCCGAGTGGATCCCTTACCGCGTAAATACCTTCCGGAGTGGCGAGCAAGAGACAGTAGGCTCCACTAAGCCGGCCAAGAGCTATCTCGAGTGCCTGGCGAACATCGTAATCAGCGGCTTCGAGCTCCCTGGACATCAGATGGAGAACTACCTCTGTGTCAGTATTCGTGAGGAAGATTGCACCCTTCCTCTGGAGTTCCTCCCGAAGCTCTCCCGCGTTGCCTATTGTCCCGTTGTGAGCTATGCCAACCTGTATGCCAGCCATCTGTACGAGGAGAGGTTGAGCGTTCTCAACACCTCCTCCGCCGAATGTGCCATACCTGACATGACCAATTGAACCACTGACATCCACTGCACTCCAGTCCGATGGCAGCTCAGACAGGGCATCGGTAACCATGCCCTTTCTCTTGTGAAGATGCAGACTCCCGCCTGACGCCCATATCACCCCCGCAGCCTCCTGCCCCCGATGCTGCATCGAGAGAAGACCCTCGGCCACAAGAGGAACGGTTGTCTGTCCCCTTCCGGTCACACCGCAGAGTCCGCAGTACTCTCTTGGTTCATGCATGCGAACTCTCCGATGCTGCTCTGATAAATTCCCTGAAGAGCGGATTGGGATCAAGTGGCCCGGACTTAAATTCGGGGTGGAACTGGCAAGCAACGAACCATGGATGGTCCGGCCTCTCAACGATCTCAACGAGGACACCGTCAGGAGAGAGACCTGAACAGATCATACCGGCCTCCGCCAGCAGCTCACGGTATGAATTATTGAACTCATATCTGTGCCTGTGTCTCTCGGAAATGGTCTCTGAATCATATATCTCTGAGGCTCTGGAATCCTTCTCCAGCCTGCAGGGATATGCTCCAAGGCGCATTGTCCCTCCCTTGCGGGTAAGACTGCGCTGATCCTCCATCAGGTCGATGACAGGGTGAGGTGTTTCCGGATGGAACTCTGAACTGCTTACCTCTGCAAGACCGGCCAGATTGCGTGCGGTCTCGATTACAGCGCACTGCATACCCAGGCATATGCCCAGAAACGGGATCCCATTTATCCGCGAATGGGTAACCGCATCAATCTTGCCTTCAATACCCCTCGTACCAAAACCACCGGGAACGAGGATACCATCCACACCGTTGAGAGCTGAGGTATCCCCGCTTTCGAGATCCTCCGCTTCGATGCCCCTTATCTCAAGGGGTACATCATTGGCTATTGCAGCATGCCTAAGGGCCTCGTAGATGCTCTTATATGAATCCTGAAGCCCCATGTACTTCCCGACGACACCGATACAGACCTTCCGGCCTTTGGGATGAATAGCCTTCTCCAGCATTTCCTCCCAGGTTCTCATATCAAGTCCGAGATGAGGCAGACTGAGTCTATCGAGGATAAGCTGGTCCAGCTTCTGGGCTGCCAGTTCAACGGGCACTTCGTAGATGGAGTTCTCCACATCCTTTTCTTCTATAACTGCGTTCGAAGGCACATCGCAAAAGAGGGAGAGTTTCCTGAAGTGCTCCTCATCAAGCGAGCGCTCGGTCCTGCAGATAAGGATATCGGGTATTATCCCGATGCTCCTGAGAATTCCGGAGGATTGCTGAGAAGGCTTGGTCTTGAGCTCGCCGGAGGCTGACAGGTAGGGTATCAGAGTGAGGTGTATGAAGGCGACATTCTGTCTTCCCAGATCATGGCTGAGCTGTCTGAGAGCCTCGAGAAAGGGAAGGCTTTCAATGTCACCGACGGTACCACCGATCTCCGTGATCGCGATATCGACCTCGTCTGTGACTTGAGAAAGCACAGCAGCCTTTATCTCATCAGTGATATGGGGTATGACCTGAACAGTCTTGCCGAGATAGCCGCCTTCCCTCTCCCTCGATAGAACAGATGAGTAGATCTTACCTGCGGTGTAGTTGCTGTTCCTGTTGCATGTAACACCTGCAAAGCGCTCGTAATGACCGAGATCCAGGTCGGTCTCGGCACCATCTTCTGTGACATAGACCTCACCATGCTGATAAGGGGACATGGTTCCGGGGTCAACATTGAGATAGGGATCCAGCTTCTGCATGGAGACCCGATAGCCGCGCCGGCGCAGGAGCAGGGCAATGGAAGCAGCTGTAATGCCCTTGCCAAGAGAGGATACAACCCCACCGGTAACGAAAATGAATTTGCACTTGGACCCCGCCATTAATGAACCATCCTCCCCTGATAAAAACAGCATCCCGCATGATGAACTATTACAAATCACGAGGAGGCTCACAAGCAGTGAAATGGGAGTCAGAAAGGATTCATCGATCGTAGAAGTCCGGTCTCCTGTCCAGGAGGATGTGGTTCCGGGAGGTCATCATTTTATTTCTGGCTATGGATGGGTCAATGACTGCTACTGCCAGTTCCTGCTCATTTATTCCGGAGCTGATCAAGATATCCCCGCCGGGAGCAACGACCTGGCTCCGACCGGTGAAGGCAAGGGCTGTTCCGGTCCTGTCCTCCTCTCCGATTCTATTGGCCGTAACTGCGAAGAGCAGGTTCTCGGTACATCTCGAGAGCATCGTACGCTGACAGTAACTCAAAACAAGATTTGCGGGATGGCAGATGATATCAGCTCCCCTGAGGGCAAGTGTTCTGGTAACCTCTGGAAAAACCCAATCGAAGCAGATCATCATACCGATCCGCATTTCCCCTGCTTCGATAACTTCAAGGTGCAGATCCCCGGGGTCAAAGAGGTCCTTCTCCCTGTCGAATAAATGGAGTTTCCTGTAACGGCTCTCTACTCCATTTGGACCCACAAGAAGTGCACTGTTGTAACATTTCTCTCCAGCTCTCTCCGCGAAGCCGGTCACTATTTTGAAGCCGCATTCCGCGCAGAGTTCGGCAAGCTTCTCTACTATCGAAGAGCTTTTCGGATCGTCTGAGAGAGAAAGCAGTTCGTTCCTGTCCCTGAAGGAATAGCCGGTAAAAGGCAATTCAGGAAGCACTATCAGATCTGCTGCGGCATCACCGAGAGCCATGCTCACGGTTTCCAGGTTCATACTGCGCTCTCCGAACACGGGCGCAAACTGAAAGTAACCGACTCTCAATTCCTCACCACACTTTCATACCCGATCATGATGTGATCATGGTTCACATTTTGAATAACTCGTCAATAAGAATACTCACTGCCAGTGACACTTCCAATCCGAAAAACTGAAAAACTGAGGCCGGGCCTCATTTTTTTGATTTAATCAAATATTGAGGCCCGGCTTCAATTCGTTTAGGTTCGGGTTATGATATTTCAAAATGCCATTCACACAGAGGACGTAACCGTTCACACTTTTGCGAACGGGTTCACCGTTATCATTCAGCCACTTGATTACTCCCCAGTCGCAGCCGCGACACTGGGATACCGAGTCGGTTCAATCGACGAAGTTCCCGGAACCAGGGGGCTGAGCCATTTCTGTGAGCATATGATGTTCAAGGGCACTCATCGCTTCGGACCGGGCCACTACTGGAATACGGTCCAGCGGAACGGCGGCAGAGCAAACGCCTTTACGTCCAGGGATATGACGGTCTACTACTCGATCGTCCCTGTGGCCGGACTCAGTGAGATCCTTGACCTGGAGGCTGACAGGATGCTGAACTGCCTTATGGATAGGGCAGCTATCTCATCCGAAAAGCAGGTCGTCCTCGAGGAAGAGCTGCTCACAGGCAGAGATGATCCGGATGGGGCTCTGGATGACGCTCTCTTCAGGGAGGCGTTCAGAGTTCATCCGTACGGTTATCCGATCATCGGCTCCTCGATTGATATCATGGATTTCTCTTCGGAATCGGTCAGAGGCTTCTACGATAACTTCTACAAACCCTCAAACGCAGTTCTTTCCATTGTAGGTAAGATAGATCCTGCTGAGACACTTGAACTGGTGAAGGACCTTTTCGGAACTCTGCCATCCGGTGAAGTACGCAGGAACGTAGTAACTCCTGAGCCCCCGCAGAGATCCAGGAGGATCGTTGAGATCGATCACCCATCCCCTCTATCTAGAGGTACATTGGCCTTCCACGTTCCTGGTGCTGATCACATGGATTCAAGAGCCCTTTCTCTCCTGGCCATCCATCTCTCCGCGGGGAGATCGAGCCGATTTGAGGAACTCCTGATTAATCCAGGTCTTGCACTGGACATCTCGGCTTCGACAAATACACTCACGGACCCGGGGCTGTTCAGTATCCACGGGATGTTCCGGTCAACAGATGACCGGGAGCGGGCTTTCAGGATCGTATTCGATGAACTCGATAGTATCGCAGGAAACGGACTCACGGAAGAAAGGCTCTCTATCCTCAAGGGGAGAAGAAGTGCCTGGAGCAGGATATCCGATACGGAACCTTCCGGGAGGAGCAGACGGTTCGCAATAGGAGAGCTCAAGTACGGGGATCATCTCTATTACTGGCGCTCCGCTGCCGAGGCGGACAGCTTGGAGAGTGAAGACCTCATTCGGGTGCTGGAGGATCACATTCAGGAAGAGGATTCAACACTAGCCATCCTGCGTCCAGACATCACTGCAGCAACCATGGGAAATGTGCCGGAGCATCGTGACAACGAATCAGACGACCTCTCCCCTCCAGCCATACTTGCTCCAGGGGACACAGTTGTTCCCGATAGACTCCTGAAGCCGCCGGAGTGGTCTATATCCAGAGATACTGAGGATATGAGATTATCGAATGGTCTTAGACTTCTGCTTCGAAGAGATACTTCATTCCCGGTCGTCTCTCTCGCTTTCTCCTTCCCAATGGGAACGGACAGGGAACCGAGCAGACTCGCTGGTCTGTCAGCGGTGATCGCAGAAACAATGCTCTTCGGGACCGTTGAAGAGGACAGCATCCGTTTCAACCAGCGCGTGGAGAATCTGGGGAGTGGTCTCGAACTGTCTCCCGCGAACGAGTACGCTGCAGGAGGTCTTACAGTCCTTGCAGATGACCTCAGGGAGGCGCTTTCAGCCGTCGCAGACCTTCTCATCAGGCCAGCATTCAGAACGGATGATATCGGGTCAGTGGTTCGGGAGAGTCTGGCAGATCTCGAAGACTGGTGCAGCTCTCCAATAGGGGCGGCGATGAACTCGTTCGCCAGACTCTCAACAGATCCCTCCGACAGCGCAGCGGTTCCCTCCTCCGAGACCATCAGCGCCATCTGCCGAGATGATATTATTACTCACTTCACAAACTGCTGCAGACCAGGGGAAGCGGTTATCTCGATTGTTGGCAACCTGTCCAGGGATGACGCTCTCGGAATGGTCCAGGATCTCTTCGGCGGATGGAAGGATCCTCTCGCTTCACTGATCTCACCTGTACCCAGAATAAACGCTTCCTCCTCCTTCAGCGAACAGCTGCGGCTTGATGGCAGGGAGCAGGTCGCGGTAGTTATGGGTGCTCCGGCTCCATCAAGAAATAGCAGTGACACGTATGCATTTACGCTGCTGAACGGAATGCTGGGAGAAGGTATCGGCTCAAGGCTGGGACGGACGATCAGGGATTCAGCAGGACTCTGCTACCATGTGAGCAGTGTCTACCTCCCCTTCCTGAACAGGGGAAGACTGGCGGCTCTGCTCATGACAAGTCCTGGGGCATGCCTCAGAGCAATGACCATGCTGCGGGAGCAGATGGCAGGTCTCTACAGGGAACCGATGAAAACTGATGAGCTCAGACTTGAACTGGCATCCCATCTGGGGAAGCTCCAGCTTGCCACTACACGATACAGCTCAATCGCAAGAGCGCTACTGACCCTGGCGTCCATGAAGCTGCCTCTTGACTTCGACCTGCTCACCACAGGACATCTGCTTGAGCTTACACCAGAAGA
>Ga0190293_1000084_pt1 | contig 33881 bp, 34 predicted proteins | sample 48693001_MG_FD_161671 | JGI IMG/M metagenome (GOLD analysis project Ga0190293, IMG submission 161671) | Hydrothermal vent microbial mat bacterial communities from Southern Trench, Guaymas Basin, Mexico - 4869-30-0-1_MG | ecosystem: Environmental > Aquatic > Marine > Hydrothermal vents >...
TGCAGACTAGAGATTCTGTGTTCTGTGTTCTGTGTTCTGTGTTCTGTGTTCTGTGCTCTCCTTTCCTGTCATACCCCTTCGATACGGTGTCATCACATCGACACCGTTAGGAGGGTCCCGTGACATCACACGAGGTATACGTCGCATTGTTCTGGATCGTGCTCGGGGGATACGTGTCCTATCTGGGATGGTCGCTCTACCGGATCACAGCCGAACGCGCAGCCCGCGCACGCCACCCGTCTTCTCTCCCTCACGCAGTGGGGGAGATGTCGAGGAACGAGACAGAGGGAGCGATTTCTGGGGGTAAAGACGAGCCTTCAGCGGGCTCCCGCTCGCTTGTCGAGCTCCTGTTCGACTGACGCAAGCGTGAGGCCGCGCTCGGCGAGGAGCACGAGCGTGTGATAGAGCAGATCAGCTGTCTCTGATATGACGCGCTCGGGGTCGCCACCGAACTCGTGATTCTTGGCTGCGAGGAGAACCTCGCCAGCTTCCTCGACGACCTTTCGGGCGGTGGCATCCGTGCCCGCACGAATGAGGTCCGCGGTGTATGAGCCCTCAGGCAGATCCGAAGCCCGTGCGCTGATGGTTCGCCACAACGCATCGATCCCCCTGGACGATTCAGCGTCGCCGAAACACGAAACCGTCCCCGTGTGACACGCGGGTCCTGCCGGAACGACGGTGACGAGGATGGCGTCGCTGTCGCAGTCCGCACTGATCGAGTCCACAGCCATCGTGTTGCCGCTTGTTGCTCCCTTGCGCCAGATCTCGCGACGGCTTCTGCTCCAGAAATGGACCTGGCCTGTCTCGAGCGTGAGGGCGAGTGCTTCATCGTTCATGTAGGCGAGCATCAGGACAGCGTGTGTCGATGCGTCCTGGACGATCGCCGGCACGAGTCCTCTGTCGTCCCATGAGATGTTCGTTGTATCTATGGCCACCGGATCCCCGAATCTTCACGGACGGCAACGCCTGCTGCCGCCAATCGTTGTTTGACCTCACCGACCGTATACGTTCTGTGGTGGAAGATCGAAGCAGCGAGCACGGCGTCGGCCTCCCCGCTAGCGAGGGCCTCGACCATGTCATCTGTGTCCCCGGCACCACCCGAGGCGATGATGGGCACCCGCACCGCATCCCGGACAGCCCGCAGGAGTTCTACGTCGTATCCCGAACGGGTTCCGTCCTTGTCCATCGAGGTCAGAAGAATCTCACCTGCGCCACGCCTGGCACCCTCTGCTGCCCACGAAACGGCATCGACTCCTGTCGGCCGCCTTCCTCCATGGGTCCAAACCTCCCAGCCTCCTTCGCCAGTTGACCTGGCATCGATCGCAAGGACCACGCACTGTCGTCCGAATGCCTCAGCGCATTCGCCCAGTAGCTCGGGGCGCTCAACCGCAGCTGAGTTGACGGCCACTTTGTCTGCACCCGCTCGCAGCACGCGACGCATGTCCTCGACGCTTGCAACACCGCCGCCAACGGTCAGGGGAACGTTCACCGTTGCCGCAGTTCTGTGCACGATCTCGAGGAGCGTTCCTCTTCCTTCGTGGGATGCGGTGATGTCGAGGAAACAGATCTCATCTGCACCCTCGGCCGCATATCGGCCAGCGAGTTCCACCGGGTCCCCTGCGTCAGTGATATCGACGAACTGCACACCTTTGACCACCCTGCCGTCCCTCACGTCGAGACATGGGATGATCCGTTTACGCAACACGGCGACCCTGTGCGACGGACGCCGCGAAGTTGGCGAGGAGATGCAGCCCTGCAGGACCACTACGTTCGGGGTGGAACTGGACACCCACACGGTTACCCGATCGTGCCGCAGCGACGAAGACATCCCCGTGGGTTGCCGTGGCGATGATCTCATCGCCAATGTCGGGCACCGGGGCATACGAGTGGACGAAGTAGAACGGTTCACCGCTCGGGATCCCTGCGAACAGCGGATCGCCCTTGTGGCGCACATCGTTCCATCCCATGTGAGGCAGCGTTGCAGCGTCAAGTTCTTCGACGATTCCACCGATGAGGCCGAGGCATGGTTGGCCATCCTCGTCCGAGGTGTCGAACAGCAGCTGGAGACCGACGCAGATTCCCAGAAGTGGGCCATCCCAGGAGCGCAGCGACGCATCGAGTCCTGTAGCCGAGAGCTGGCGCATCGCCGGACTGGTCGCTCCGACACCGGGGAGCACTATCCCATCGACTCCTCCGAGCTGGTCGGGTTCCGTGACGACGATCGGCTGTTCCCCGATCTGGGTGAGTGCGTTGACCACGGATACGAGGTTGCCAGCACCGTGGTCGATGATCGCGATCGTGCTCACAGGACGCCTTTGGTCGATGGGATTCCCTGGCGGCGCGGGTCGAACTCGCATGCTTCACGCATTGAGCGGGCGAGGGCTTTGAAGACACTCTCGGCGATGTGGTGGTCATTGCGGCCTGTTGCGGATATGTGCATGGTCATTCTGGCGCTCGCGGCGAACGCTTCGAGGGCGTGGGGGATCATCTGCGTTCCCAACGTCCCGATGGAAGGAGCGATAAACGGGAGTTCGAGGACCGTGTATGCCCTTCCGCCGAGGTCGATGGCAACGTTCGCGAGAGACTCGTCCATCGGCAATAGGGAATTTGCGAACCTCGTGATGCCAGACCGGTCACCAAGCGCCACGTCGAAGGCTTCGCCAAGAGCGATCGCCGTGTCCTCAACGGTGTGGTGTTCGTCGATGTGCAGGTCTCCGACCGTGGTTATGTCGAGGTCGAAGAGGCCATGCACGCCAAAGGAGGTGAGGAGGTGGTCATACATGCCAACTCCCGTGTCGATGTTCGTGACACCGGTTCCTTCAAGTGTGAGCTCGACGCGCACATCGGTCTCGCGAGTCTTCCTGGCGATCAGGGCTGTACGGGTCATAGGAGTTCCTCCAGTGGTTTCGATGCGAATCTGATGTCGACGCAGGCAGCATGGGCGGTCAGCCCCTCGTGTGACGCGAGTGTCCCGATCGTTGGGGCCAGGCGTTCAAGCCCAGCGCGTGTCAGCTCCTGTACCTGGCGCCACGAGCCGAAGTCCTCCGTTGCGAGGGGCCCGTACGATGCCGCAAGACCGCCCGTCGGGAGGACGTGGTTGGCGCCTGTCGCGTAGTCACCAGCAGATTCGGGCGTCCACTCGCCCACGAACACGGAACCCGCCCTGGTGAGCGCTGCCGCCACATCCCGAGCTGATCGTGTGAGGACGGAGACGTGCTCAGCGCCCCACTCGTTCGTGAACCCGATGGCTTCCTCGATGCCCGGTGCAATAGCGATGAAGCCGTGAGTCTCGAGCGCTTTCGTGATGATGTCAGCTCGTCGGAGATCGTATGTTTGCTCCGTCGCGGCAGCCAGCACCGCATCTGCAGTTGTGTGGTCGAGCGCAACGAGTGCGACGATCGAATCTGGTCCGTGCTCGGCCTGACACACAAGGTCGGCTGCAGCGATCTGTGGGTCGACTGAATCGTCGACGAGCACGATCGCTTCGCTCGGACCCGCAGGCAGGTCGATCCCTACCGCTCCGAACACGGCAAGTTTCGCCGCGGTGACCCAGGCTCCACCAGGGCCGACGATCTTGTCGACGCGAGGTATCGATTCGGTACCGTATGCCAATGCACCGATCGCCTGGGCACCGCCTGTGGCGTACACCTCGGTGATGCCAAGTAGGTGGCAGGCTGTGAGAACCCCGGGGTCGATACTGCCGTGGGCAGCTGCGGGGCAGGCGACAGCGATCTCCCCGACTCCCGCGACCTGGGCTGGGACGGCACCCATGAGCAGAGATGAGGGATATGCGGCGCCGCCACCAGGGACGTAGACACCGACCCTGTCAAGCGGTGCCCAGCGTCGAGCGATCGTGACTCCGTCGATGGGTTCGACAGTTCGGTCTGTCGGTCTCTGCTGCGCGTGAACCACCCTGATGGTGGCGATAGCAGATTCGAGGGCAGCGATCAGGCCAGGGGACGCCTCCCTATACGCTGCAGCGATGTCTTCCTCGGACACGATGAGGTGCCCCGATCGTGCACCACCACCGAAGCGAGAGTTGTACTCGATCACCGCGGCATCTCCGCGTTCACGAACATCTGTCGTGATCAGGGCAGCGGTTGCGAGAACACCCGGGTCAGGGACGGCTGAACGGGTTGTCAGGGCTCTGCGCTGTTGCGGGTCGATCGTGGCGAGATCGACGCGTTTGATATCGAGCATCACGGGATCATCTGTTCGATCGGGAGAACCAGGATTGCCGATGCACCGGCGGCTTCGAGCCTGGGGAGCACCGTCCACATGTCGTCTGCGTCGACAACAGAGTGCACGGCAACCATCCCGTCATGAGAGAGAGGAATAACCGTGGGGCCGTCCTCTCCTGGGATGATGCTCTCTATCGCAGTGAGACTCTGCTGTGGTGCGTTCATCAATACGTAGCGCCGTCGCTTCGCCGCCACAACGGCCTTCACCATCGTTGTGAGAGGAGAATCGGTGAGGTCCCCCCTGGCGATGAGAGCGGCCTGAGACTCCAGGACCGTCGCTATCGGCCTCAAACCGTTGATCAGCATGGTTGATCCACTGGACACCAGATCGACGATGGCATCGGCAATATCGAGCTTCGGTGCGACCTCAACCGATCCTTTGACCGGCACAGTCGTGATCTCGATTCCCTTCTCCTTGAAGAATCGACCGACTATTGCCGGGTGGGATGTGGCGACGCGTAGACCTTCAAACCCCTCGATCGACTCCACATCTGAAGCGTTGTCGACAGCGGCCGTGAGCTTGCATCTCCCAAAGCCAAGCTCAGATACGATCGAGACGTCCAATGCAGCCTCGGCGACAAGATCGAGACCTGTGATACCGAAGTCTGCGACACCGTCGAATACGAGTTCGGGGATGTCATCGGCACGGACGAACAGCACCTCGACAGGCATGTTGCGCACGGGCACGGACAACGCTCGAGATGAAACCTCGAAACGCAGGCCAGCCTTGCGGAGCAGGTCAACAGATGGGTCGGCCAGTCGTCCCTTGTTCGGCACAGCGATCCGGGTCGTTCCTGGCATCATCGGGCCACCTGCTCGATACCGAGGCGGTCGAGAGCCTCTCCGTAGCCGCCGGTTCCGTTGCGGACCCAGTCGTTGATCCGGGTTATCGTCGCTGTCGAGACACCCGTGGAATCATGGAGAGCCCTGTAGGAGATTCCCTGAGCAAGCCCCCGTACCACTGACCACCTGGCGACCATCTCGTTGAGTTCCCGCGCTGTGCACAGATCGCGGAAGAACCGCTGGGCGTCGTCGCCGTTGTCGAGTGTGACGATCGCATCGATGAGGGACTTCGCATCGTCGGAGAGTCCCCAATCGTTGTCCCCTGTGGTCGGCATGTGGTCATCCTCTGTCTCGGTCTCAGTGCACTCTAGGTGTTCTAGGTGTTCTAGTGTGATAGCATGTTAGCACACTAGAACACTACTTCGACGGAGAGACCATGCTCGTCATACCCGCAGTCGATGTCCTTGGAGGAGCCGTGGTACGGCTGTTCCAGGGCAACTACGACGCTGTCACCACCTACAGCCACGCACCTGCTGCCGTTGCATCGCGTTGGGTACGTGCCGGTGCGTCGATCGTGCACGTCGTCGACCTCGAAGGTGCGCGCTCTGGCACGCCTTCACCAGGACTATGGCTTGACCTTGGCGATACGGGCGTCCCGTTCCAGGTCGGCGGCGGCATCCGCGACGTTTCGACCGCACGTGGCGCGATCGGATGTGGTGCCACGAGGGTCGTGATCGGATCAGCCGCGGTCCATAACCCTGTGGAGCTTTCAGCCATCGTTTCAGCGATCGGAGCATCGGCTGTGGTCGCTGCGATCGACGTACGTGCGGGGATGGCCGTTGGGTCAGGATGGCTCGACAGCGGCGCGACGTTGTCAGAGGTCGTTGGCGCGGTCGTCGAATCTGGTGTTGGTACTGCCCTCGTGACTGGCATCGAACGTGATGGTGCCCTCGACGGCCCGAACACGGAGATCCTCGAGACAGTGCGGTCCCTCGCCCCTGGCCTTTCACTGATCGCAAGCGGTGGGGTGGGAAGCCTCGGCGATATAGCGATGCTGCGTGACAGCGGCTACGAGGCCGCCATAGTCGGCCGCGCCCTCTACGAGGACCGGTTCACACTGGAAGAGGCGATCGAGACAGCAGATAATCGTAAATCGTAAATCGTAAATCGTAAGAACGTCTGGAATCTGGTATCCGGCATCCGGTATCCTCCCCCCATGGCTGATCAGGCGAACTTCGAAACAGACGCGATGCAGTACGCATCCCAGCTGTACTCCGCCGCGCTCAGGATGACCAGGAACCCAGCTGATGCTGAGGATGTTGTGCAAGAGACGTACCTCAAGGCTTTCCGCGCGTACGGGTCATTCGAGGAGGGCACGAATCTCAAGGCGTGGCTCTATCGCATCCTGACGAACACCTACATCAACAAGTACCGCAAAGCCCAACGCCGCCCGCAAGAGGTCGAGCTTGGCGAGCTGCAGGATCTGTACCTGTACAAACGTCTCGGCGAGCAGTCAGGCGCATCGAGATCTGCTGAGGTCGAGGCTCTTGACATGTTCGTCGACGATGACATCGTCGCGGCGATCGAGTCTCTTCCGGAGAACTTCAGATTGCCTGTTCTCTATGCGGATGTCGAGGGATTCTCGTACAAGGAGATCGCCGAGATCCTCGATGTTCCGATCGGCACTGTGATGTCAAGACTTCATCGGGGAAGAAAAGCGCTCCAAAGGAAGTTATGGAGTGTGGCAGTTGACCGTGGGATAGTGGAGCCAGAGTCATGAGTGCTTGTGACCGAGCGATCGAATACATATATCAGTACATCGACGACGAGCTGACAGTGACGCGCAGGACGCGTATCCAATGGCATCTCAAACGGTGTTCATCGTGCATGGATGCGTTCACGTTCGAGACCCAGCTGAAAGAAAGAATCGCCATCGGAGGAAGAACTGAGCCTTCTGAGGAACTTTTTGACACCCTCCGAGCGTTGATACAACAAGAGCGAAAAGATACGGACCCTGACTGCTGACGTCTGGGTTCCCAAAATCAGGAGGTCAGCATGCAAGAAACCTCACTCAAAGGTCGAAAATTCACGGGTGCAACAAGGGCGCCGAAGACCTATTCGAACGATCGTACATGCGCAGAAGTAAGTTGCGAGACCAAGCTCAGCCAGTACAACCGCAGGGAATGGTGCTACGCACACGCTCCAACCAAGTACCCACGTCTTCGCGGTCGCATCGTCAAGGCAGACGCCTGATCATCACCTGAACCCGAACCCTTATGGGGCGCCAGTGACTCTGGCGCCCCATCTCGCGTCGGTAAGCGCTTGCTCCGTTGCACAGATGCCCTAGTCTGTCGCCGATGAAGCGCACACACAGACTCGTCTTGTTGTCCCTGATCGCCGTACTTGTCATGGCTGTCGCCAGCCCGGTTCTGGCCACCGAGGACTCGAGTGAAGGCGAGACCACGGAGACGACTGTCGTTCCCGAGCAGATCTCTGAGGGCGAAGGGCCAGCCGTTGAGGCACCTGATGCTGCGATCGAGGAACCGGAGCAACCGTGGACGGCACGCTTCATCTATCCCGTGCTCCTGGTCATCACGATCTTGCTGATCGGTTGGATCGTCATTGCCTACAACCACAAGATTCGCAACAGATACGAAGTTGTGAATGACAGTTGACAGTTCACAGTGGACAGTCAGAAGATCCGGTTGAGACTGACCATCGATTCGACATTGATCATCGAAGCGAACTGTGAACTGTCAACCGTGAACTGTTTACTCTCTCATCCATGACCACAGTTGATTGGGATACGGCGATTTCGGTGGCGGGTCGATTCAGCGGCTCGTATCCGCTCGCCGATACGTACCACGAACGCAAGTTCGCCATGATGGCTGACGGGTATGTTGCCCGTGCGTCTGACATGGTTGCCGAGGAGACGAACCTGACCCTGCCAGGCTCGCCCGTTGTTGGTGTCATCACCAGAGAGGACTGGGTCCGTACCAACGCCGAATCGTTCTCTGCACTGATGGCACCGCTCGAGGAGTCCCTCTCAGAGACCTCCGGCGTCGGGCGTGGCGTTGCTGGCAAGGTGATGGGCATGGAACTCGGTGCCGTCCTGGGTTTCCTGTCGAAGCGTGTCCTCGGCCAGTACGAACTCGTCCTTCCCACAGGCGACGGCGACAGGGGTGATACGGTTCTGTTCGTTGGGGCCAACGTTCTCGCGATGGAACGCAAGTACGAGTTCAGGCCATCCCATTTCCGGTTCTGGGTTGCCCTTCACGAATGTGCCCATCGCGCCCAGTTCACTGGCGTCCCATGGATGCGTGAGTACTTCCTCTCGCTCGTCGGCGAGCTTGTTGCATCCTCGAAAACCAGCGGCGGCCAGATCGCTCGAGTGGCGGGAGAACTCGCACGGGGAGATGTGTCCAAGGACGATCTGCTCGGTGACGCTGGCCTGATAGGGATGTTCGCATCCCCCGAGCAAAAGATTGTGTTGGACAAGGTCCAGGCGTTGATGTCGCTGCTCGAAGGACACGGCCATGTGGTCATGGACAGGATCGGTGAGCGCGAGATCGTTGATGTTGCACGGATGTCGTCTGTGCTCAAGGCCAGGCGTAAGGATCCCAGAACGGCCGCGTTCATGAAACTCGTCGGTATCGAGATGAAGCTCAAGCAGTACGAGCAAGGGGCCAGGTTCATCGCTGACGTCGAGAAGGCGGCATCATGGGACACCCTCTCGATGGCGTGGGAGTCACCCGACGCCCTGCCGACTATGGACGAGATAGTCGATGCCTCGAAGTGGCTTGATCGGATGCATGGATGACAACCAGGTTCACAGCAGCGGTGGCTGACGCTGTTGGTGACCGATCCTGTGTCGTAGCCCTTGGAGGTGGTGCAGACTCTGCCATGCTCCTCCACGCAACGGTCATGGCAGGGCCCCGCGGAGGGGTTCGCGCTGTGTTCGCATTCCACGACCTCGACGCGTCGCATCTCCTGGAGAGAGCTGCCCGCGATCTCACGGACACGCTCAACATCGATCTGACGGTCGTCGATGCCGCGACAACTGATGGGCCAGGACTCGAGGCGCGGGCGCGCCACGCAAGATACGCTGCGATCGAGGCCGACCTGGACGAGGACGAGTTCGTGTTGACAGGACACACCGCGGACGATCAGGCTGAGACGGTGCTGATGAGGCTGATGCGAGGCTCAGGTGCCGGTGGCCTGGCAGGCATCCCTGCTACCAGGGGACCATGGAGACGGCCCTTCCTCGGTTTCGGTCGTCGAGAGCTGAGAACCGAAGCCGAGCGCATCGGGCTTCCGTTTGTTGATGATCCTGCCAACGAGGACGACCGGTTCCTGAGATCACGGGTACGTCACCGACTTCTACCCGAGATCGCGGCGAACTACTCACCGGGCATCTCGACTGACCTCGTACGAACAGCCAGCCTCCTGGGCCGTGACGATAGTTTCCTCGAATCCTTGAGTGACGGAATCGCGGTATCGGCGCGCTCGGGGAACACAACGCTGCCTGTGGCAGCTGTCATGTCTGCCCCGCTACCCGTGGCAACTCGGGCGATCCGCCGTGCGCTGCGCGAGTGCGGTGACGTGTATCCAGGGTCGATGGCCGATGTCGAGGCGGTACTCGACGTCGCCCGTACCGGTGCCACTTCTGTCATCAGTGGACGCATACGGGTTCGGCGAGAATCACCCATGATCGTATTCGCACAATCGGATCCCGAGCCGTGTGATCCTCCGTTGGACATTGACACTGAACCATCATTTCAATGGGGAAGGCATGGTTATCGTGTGGAGAGACGGCGGTACCCGGTTCCGCAGCGGACTGCGGGGCGCTTCAGCGTCGTTTCGGCTGGAATCGCTGGCTCAGGATTCAGCGCCCGTCCCGTCATGCCTGGCGACCGAATCGACATCGGGAACGGTTCGACGCCTGTTGCGGAGCTCCTACGCGACCATGGTGTGCCGGAGATGAGCCGGCCGTGTTGGCTCCTGATCGCGATCGATGGCAAGATTGCAGCAGTGCATGGTGTCAGAACGGCACAATGGGCGACGCCTGGCAACGGAGACGACGTCATCATCATCGAAAGGGAAGGTCATTCGTGAACATCGGGAGAGAGCTGATCTCTGCTCAGGAGATCGACGAGAAATTGGCCGAGATGGGAGCTGCCATCACGGCGGACTACCAGGGGAAGGATCTCCTGCTCGTGGGGATACTGAAGGGTGCGTTCGTTGTGATGGCGGACCTGGCGAGGTACATCAACCTCCCTGTCGAGTTCGATTTCATGGCGATCTCTTCGTACGGGTCAGCCACGAAGAGCTCTGGCGTCGTGCGCATTCTCAAGGACCTTGACCAGGAGATCGCTGACAGGCACGTCCTGATTATCGAGGACATCGTCGATACGGGACTCACACTCCAGTATCTGCTCAGAAGCCTGAGCGTGCGTAAGCCTGCAAGCCTGTCACTTGCTGCGCTGCTGATCAAGGACGGGGTCGAACGTCCTCCGCTTGACATCGCATATGAGGGCTTCCACATCCCGCCGAAGTTCGTTGTCGGGTACGGACTCGATCTTGATGGGAAGTATCGGAACCTTCCCTACGTTGCAGAGGTGGAAGGTGCTGACTGAACGGAACTGCTTGGAAACTTGACAGAGGTTCGGCGTACCATGTGATACCTACCCGGATCGACCATCCGGGCGAACATGACCCCGGAGGAGCCTGTGAACCGTACTGCGAGAACGATTCTCGTATACCTCGCTGTGATCTTCGTCGTCGTGATGGGATTTCAGTTGATATTCAACGAGGCGACCCAGCCCACTGAACTCACCCTCAACGAGTTCACCAGCGAACTCGAGTCAGGGAACGTTGGAGATGACCTCGTGCTGCGAGACCGCTCGAACGAACTGGCAGGCACGGTTGACGACGGTGGCGATTCCTACGAGTTCATCGTGCGGTATCCAGCCGAATACTCGCCGGAGATGACCGCACAGCTCCAGGAATCCGGTGTCTCTTTCACCGTTGACGCGGAGAACCCGTCACTGTTCCAGTGGTTCCTCACGACGATCCTTCCCTACATCCTCATCTTCGGGATCTTCATCTTCATCATCATGCAGATGCAGGGTGGTGGAAACAAGGTGATGCAGTTCGGCAAGTCGAAAGCGAAACTCGTCACCAAGGACACGCCGACGGTTACGTTCGCTGACGTTGCGGGAGCAGCTGAGGCCGTCGAGGAGCTTGAGGAGATCAAGGAGTTCCTTGCCCATCCCCAGAAGTTCAGGGCTATGGGCGCCAAGATCCCAAAGGGAGTGTTGCTCTACGGCCCACCTGGCACAGGTAAGACGCTGCTCGCACGCGCCGTTGCCGGAGAGGCAGATGTTCCCTTCTACTCGATCTCAGGCTCCGATTTTGTCGAGATGTTCGTGGGCGTCGGTGCGTCGCGTGTCAGAGACCTGTTCGACCAGGCGAAGCAGAACTCTCCCTCGATCGTGTTCATCGACGAGATCGATGCTGTCGGCCGTCACAGAGGCGCAGGTCTCGGCGGAGGCCATGACGAGCGGGAGCAGACGCTGAACCAACTGCTCGTTGAGCTTGATGGATTCGAGGTCAAGTCCGGCGTCATCGTGATCGCATCGACCAACAGGCCAGACATTCTCGACCCAGCGCTTCTGCGACCAGGGCGATTCGACCGTCAGATCGTTGTCGACAGACCCGATCTCAAGGGTCGCGAGGAGATTCTGCGCGTCCATGCGAAAGGCAAGCCGCTCGGCGACGACATCGAACTGAGCATCCTCGCCCGCCAGACACCGGGGTTCACCGGCGCCGATCTTGCGAACCTCATCAACGAGGCAGCGATCCTTGCAGCTCGTACGGACCAGGACACCATCACGATGGTGGAACTCGAAGAGGCTATCGAACGCGTCATCGCTGGCCCCGAACGCAAATCAAGGCTCATGTCCGAGGCCGAGAGGAAGATCACCGCGTACCACGAAGGTGGCCATGCGCTCGTCGGTTTCGCACTGCCGAACGCTGATCCCATCCACAAGGTAACGATCATCCCACGAGGTCGTGCGGGTGGATACACGATGGCGCTTCCGGTCGAGGACAAGCACTACATGCGCCGCTCCGAGCTCATCGACCAGCTTGCGATGCTTCTCGGAGGCCGTACCGCTGAAGAGTTGATCTTCATCGATCCAACGACCGGTGCATCCAATGACATCGAGAAAGCGACCTCGATAGCGCGCAAGATGGTGATGGAGTACGGGATGAGCGACAAGCTCGGTCCGCTTCAGTACGGCAAGCCTGAGGCAGAGGTTTTCCTCGGCAGGGACTACTCGAAGAATCAGGATCTGTCCGACGAGGTTGCCGCCGCCGTAGATGAAGAGGTTCGATTCCTCATCACGCAAGCTCACGACGAAGCGCGAGCCATCCTTGCAACACACGAAGATGCTCTCCATCGCATCGCGGATGCTCTCCTTGACAAGGAGACAGTGGACGCAAAGGCCGTTGCTGAACTCTTCTTCGATGTTCCAAAGTGGGAGCATGCCGGCGATGGCACGATTCGGCTGAAGGCGCCGGAGGGAATCTCATCGATCACGCCGGGTTACGCGACTCGTACCGACCGGTTGACCTAACGTCGTGAGGCCATCTTCATGGTGGATCAGGGGCGGCGAGGTATCCCTGGCAACCCCAGCCGTGATGGGGATCGTCAACGTGACACCCGATTCCTTCTCTGACGGTGGCGACTATCTGGATCCCTCGGTTGCGATAGCGGCTGGCCTGGCGATGGTCGCAGATGGTGCAGCCATAGTCGACGTGGGCGGCGAATCGACTCGCCCGGGGTCGACATCCGTGTCAGCTGAAGAAGAACTCGCGCGGGTCCTCCCCGTGGTCACTGGCTTGGTCGATGGCGGTGCCACCGTGTCCATCGACACAGTGAAAGCCGCCGTCGCAAGCCGTTGCATCGCTGCTGGCGCCCACATCGTTAATGATGTCAGCGCCTTCTCCGACCCCGAAATGGCCGCAGTGTGTGCAGAAGGCGGCGTCGGTGTGGTCGTGATGCACATGCTCGGCACGCCAGCAACCATGCAACTCGACCCCAAGTACGACGACATCGTGACTGAGGTCGGCGACATGCTGGATCGGTGCGCAGCCGTTGCGATCGACGCTGGCGTGGCACCTGGCGCCGTTGCCATAGATCCAGGGATCGGATTCGGCAAGACCATCGATCACAATCTCGAACTGCTGCACCATCTCGAGGCCTTCACTGCTCGGCCATATCCTGTTGTCCTCGGAGCGAGCCGGAAGCGATTCCTCGGCACGATCCTTGAAGGTCTGCGGGGAGAAACATCGGCGAAAGAACGGGACGGGGCAACGGCAGCGACCGTCGCTCTTGGTGTGGCTGCTGGTGTTTCTGTTCTTCGCGTACATAATGTTCGCCTTGGGGCTGATGTAGCCGCGACAGCCAACGCTATGGTGCCCGTGGAGGCACATGAGCAAGAAACTAACCGGACTTGAACCTCGCAATTTTCGCTGGGTGATCAAGGGCAGACTCGCCACATCGGAACGTATCGGCGGATACGGATTCCAACATCGCCGTGTTCGTCGTGAGGAGGAGATCATCTGGCTCCAGGACCACGGGATCAACTCTGTTCTCAGCTTGCTACCCGCCCCGGCGAGCCCGAGCGCGTTCGACTCAGTTGGCTTGAGGTTCTCATGGTGCCGGGTTTCCGACGACATCGGTCCCGAGGACATGCGCCCTGTCTTTGACGCGCTGTCCGCCGTCCTCGCATCTCCTAATGCGGTCGTTCTCGTTCACAGGGACACCATCGACGACACGCTCGCAGGGATTCTCGCCGGGTACCTCATCGATGCACACATGGTCGACGATCCCATCGTCGCGACCGATGTGATCCAGCAGATCCTCGGACGGGCGATCGGACCCGAAGGGCGTCGACTCATACCCGCATCGTGAGAGAACAGAGCAGAGAGAACAGAGCAGAGAGAACAGACTGTTTTCCGTTTTCCGTTTTCCGTTTTCTGGCGATTTACGATCTACGATCTACGATCTACGATCTACGATCTACGATTCATGATTTACGGCTATCCGTCTGTGAACGGTGAGCTGTGACACGAGTCAACATTGGAATCGGATCGAACCTCGGGGACAGACTCGACCACCTCGAAGCTGGCCTTGCGGGCATCACCCAGGTTGGTACGGTCCTTGGCGGGTCGCCGATCTACGAGACCGCTCCGGTAGGTGAGGTCGAACAAGGCCCGTTTCTGAACACCGTGATCTCGGTCGAGACTGGCCTTGGACCCCTCGAGGTCCTCGATGCCCTGCTTGCTATCGAAGTCACCAGGGATCGCAGGCGTGATGTGCGGTGGGGGCCTAGAACGCTTGACCTCGACCTGCTCACCTTCGGAGGTGTTGTGGTCGATGAGCCAGAGTTGACCGTGCCCCACCCTGAGATCCGCAATCGCCGGTTCGTCCTTGTGCCCCTCACCCAGGTTGACCCGCTCGCGTCAGATGACGGTGGCCCGTACGCCCACGCGCTCGACGGTGTTCGCAACCAGGAGATCCGCAGGGTGAGCGGTCCGCTGCACCCAGACGGGACCAGATGGCTGCTTGCGCTCGAAGACGCGATCGATCTGACCGCAGTGGCAGACGGGTGGGTCTTCGCATGCGATCCCGACTGGGCGAACAGTTCGGGCGACATGTTCGGTGCGTACCTGAGCGCCGTGTCGCTGTTCGCGTTGAAAAGCATTGCTCCACAGATGTCGCCGATCTCGCTCACGCATAGGTTCATCCACGGCGTCCCTGTTGGGTCGACAGGGTCTGTGTCAATGGGTGTCGACCGTAAGAGTGAGCGGTCGATCGATGTCGTCGTGACGCTCTCGCTCGATGGTCGGATCGTTGGGCGCACGACGATCAGTGCGGTGGCCCGTGTTCCTGAGATCTCGCTCGGTCCACCAGCACCGGCAGTGTCGGGTATCGAATCGACCGTACCGATACGAGAACTGATAGCGGGTCTTGGCCGTCCGGTCGGGATTTCAGCGATGAACTGGGGGCCTCTCGAGAACTGGGACACTCCCGACCTCGCAGACGGAACGGAGCAAGCGTTCCGTCTCTGGAGCCCGAACGCCGGTCTTGGTTCATACGATCCCTACCTGACGGCAGCGTCGATGTTGATGCCTATCGACGCGTCGATCTGGCCAGCGGCGATGCAGGACCTTGGCCTGCTTCCCGATGGCCCAGCGATCTTCACACCGACCGTCGAGTTCTCCGCAACCTTTGCCGACGTCGCCTCAGACGACCTGTTCCACCTCGCTGAGGCTCGTATTGAACACCGCACGGCCACATCGGTTTCCGGGACGATCCGCATCTGGGGTGACGCTGGCGGCTACCGCGCCACGGGGCGTTCCTACAACCTGATCCGTTAGGGCTCTGCTGGCACGGGCCGCAACACACAGCGGCTCCACACCGCCATTTGTATCTACTCCATCGCATGTTCTAGCATCTGATCCACGGACCGATACCCGACACAGGATCGGAGCCATCTATGAACATCGCTCTCTATGGAACTGGTCGTGCCGCGGGCGCGCTCGGAATAGCGTTCGCCGATGCCGGGCACAGGATCGTTGGTGTCCACGGCCGGACACCGGAACGCGTCACAGAGACAAGCGCCCTGTTCGATGTCACCCCGGGACCTGTTGAGCTTCGGGTCATCGCGGTTTCTGACGATGCCATCGAAGAGGTTGCCCGGCACATCGCCGAACTCGCAGATGAGGCGCCGGTTGTCCACGTGTCTGGTGCGGTATCGGTGGCATCCCTTGACCCCATTGCGGCAACCGGAAGCCAGGTCGGCTCCTTTCACCCTCTCCAGACGATGCCTGACCCTGTCAGCGGGGCACGCCAACTCCGCGGTGCTTGGATCGGAGTCACTGCACCCCAACCCCTCTACGGAGAACTCGTAACTCTCGCAGAATCGATCGGTTGCCGCCCGTTCTCCCTCACAGATGAGAGCAAGGCTCTGTACCACGCTGCGGCTGCGGCTTCTGCGAACTTCGTGCTCGCGGCCCTCGCCGTTGCCGAGGACCTCTTCGATGCCGCCGGTGTCCCGTTCGAAGTAGCGATCCCCCTCGTGGACGCGATCGTCGAGAATGCGTTCGCCCTTGGTCCTCGAGCGGCCCTCACAGGACCTATCGCCAGAGGAGATACCGCAACCGTGGTCAAGCAACTCCAAGCGGTCCATGAGGAAACCCCTGAGCTCTACAACCAGTTCGTGTCCCTTGCAAGGACCACGGCGCACATCGCTGGCACCAGCGACCAGTTCGAGGACGTCCTGGGATGAGGGTGCTCACCACTTTCGCTGCCGTAAGGGAAGCACGTGAGGGGTCCGTTGGCCTCGTGCCGACCATGGGCTATCTGCATGAGGGACATCTCAGCCTCATAGAAAAGGCATCCGCACGATGTGACACGGTCGTTGTATCGGTGTTCGTCAATCCGCTCCAGTTCGGCGACGCCAGCGACCTCGATGCGTACCCTGCTGACCTTCCGAGGGATATCGAACTCGCAACGCAAGCGGGTGCAGACATCATCTTCGCCCCTGATATCCGTGAGATGTACCCGGCAGGGCCAGCCGTTGGTGTGACCGTGTCGGACGTTGGCGACGCCATGGAGGGCACATTCCGGCCCGGCCACTTCGATGGCGTTGCAACGGTTGTCGCAAAGCTGTTCGCTGGTATCGGGCCAGATGCCGCATTCTTCGGGCGAAAGGACGCGCAGCAGCTCGCCCTCGTTACAACGATGGCACACGGACTTGGGATGCCTGTGGATGTTGTCGGCTGTCCCATCGTGAGGGAGGAAGATGGGCTAGCACTGTCCTCACGCAACACTCGTCTCACCGACGGCGCTCGTTCCGAAGCTGTGCGCCTGTCCGCAGCGCTCTTCGCTGCCTCCGATCTCTTCCTGGCGGGCGAGCGCCACGCGCGCACTCTCAGGACCCTTGTGGAAGAATCCCTTGCAGTCACGCCCTCCATCGATCTTGAGTACGCGGAGGTAGCTGATGTGGATTCGGCTTGCGTCATCGATGAGGTCGTCGATGTGGCCTTCCTGGCATTGGCAGCGACCGTGGGTGGGGTCAGGCTGATCGACAATGTCCTTCTCGACGGCCGCGACGGTTCGGTCGACACCGGAATGAGGATCGACACACAGAGCGTCTTATATGGAGGTGACACATGCTGTTGACGATCGATGTTGGCAATACCCAGGTCGCGTTGGGAATGTTCGATGGTGATGATCTCATCGGACACTGGCGCGTGTCGACGAACGCGGACGCAACGTTCGACGAGGTTCGTTGGCAGATCTCGGGGATCCTGGGCGCCGATGGGTTCTCCCAGAGCGACATCCTCGGTATCGCGATGTCGAGCGTGGTCCCCGCCATCACGACGTCGTTGCGCCGCGTGGCTCCCCACATCACGACAGGAGATGTTGTCGTTGTCGAACCAGGGACGAAGACAGGTCTCTCCATCGAGATCGACAACCCGCGCGAGGTCGGTGCGGACAGGGTCGTGAACTCGGTAGCCGTCCGTGAAAGGCACGGTGAACCGGCGATCGTCGTTGACTTTGGTACGTCGACGAACTTCGACGTGGTTGGCTCCGATGGGGCGTATCTCGGCGGTGCGATCGCTCCAGGACTGACGATCTCCACGGGCGCATTGGTTTCGGGAACGGCTGCATTGCGCAACGTCGAGTTCGCAGAACCGCGTTCCGTGATCGGGAAGGGGACAGTTGAGGCGATCCAGTCCGGAGCCCTGTACGGGCACGCAGGGCTTGTAGACGGGATCATGGAGCGGATCGCAGATGAGCTTGGCGGCGACGTCAAGAGGGTCGCGACCGGCGGCCTTGCATCTACCATCGTTCCTCACTGCCGCAGCGTCGATATCATCGACCCGTATCTGACGCTCGAGGGGCTCAAGATCATCTACGACCTCAACAGGGACACGACATGACGAACGACGCTTCACACGATGAGGTCCCTGACGACTCAGCGGACCTCGAATCGCACGCGCTGACGAGAGAGCGACTCCGCAAGTACCGCTCAGCTGTCGATGAAGGCGGCTTCCCCTATGCGTTCTCCCGAACAGACACGGCGGAAGACCTCAAAGATCGCTACGCCGGCTTGGAGCCAGGGGAGAACTCTGGTGACATCGTCACCATTGCTGGCCGGCTCATGAACGTACGGCTCATGGGGAAACTTGCGTTCGCTGTTGTGTCGGACGTGAGCGGAACGATCCAGCTGTTCGTCGACAAGCGAGGCCTCGGAGACGTAGGGTTCGCCAAGTTCCTCGATCTTGACGCAGGGGATTGGGTCGGTGCCACGGGTGAGGTCATCACGACCAGGCGCGGTGAACTCTCTGTGCGAATCACCGAGTTCGTGCTCCTCCAGAAAAGTCTCCGTCCCATGCCTGACAAGTGGCATGGACTCAAGGATGTAGAAGCGCGGTCTCGCCAGCGGTACCTCGACCTGATCGCAAACGATGCGGCGAGAGCCACTGCGGTGACCAGGTCGAAGATCATCTCAGAACTCCGCAGACAGTTCGAGGGGCGCGGGTACATGGAGGTCGAGACACCCGTCTTGCTGCCAGAGGCCACGGGGGCCACGGCGCGGCCGTTTGCGACACATCACAACGCGCTCGACCTGGACATGCAGCTACGGATCGCCACCGAGCTGTATCTCAAGCGGCTCGTTGTCGGTGGGCTTGAAAAGGTCTACGAGATCGGTCGCATCTTCCGCAATGAAGGAATCGACGGAACCCACAACCCTGAGTTCACGATGCTCGAGTCCTACGAGGCGTTCGCTGACTACCACGACATCATGGAGTTGGTCGAGGGAGTTGTCGCATCGTGTGCCGTGGCAGCGACAGGATCGAGCAACATCGTGTACCAGGAAAGGGACCTCGACCTCTCCGGCCCATATCCAAGGCTCACGATGCTCGACCTCGTCCGTGGTGCGACCGACGCAGAAATCGGCTACGACACCGCACGAGCTGAACTCGTCGATCTTGCGCTACGTCACGGCATCAATCCCGAGGACCATTGGGGTGCTGGCAAGATCATTGAGGCACTCTTTGATGAGATAGTTGAGCCGACGCTTTGGGAGCCAACGTTCGTAACCGAGCACCCGATCGAGACGTCACCGCTGTCGCGTGCTCATCGGTCCAAGCCGAATGTGACAGAACGTTTCGAATTGTTCATTGCAGGCTCGGAATACGCGAACGCGTTCTCTGAACTCAACGATCCCTTTGACCAGCGTGCACGGTTCGAAGCCCAGGCCAGGGCAAAGGCAGCTGGCGATGATGAGGCTCACCCGGTCGATGAGGACTACATCCGTGCACTCGAATACGGGCTGCCGCCAACCGGCGGTCTCGGCATCGGTGTCGACCGACTCGTGATGCTCCTCACAGACAACCCCCACATCCGAGAGGTCATTCTGTTCCCAACGATGAAGCCGGTGGAGAAGTAGTACTTGGAGGATGCGCGGATAGGGGCCAGAGTGCTGTCCGCTGTCCGCTCTCCGCCGTCCGCCTCGTGATGCTCCTCACAGACAACCCTCATATCCGCGAGGTCATTCTGTTCCCAACGATGAAGCCGCTCTAGGACCGCCATCGGCTATCCGCCGTCCGCTTTCCGCCAGCAGAGAGCGGAGAGCGGAGAGCGGTAGGCTGACTTCATGACATCCAACACAGCTGTCGACGTGCACGTCGACCTTGTAAACAATCTCGAGATCCCCGACGAGGGAACGCTTTCGAAGGTGCTGTACTCCGACGATCTCATCAGGGTCGTAGGCTTCGCATTCGACACCGGTCAGGAACTCTCTGAGCACACGGCAACAATCCCTGTTGTGGTTCAGGTCGTGAGCGGACTGTTCCGCTTCGATGTCGAAGACGAGTCGTGGGAGATCGGCCCGTCGTCGTGGATGCACCTCGACGCATCGGTGCCTCACTCTGTTACCGCCCTCGAACCCTCCCGCCTCCTCCTGACCCTTCTGAAAGGCGCGTAATCAGGAGTTTGGCGTCGAATCAGCCGAGATATTGGCTGAATCGACGCCAAACTCCTATTTGTAGCCGAGGATCTTGCGGGCGTTGGGGGAGAGGAGGTCGAAGCTCCATGGGGGGTCTGTGACCAGGGTGACCTCCACGCTGTCGACTTCGTCGAGGCGCTTCAGGCGTTGCTCGACCTGTTTGGAGAGGAAGCCGCCAAGAGGGCAGACCGGGCTGGTTGTTGTCATCGTGACACGGGCCGTAGTTCCGCTGACCGTCACGTCGTAGATGAGACCAAGGTCGACGATCGAGATGCCGAGTTCGGGGTCGATGACATCGTACAGCGCCACAAGGGCAGCTTCTGGAACATCCTTGGTGCTCGGCATCCCTGGCAGGGGCACGGGTGACTGCTGGGGTGGAGGTGTATCTATCATCGCGTGATGCCCATCATCAGGAAAACTATAGGTCTGCTCCTCGGGATCTCGGCCATCGGCGGCTTCATCGTCGGTGTGTGGATGGGGCTCGTTCGGCTCGGCTGGTCTCTCGGGTTCCCTCCATCGATCGGTGCTCACGGCCCGCTGCTCGTGCTTGCCGTACTTGGCACATTGATCGGTGCCGAACGGGCTGTTGCCCTCGGTAAATCATGGGTGTGGATCGGGCCTATGGCATCGGGGCTTGCCGTGGTCACGATCGTCGCCGGAGTGTCTGTCTCGGTGTCCGCGTTCTTACTCGTTGTGGCGGGTGGCGTGCTTATTGGCGTGTTCACCAGCGTGTACCTCTCCCACCCTGCGACCCATATTGCCGTTATGGGCGTTGGCGCTGCTGCGTTCATCGCATCAGCGATCGTCCTGAGCCTTGGGGTGGCGATCCCGCGGGTGATCCCTTTGCTCGCTGCGTTCCTCGTCATCACGATCACGGGCGAGCGACTGGAACTGGCGCATCTCGGCGTCGGTCGAGCAGGAACGATCTGGTTCGTCACCTCCATTGTTCTGGTCGGCGTTGGTTCGATCGTGGCTGCCGCAGGCATCGGCTCAGGGGCCAGGCTTACTGGTGCGGCCTTCGTGTCTCTGGCACTGTGGCTGGGTCGATACGACATCGCCAGGCGGACCGTTCGTCTTAAGGGCGCAACGAGATACATGGCTGTGTCACTTCTCGTTGGATATGCCTGGCTTGGGATTGCTGGCCTTCTCTGGCTCTATCTCGGGCTTCAGCCTGGAGGCCAGGGATACGACACGGGAGTGCATGCGGTGTTTCTCGGTTTCGTGATGTCCATGATCTTCGGCCACGCGATCATCGTGGTTCCTGTATTCACAAGCCTGTCCTTCCCCTATCACACTGTCATGTGGCTGCCCCTGGTGTTCCTCCACGGGTCGCTCGTGTTCCGGGCCTACGGGGACCTCACACTGTCGTTCGAGATCAAGGATTGGGGCGGCATGCTCAACGCGGTTGCTCTTGGCTTGTTCGCAGCGGTTGCCCTCGGGACAGTGCTCAGGGCCAATCTGGGCCACAGCGCGTCATAGGACTGATCACGTCAGGGGCGGGCGCCTATCCGCCCAGGGCCTCGCTCGTTCGAGTTGGCCCGCGAGCCTGATCAGCGTCGACTCATCCCCGAACTTCCCGAGGAACTGGCTCCCGATGGGTAGCCCCTGAGGAGTCCACGACAGCGGAACTGACATCGCAGGGAAGCCTGAGATGTTCGCCAGGGGAGTGAACGCCACGTGTCTGGTGACGATCTCAGCGAAGTCGTCGTATGGCAACGTCTGGTCGAGTGCACCGATCCTGAGTGGTGGTGTGCCAAGAACGGGTGTGAGCGCCATGTCGTACTTCTCGAGGAAGGTTCCCGTCGTGTGGGCGATGTTCTGAAGCGTTGTCTGCGCAGCCATGAGGTCGGCTGGCCGCTGCGTCAACGCTCGACGCGCAAGGGTCCATGTGAACGGCTCGAACGCCGGCTTTCCTGTCTGTCTTGCGTCTGCCTTCGATATCGCCTGCATCGTCTTGTAGTCGCCAACGATCGCACGCATACGTCGGATAGCTGGTCGTTCGGACGCAACGTCGAGCACCGTTTCGAACACCATGCTTGCGAGTGCAGCCCACCATTCCAGGAAGGAATCGGCGAGTGCATCCCCATCGATGGCAGGGGCGTCCTCTGTGACCTTGTGGCCGAGCGACTCGAGGAGTTCAGCGGTTTCGAGGATGGCAGCCTCGACCTGAGGATGCACCCGGTCTCCGCGGTAGTCGTAGACGCTGTAGGCGATCTGGAGCGTGTCGGGATCCTTTATGGCGTCCGTGACATACGGATGATCTGGCGCCGGTGCCCAGTACTGGTCTCCAGGTGCTGCGCCCTGGACGGTGTCGAGGAGCGCTGCTGAATCCCTGACTGACCGGCTCACCGAAAGCTCGACAGACAGGTAGTCAGGCCCCGTTGCAGGTGAGCGGGGGTTCCTCCCGCGCGATGGCTTGAGTCCGAAGAGTCCGCAGTTCGATGCGGGGATACGGATCGATCCTCCGCCGTCGCTTGCCTGTGCAAGAGGGACGATCCCCGCAGCCACCGCTGCAGCCGCGCCACCGCTCGAGCCTCCAGGGGAGTAGGCGAGGTCCCACGGATTACGCGTTGGACCGTAAAGAACCGGTTCCGTTACGGGGAGCAGACCGAACTCAGGAGTATTCGTTCGGCCGAGGTCGATGAACCCGGCATCTTTCACCCGTGTGATGAACTCCGAAGACGTGTCAGCCACATAGTCCCTGAAAAGCATCGAACCGAAACTCACGGGTTCGCCTGCTTCGGTGATGAGATCCTTGATCAGGATCGGTACACCACCGAATGGCCCGGATGCCGGAATGGTTGCGGCTTCGGTGCGTGCCTCATGGAGTCTCGGCCTGATAACGGCGTTGATGGCGCCGTTGACCTCGTCGATGCGTTGTGCTGCGGCTTCGACGAGTTCCCCTGGGTGGACCTCCCCGGTACGAACAAGTTCAGCGAGGCCCACAGCGTCATATGACTGGTAGTCCGAAAAGGGGTTCATGAGCGAACAGTAGACAGTTCACAGTTGACAGTTCACAGTTCACAGTGGGAAATCGGATTCTCGCACAGGCTTTCTCACTGGGCGCTGTGCCTGCGGTCGCTACTTCTCTGACTGTGAACTGTCTACTGTCAACTGTGAACTATTCATGTAGCTACTCCGTCTGTACGCAGGACGCGCCAGACACCCTCGAATCCTCCGAGCACATCGATGAGGAACCCATCGACGGTTGCAAAGGCCATACATCGGACGGTTCGGTCACCGTTTTCGAAGGCATACGGGCCAAGGCCGATAGGGAACACCTCAAGGGTGCCAGGACCGCTCTCCAACGTGTCGAGAAAGGGCTGACATGCCTCGTCGAACACCGTGCTGTCGCTCGGCGGCCATTCATCCACGTTCACGGTTACATCACCGACGTACTGGTAGACATGGGGAGAGGAGCATCCGACCGTGTCCGCAGGGAGGCTGTCGAGCAGACAGGCACCGACGTCAGGCACGAAGTCGAGGTCATCGAGGTCGGCCATCATGCCAGAGAACAACTGGCGACCGTCGTTACGTTCAATGATGACCACACACGCAAGGTATCGATCGCCTCTGTCCCACTCTGCCTCATCTGGCATGTACGTCACGAGGCCAGGTGCATGCGTCAACTGGTCGCCGAAGGTCGTGTTGTAGGCCTGGTCACAGTCGTAGTTGCGCTGGTACTCGATGGCGTCTTCGTCGAATGTATCGCTGTCAGTCCCCTGCGTGAACCCGATCAGGACCTCGGCATTGTGGGCTCCAGAACATGGGACCACAACATCTCGGGGAAAGGGTGCATAGGGCAGATTCTCGGTCTCGTCCAGGAAAAGGCAGTCCCCGGTTGACCATGACGGGTTCGGGTTTCTCTCCTGCTCGAGGCCGGCGAGGTATGCAACCGCGGCGTCATCATCGAACGACGATGCGACCACGAACCCGTCGCCGCTCGACCAGAGCTGGAGGACCGCACCGCTGGGGGCATCGGCGGTGAAGACGCCATCTGCGGGGCTTTCTGGCTCCGCTTCGGTAAGCGCTTCTATGAGGTCAGGGACGAATCCGGGATCCCCGCGCCACGTCAGCTCAGGAATCACGGAGACCACAGCCACATGGGATCCATCCGAATCGACGTACACGACCTCGACATCACCGGCGACGAGGTCTGGCGGGAGCCATGCGTCGATTGAGATGAGGAGGTCGTTCACCGTCTCGGGTGGGAACCTGGTTTCTTCGAACCCTTCGATGGGTGTGAGCACGTCGATCGCCACGTCTGAGGGATCCTCGCGCTGTGGGGGCAGAAGGTTCCCATCGCCATCCGTCTCGACCACCGTTGTGGTCGACGTTGTGGTCGACGTTGTGGTCGACGTGGGTGCTTCACTCTCGGCGCCTTTGTCTGGCGTGGCAGGGGTGCATGCTGCAACGGCCAGCGCACAGGCAAGCGTGAGCATGATGAGGCCGGAAGAGATCCGATGCGGTGTTGGCGCCCCGACCCCGTGCACTGAAGGCCCTACGTCCTGGCCGAGGTCACACGGTCGAGCAGGTACTGGTCGAGGTTGTGAAGTACGTCCGTCAGAGAGTTGTTCGGGATCGAACGGGCGGCCTCCTCGGCTGCAGCGATCCGCTTGACGGCCTGATCGAGGACGATATCGATGTATCCACCACGAACGGTGAGATCGATGACCTGGGAGATGTTGTCTTGGGCATAGGGTTGACCGTCGGCGAGGAGCGTCTTGATCGTGTCCCCGTCGGGCCCGTCGGATGCGAGGAGCACGGGGAGCGTGAAGGTCCCCTCGCCGATATCGCTCCCTGCAGGCTTTCCGAGGAACGTTTCGTCTGCGATGAGGTCAAGAACGTCGTCCGTGATCTGGAACACCATGCCCATCTCCCATGCCCACTCAGAGATCGCCTCGACAGAGGGGCGGTCCGCACCACCTGTGATGGCTCCGAGCCTCGCTGAGGTCCTGATGAGCGAGGCAGTCTTGCCGCCTATCACGTCGTGGTAACCACCGGTTCCATGCGAGAAGCCGTCGGCGTACACAAGCTCGGCGACCTGTCCCTCACACAACGTTGCATAGGTTTGAGCGATGAGGGTGACCGCTTCGATACCGAGCGGTGCAGCGATCTCGGAAGCCCTTGCCAGGAGGAAGTCCCCTGCAAGAATCGCAACGGTGTTCGTCCAGTTCGTGTTGACGCTTGTCTTGCCGCGCCGTGAACTGGCCTCATCGATCACGTCGTCGTGGTAGAGCGAACCCAGGTGAACGAGTTCCACGGAGACACCGGCTTCCACAGGCCCATCATCGTTGGCTGAACCGAGCTCTGCTGCGACCTGGGCGAGGAGTGGCCGGTAGCGCTTACCGCCAGCAGATATGAGGTGCTGTGCGATCTCTGTCAGGAAGGGTGTGTCTGCAACCGTGACCTCGAGGAGTCTCCGCTCAACCTTCTCCATGCGGTCCCACACGCGGGGGATTGGGACGAGTTCTTGGAAGATGGGACGGTCCACTGAGGCTCCGTGTGCGGGGAATGGTGATGCTAGCTGCGGGGTTCCATGTACTGAACACGATGGAAGGCAGCACAGTATGAGCATTGACCCGGAACCGCGTATCTCCGCCGTATCGGGATCGAGTATCTATACTGCGCGGGCGCACCGACTCTCGGAGCGTCATGTGTGTATATGAGGTGATGAAGGTTGTTCGAACGCTTCACAGATAGAGCCCGTAGGGTCGTGGTACTAGCCCAGGAAGAAGCTCGGCTACTCAACCACAACTACATCGGCACGGAGCACATCCTCTTGGGTCTGATCCATGAGGGCGAAGGTGTCGCTGCACGCGCACTCGAGTCCATGGACATCAACCTTGAGTCCGTCCGCACTGAGGTCGTCGAGATCATCGGTCAGGGGTCTCAGTCCCCTTCGGGCCACATCCCGTTCACACCGAGGGCGAAGAAGGTCCTCGAGCTGTCTCTGCGAGAGGCCCTCCAGCTCGGCCACAACTACATCGGTACCGAACATATCTTGCTCGGACTCATCCGTGAGGGTGAAGGCGTTGCTGCCCAGGTGCTCGTGAAGCTCGGAGCTGACCTGACGAAGGTGCGCCAGACCGTCATCCAATTGCTCTCAGGCGTCCAGGGCGAAGAAGGGCCTTCTTCGGGGTCGCATCCAGGTTCGGGTTCAAGTGGATCGCGCAGTGAAGGTGGCTCCTCAGGCTCGACGGTGCTCGACCAGTTCGGGCGCAACCTCACGCAGCTCGCTCGGGAGCAGGAGCTCGATCCTGTCATCGGGCGAGCAGACGAGATCCAACGCGTGATGCAGGTGCTGTCGCGGCGTACAAAGAACAACCCTGTCCTCATCGGGGAACCCGGTGTTGGCAAGACGGCCATCGTTGAGGGCCTTGCTCGCAAGATCGTCGACGGAACCGTGCCAGACACGCTCACGGACAAGCACATCTACACGCTCGACCTCGGCGCACTTGTTGCAGGTTCGAGATATCGAGGGGACTTCGAGGAGAGGCTCAAGAAGGTCCTCAAGGAGATCCGCACTCGTGGCGATATCGTTCTGTTCATCGATGAGATCCACACGCTCGTCGGTGCCGGGGCCGCTGAGGGGGCCATCGACGCTGCGAGCATCCTCAAGCCGATGCTTGCCCGCGGCGAGCTTCAGACGATCGGCGCAACGACACTCGAGGAGTACCGCAAACACCTCGAGAAGGACTCTGCCCTCGAACGCAGGTTCCAGCCGATTCAGGTTGAAGAGCCTTCCATTGCCGACACGATCAAGATCCTTGAGGGGCTTCGCGAGTCCTATGAGGAGCACCACAAGGTCGAGTTCACCGAGCAAGCGCTCGTCAACGCAGCCAACCTCGCAGACCGCTACATCGCTGACCGGTTCCTCCCTGACAAGGCGATCGACCTCATCGACGAGGCCGGCAGCCGCATGCGCCTGCGCCGCTCTGATCTGCCCAGTGAGGTCAAGGACATCGATACGAAGATCGGCAAGATTCGCGCAGACAAGCGTGATGCGATCCATGCACAGCAGTACGAACGGGCAGCGAAGCTTCGCGACCGTGAACGTGAGCTTGTAGCGGAACGCGTAGAGGCTGAAGAACGCGTAAGCGAATCTGGGACCAGCTACTCGGCGATTATCGACGAGGAAGAGATCGCAGAGGTACTCGCACAGTGGACAGGGATCCCCGTCCACAGGCTGACGGAGGAGGAGACGGCCAAGCTCCTGAACATGGAGGCGGAACTCCACAAGCGCATCATCGGCCAGAGCGATGGCATCACCGCAGTCTCGAAGGCGATCCGCAGGACGCGTGCCGGCCTCAAGGACCCCAAGCGTCCTGCAGGGTCTTTCATCTTCCTCGGCCCCTCAGGCGTTGGCAAGACGGAGACAGCAAAGACTCTCACCGAGTTCCTCTTCGGGGACGAGTCAGCGTTGATCCAGATCGACATGTCCGAGTACATGGAGAAGCACGCTGTAAGCAGGCTTGTCGGCTCACCTCCAGGCTACGTCGGATACGACGAGGGCGGCCAACTCACCGAGGCTGTGCGTCGCAAGCCGTTCTCGGTTGTCCTCTTCGATGAGATCGAGAAGGCTCACCCCGATGTGTTCAACATCCTTCTGCAGATCCTCGAAGATGGGCATCTGACGGATGCCCAGGGCAGGGTTGTCGACTTCAAGAACACGGTCATCATCATGACATCCAACCTTGGCACCGCAGACCTTCGCAAAACGAAGATCGGTTTTGCCGAGGCGAGCAATGAGCTCAACTACGACAAGATGCGCGAGAAGGTCATGGACGCTCTCAAGCTGCACTTCCGGCCTGAGTTCCTGAATCGTATCGATGAGGTCATCGTGTTCCACGAGTTGACCCTCGAAGAGGTGAAGCTGATCGTCGACCTGCTCCTTGTGCGCCTGCGTGACCAACTCGAGAACCAGGCACTCGACCTCGTCCTGACCGACGATGCCAAGGCGCTGCTCGCAGAGAGGGGATACGACCCTCAACTCGGAGCTCGCCCGCTGCGTCGGGCAATCCAGCGTCTGCTCGAAGACCCACTCTCGGAGAAGGTGCTCTTCAAGGAGTTCTCTGCCGGGAGCACGATCCTCGTGACCGTCGATACGGACGATCCCACTCAGCTTGCGTTCGAAGCGATCGAGACACCGACGGAGCCTCTCGTCGAGCTCGCAGAGAATTAGCGGGAGCGTACGCCGTACACCGTATTCCGTACACCGTACTCGGAAGCTGACGATGAGAGATGCTCTGTCGGGCTACGGATTACGGATTACGGAATACGAAGTACTGCCGTTTCCCGTGGTGTTCTCCTCTCATCAGCACTACCATTGCGGGGTTCCCTCACAACTGGGTTGGGAACGAAGTACACAACTATTGAAAGGGTGCACATGCGCTCAATATTGAAGCGAAGGGGAGCGTTCTTCGCACTGCTCCTCGTTCTGGCGCTTGTCGCTGCTGCCTGTAGCAGCAGTGACTCTGACAGCTCCACAGAGACAACTGTTGCTGCGGCAACTGAGACAACTGTTGCTGCGGCAACTGAGACAACTGTTGCTGCGGCAACCGAAACAACCGTTGCTGCGGCATCGACTACCGCCGCAAGCACGATGGCAGGCGAAGGCGTCATGGTCGGTATGGCCTATGACATCGGCGGACGTGGCGACAAGTCGTTCAACGACTCAGCAGCCAAAGGCCTCGACCAGGCTGTAACCGAGCTTGGTATCGAAGCCAATGAGCTCGAGCCTTCTGCCGGTGGCGAAAACCGTGAAGAGAACCTCAGGGTTCTCGCCGAGAGTGGCCACGAACTCGTGTTCGCTATCGGTTTTGCGTTCGCTGATGGAGTTACTGCAACCGCAGCTGACTTCCCAGACACGCAGTTCGCGATCGTCGACTCCGTCGTTGACGCACCAAACGTTGCCTCCCTCGTGTTCGCTGAGCATGAAGGTTCCGCACTTGTCGGCGCAGCTGCTGCGCTCACGACCCAGACCAACACGATCGGGTTCGTCGGTGGTGTTGCTGGTCTTGGGCTCATCGAGAAGTTCCAGGCCGGCTATGAGGCCGGAGCCTTGGAAGCCAACCCTGACGTTACGGTCCTTGTTCAGTATCTGACCGAGTTCCCAGACTTCGCTGGCTTCACTGACCCTGCCAAGGGCAAGGAAGCCGCACTCGCCATGTACGAAGAGGGCGCCGACGTGGTCTACCACGCAGCCGGCGGCTCCGGTGCAGGCGTGTTCGAGGCAGCCAAGGACACATCCGAGGACACAGGCACGAAGGTGTGGGCGATCGGTGTCGACTCCGACCAGTACGAGACAGCAGGCGCGGAAGTCCAGGAGTACATCCTGACCTCCATGCTCAAGCGCGTCGATACTGCCGTATTCTCCACGATCAACAACTTCGTGACCGATAGCCAGCAGTCCGGCGTCGTGGTCTTCGACCTCGCCGCTGACGGTGTTGCCTACTCGAAGTCCGGCGGTTTCGTGGACGACATCGCTGACCAGATCGATGCACTCCGTGAGAGCATCATCAAGGGCGACTTCGTCGTTCCTGACGCGCCAGCTGAGGGCTGACCTAGTAACCCCTCATTCTGTAGAGTGGAGCCCGAGGCACTTGCCTCGGGCTCCACTGCTATGTTGGGCACCGTACCTATGAGATGAGGAGACGTAGTGGCAGACAGCGACCGGGCGATCGAACTGATCGACATCACAAAGACGTATCCCGGTGTGCTGGCGAACGACGGCGTGAACCTGTCCGTCGGCCTTGGAGAGATCCATGCGATCGTCGGTGAGAACGGCGCTGGCAAGTCCACGCTGATGAACATCCTCTACGGTATGCAGTCACCAGACAGTGGCATCATCAAGGTTCGAGGCGAAGAGGTCACGTTCAGTTCTCCTAAGGATGCAATCGCCGAGGGCATCGGCATGGTGCATCAGCATTTCATGCTCGCGGACAACCTGACCGTCCTCGAGAACATCGTTCTCGGAGATGAACCCACGAAGGGTGTGGCACTCGACTACTCCTACGCCAGAGACAAGATCAACACCCTTGCGAAGCAGTACGGAATGCCGCTCGATCCCGATGCTATGGTCGAGTTCCTCACCATTGGTGAGCGACAACGGGTGGAGATCATGAAGGTCCTCTACCGCGGAGCGACGATACTCATCCTCGATGAGCCCACAGCGGTTCTCGTTCCACAGGAGGTCGATGATCTGTTCGACTCCCTCAAGGAACTCCAGGCCGAGGGCGTGACGATCATCTTCATCTCTCACAAACTCGATGAAGTCCTCTCCGTTTCGAATGCCATCACGGTGATGCGCGCAGGCCGGACGGTGGCCTCGGTCCTTCCCTCGGACGTGACAGCGCATCAACTTGCCGAGTTGATGGTTGGCTCTGAACTCCCGAAGCCCGAAGCTGGCGAATCCACAGTGACCGACATCATCGAGCTTTCAATATCCGGACTCACCAGCCTCCACTCGGACGGTCGGATAGCGGTCGATGACGTTTCATTCGAGATCCATCAGGGTGAGATCGTGGGCATTGCAGGTATTGAGGGCAATGGCCAATCCGAGCTCGTCGACGCGATCATGGGCGTGAGAGCAGCCACGTCTGGGACCATCCTGCTCAGCGGCGTCGACATCAGCAATGACGACACGAAGGACAGGCGGACAGATGGCATAGGGATCATCCCTGGAGACCGCCACCGCCAGGGTCTTCTTCTCGATTCCTCTCTATGGGAGAACACGATGCTCGGGCATCAAACCCAGCCCCCGTTCGAGAAACACGGATTCGTTGACAAGAAGGGTGCCAAGGCGCGGACCACCGAGGTGGTCGAACGATTCGATGTGAGGACACCGAGTGTGGACGTTACCGCTGCCGCCCTATCGGGAGGGAACCAGCAGAAACTCATTGTTGGCAAGGAGATGATGGCATCTCCGAAGGTACTCATCGCTGCACATCCGACGAGAGGCATCGACGTCGGTGCTCAGGCAGCGATCTGGAAGGAGCTGCGGGATGCACGAGCTGACGGCTTGGCCGTTCTCCTGATCTCCGCCGATCTCGAGGAGCTCATCGGCCTCTCTGATACCTTGCTCGTCATGTTCGACGGTGCGATCGTGGCCGAACTCGAACCAGCTGAGGTCACCCCAACAACACTTGGCTCGCACATGACGGGCGTCAAGATCGAGGAGGCATCATGAAGAAATTTGGTCTTGCACTCCTGGCACCGATCATCGCATTGGCGTTTGCGATCGGCGTTGCGGCGTTAGCGCTTCTCGCTGTGGGTGTCAGCCCGGTCGAAGCGTTCGGCTTGATGTGGGACTTCGGAACCACAACCACGTCGATCGCGTCGATCATCAACAGGGCTATCCCGTTGTACATCTCGGCTGTCGCCGTCGCCATAGGCTTCCAGATGAAGATGTTCAACATCGGTGTTGAGGGTCAGTACCTCGTTGCAGCGCTGTTCGCTGGATGGGTGGGAGGAAGCATCGTTGTGTGGGCACCTCTCCACATCGCGATCGTCATCGCTGTTGCCGTGACGGTTGGCGCCTTGTGGGCGGGCATCGCTGGTGCTCTGAAGGTCACCAGGGGCGTCAATGAGGTCGTGGCGACCATCATGTTGAACTTCATCGGGTTCTCCGTCGTCGGCTTCTTCCTCGGCAACTTCTTCGCTGTTGATAGCGGTGCACTCAACCAGTCAACACCGCCACTGCCAGAATCGGGGCAGATACCAGGGCTCAACTGGATCTTCACGACTCTTGGCTTCACAGAGCCGAGGGGCACCGAACTCCAGGGATTCCTGATCGTCGCAATCCTCATCGGCATCGGCTATTACCTGCTTGTATGGAAGACCCGATTCGGGTTCGATCTGCGGGCATCGGGTGCGAATCCGGGAGCTGCCCGGATGTCGGGTGTCAACCCGAAGAAGATGATCCTGTACACGATGCTCCTCTCTGGTGGTGTTGCTGGCATGGTCGGTCTGTCGACGATGTTCGGCAAACTCCATGCCTATACACAGGACTTCCCGCGAGGCCTCGGTTTCGCCGGAATAGCGGTTGCGCTTCTTGGCCGTAACGGTGCCATCGGCATGGCGCTGGGCGCGTTGCTGTTCGGATTCATGGAGCGCTCTGCTCTGATCCTCGACCTCAACGGCATCCCCAAGGAGGTTGTCCAGATCATCCAAGGTGTCGTCGTACTTGCGGTTGTCATCGCGTATGAGGTTGTTGACCGGTTCATCAGAGCCCGTGAGCTCAAGGCAGCGAACGAGGCGACGAAGGCCATTGGTTCCAACGGGCAGGAGGTGGCGGCATGACCACCGACACAAAGTCCCCTTCAACGTCCACGAAGCGCAACCCGTTTGCCGACATGACGCCAGCGAGAAAGTACACCCTGTACCTCGTTGCTGGCCTGCTCGTTCTCTCGATCGTCCAGTTGCTCGAAGGGACGAACCAGCTGACGGCGCCAGGCACGTGGAGCGCCGCGTTGCGCCTGACCGTGCCGATCATGTTGGCTGGCCTTGGTGGCCTGTACTCCGAACGGTCCGGCGTGGTCAACATCGGCCTCGAGGGCATGATGATCGCGGGAACCTGGTTCGGTGCATATGCTGGCTGGCAGTGGGGTCCATGGTGGGGTGTTGCGCTTGGTGTAGCTGGCGGAGCTCTCTTCGGCCTCGTCCACGCCGTTGCGACCGTGACGTTCGCCGTGGACCAGATCGTCTCTGGTGTCGCGATCAACATCCTCGCTGCAGGCTCTATGCGGTTCCTGTCGTCTGTGATCTACACGCCTGAGACGGGTGGTGGCGCTACACAGAGCCCAAGGATCCAGGACTTCATAGGCACGTTCGATGTTCCCTTGATATCGGATTGGGCCAACACTATTGCGGACAAGGGATGGTTCTTCATCTCGGACGCGTCCGGAATAATCGCGGGACTTACTACAGGTGTGTCCTGGTTGACGCTGCTCGCGTTGTCCTTCATCCCCGCGACATGGTGGATCTTGTGGCGTACCAAGTGGGGCCTCCGGCTGCGGTCTGCGGGTGAGAACCCATGGGCCGCCGAGTCGCTCGGTGTGCCTGTGCTACGCATGAAGTACTGGGGTGTCACTCTGTCTGGTGGACTTGCGGGTATGGGTGGTGCGTACCTGGTCGTCGTCCAGGCTGGAATCTACCGTGAAGGCATGACAGCGGGTCGAGGCTATATCGGCCTCGGTGCGATGATATTCGGCAACTACAACCCGTTCGGCCTGCTTGCTGGAGCCGGGATCTTTGGATACTCCGATGCGCTCCGTCTGCGCCAGGATTCTGTGCACGGCATTCTGCTGTTGATCGCGATCGGTATTGCACTGCTCATGATCGTTTCGCTCATCCGGAAGAACTATCAGGCTGCGCTTTCACAAGCGGTGTTTGCGTTCCTGTTCTTCCTCTGGTGGGTGTTGACCGATGATGTTCCTGGCCAGATCGTCACTGCCACGCCGTACATCATCACGTTGCTCGTACTGGCACTGGCGACACAGCGCCTCCGTATGCCAGCAGCAGACGGGATCCCGTACCGCAAGGGCGAAGGGCACTAGCTCGGCGCTGGGGCGCCGAGCGTATTGGCTCGGCTGGCGCCTCGCGGTATTGGCTCGCTGCGCTCGCGGTATGAGGCCTTCGGCCGTATGGGCTCGGCTGGCGCCTCGCTGAGCGCTCGAAGACTCGCTTTCAGACGGACAGTCTTCGTCGATTTACGATTTACGATTTACGATTTACGATTTACGATTTACGATTCACGATCTCC
>Ga0190293_1000085_pt1 | contig 33846 bp, 30 predicted proteins | sample 48693001_MG_FD_161671 | JGI IMG/M metagenome (GOLD analysis project Ga0190293, IMG submission 161671) | Hydrothermal vent microbial mat bacterial communities from Southern Trench, Guaymas Basin, Mexico - 4869-30-0-1_MG | ecosystem: Environmental > Aquatic > Marine > Hydrothermal vents >...
CGGAAGTGTTGTTTCAATTGAGCCCATTGATGAGCCATCGGTTGCATCATACAGATCGAAGACTGGAGATGCTGTTTCTCCTCTGCCCGATTTTACCCACAATCGGTTCTCTCCATCCAGGCCAACGAGAGATCCTGTTCCTCGAATGGAATCCGGTGACCAGTCCGCAGATAACTCCGAAGATGTTGACTCACTCCCTGGTCCTGGAATGACCATGTGGGGTCGAGCAGCAAGCAATTCCTCCTCCGTCAGATGCATCGTCTCCCAGGGGAGTTGAATCTGAAAGCTGACAGCTCCTGATGATGAGTATCCTGTGATCTCATATTCTGTTTTTGATGAGGGCATTGTGAACAATCTGCCATCTTCAGAGGAAGTTATGCCGCAGAAGAAACGGTCATCCGATGAATGAAGAAAATAGTTCTCCTGATATATCTGGTCAGGCTCAACAGAATCAGACCAGAGACCGTATTCAGACCCGCTGTAGAATTCCTCCTGATCTTCATCATAGTACCAATTATGTCTGCGACCAAAGAATGAACCATTTGGCCCGATATGAATGCGGTCAGGAGCCATTGGTTGAAAACCGCTCAACTCTCTTGAATACTCCAGATCTGAATCAAAGAATACGATTTTACCCTGTTGGATGTCAGCAACTGCTAATCCACCATCAGATAGAGCTGTAAGTGAGTAGGGTGAGACCAATTCACCCGGCCCCATGCCCTCTTGCCCGGCAGAGCCGATGAATTCCCCGCTACCAGAAAAGACAAGTATTTTCCGCTGAAGAATATCAAGAAGTGCAATGCGGCCATCACCCAGATAGGTCGCATCAAGTATCGCTCCGAATACATAGTTGGAATCACCGAGTTCAATTCCAATTGAATCAACTTTGACCAGGTCATATCGGGGTTGAGTATCCTCATTCGCAGATTCTATCGAGTCCGATCCACTACAGCCAATTAATAGAGAAGCGAGTAAGGCAAATGCAATGGGTATTTTCATTTCATCTCCATATCGCAAAACTGACAACAACCTGCGGGTTCACAGCTTTGATCTGTGGTGTCATTTCCGCCTGGCCTCGATGGCAAATTCAGAAGCAGACTCCGCAAATGGCGCCCCTGCCACATCACCAAGGAACTCCAGATGCATGAATCCCGCCTTCTCGAACTCGCTCTGCAGGGATTCAGGGGAGAAGTACTGCAGCCAGTTGTAGACTGTCCGGGTCCGCTTAACCTCAACGATAGTGTACTTGTCCAGGACCACGCTGACATCGTCATACTTGAAGGTGTTCTGGAAACCGTAGTACTTCTCAGGTGACCAGAATCCGCCAAGCTGGTTCTCCTCGAAGGAGACAACCTCCTTACGGTGTTTGAATGCATTCAGAGAATAGACATCGAGCAGGACGGAACCCCCTGGCGCCAGCATGACCTGGAATTTGTCAAGCATGGTCATGCGCTGGGCAGGGCTGAGTGCACAGAAGTCGCACATGATCATCAGGATGATGTCAAACCGATCCTCGGTCCCGAATTCGAGGTAATTCTGTTTAACGTATGCCACCCTCAATCCATCCTGTGCAGCAACTGTACGTGCGTGCTCGATGGAGCGCCCGGAAAAATCAATGCCCGTTACGGCAGCACCCAGCTTTGCGAGCCGATTTGAGTAGAGTCCGGGGCCGCAGCCGAAATCGGCGATCCGGGTACCATTACCGACATTGAAATGCGAGCCTATCCATGCGACTGATCGGTCTATGAACTCAACTCGGCGAGATGACAGATCGATATCGGTGTTGAGATGGCAGGCGAGCATCTGCTCTGAGGTATGATCGTCGGTCCACAGGTCAGCCGCCGTGTAGAATTCGAACGGAGCGGGTCGACTATTGATTTGCACTAGTTGATCAAACATGTCTCTTCTCCTTTTCATTCCTAGAATGCTCCGCATAACCAGCACCGTGATATCTGCAGGCGTAAACAACTGTGTCATTCACCAGGCAGATCAGGATAAGGATTACGGATAAGAACCTTGTTGTCAGGTCAAACTCATGATCTCGGATCGCCCTGCAGGCACTCCAGCTGACGCTTCTTCCTCGAAGGGGTCTTTGCAACACTGAGTTTTTTTCCCGTCTGAGGATCGAAACCAGTCACATAGATGGTCGTGGCCATTATCATGGGTGTTGGAAGAAATACCTGAGCCTTGTCGGGACGAATACGCTCAGATCTCAGTTCAGATGCGGCTTCATGCATATGGTTCACCGTGCAGCCTGGAAATGCCGCCATGATGTAGGGGACGACATACTGCTCTCTGTCCTCTTCAGCGGAGTATTCCCTGAATATCCGCAGGAACTCCCTCCACTTTTCTACACCGGGCTTCCGCATGAGTCTCAGTACAGCCGGAGAGAAATGCTCCGGAGCTATTTTCAGGTATCCCGAGACGTAGCTCCGCGCAAGCTCGCGGATAAATTCCCTGGATTCAAGGGCCAGGTCAAACCGCACACCGCTTGAGACAAAGACGTTCTTGACGCCCTTCAGCTTCGAGACAGACCTAAGAAGCTCGATGTATTGCCGGTGATCAGTCCCGAACGACCTGCATATCCTCGGATGAAGACAGGAACTCCTGCGGCATGTGCGGCAGGCACCAGGATCTGTCCCTCCAAGTCCGTACATGTTTGCAGTGGGGCCACCAAGGTCTGAGACGCTACCTCTGAAATATTTCTCCCTGCTCAGTCTTCGGACCTCCTGCAGAACCGAGTCCTGGCTCCTGCTGGTGATGCACCGGCCCTGATGCAGTCCAAGGCCGCAGAAGGAGCAGCCCCCTCCGCAGCCCCGTACCACTGTGATAGAATCCTTGATCATCTCGAAGGCGGGGATTTTCTGCTTGTATGAAGGATGTGGATGTCTGGCAAAAGGAAGTGAATAGAGCTTGTCCATCTCCCGTGTTGTAAGGGGCTCGGCTGGCGGCTGCACGACCACTACCCTTGTATCGGCCCCCTGACACACTATTGAGCCGCACCACGGATTGTGCTCCTTCTCTATCACCTTCGTCATCCGCATGAACGCTTCCGGATCTGAGCAGACCTCCTCATGAGAAGGAATCTCTATGAAATTCTCCGGAAGTGCGCTTTCGAACGCCTTTCGGCTGAGGAGAACGGCAGTGCCGGGGATCCCTTCCAGTCCATCACCCTTCGAGAGCCTGGAGGCTATCTCTGCTGACGCCTTCTCTCCCATGCCGAATACGAGAATGGTGGCCTTTGTATCGAAAAGGATGGACTTCCGCATCCGGTCCGACCAGTAGTCGTAGTGGGTGAATCTTCTGAGGCTGGCCTCGATCCCCCCAATTACCACCGGTACTCCCGGCATCGTGCGCTGAACAGAATTCACATACTTGAGAACAGCCCTGTCAGGTCTGTTTCCAGGTCTGCCTCCCTCTGAATAAGCGTCATCTGAGCGCAGTCTGCCCAATGAAGTGTAGTGGTTGACCATGGAGTCCATTGCGCCGGAACTGACCCCGGCAAAGAGCAGCGGTTTCCCAAGCCTGAGAAGGTCTGACGAGGAGGTCAGATCGGGCTGCGCGATGATGCCAACCCTGTAACCGAGACTCTCGAGATGTCTGCCGATCAGCGCGATACCGAAAGAGGGGTGATCGACGTACGCATCCCCGGTTACGAGGATGATGTCGCAGGTCTTCCAGCCAAGAGCATCCATCTCGGCTCGGGACGTGGGCAGGAACCCGGCAGGTGCAGTCATTTCATCTCCAGACGAGTCTTTTGTCAGGAGCATATCGTACGGAAATGCGGGGGGGGTTGACAAGTCCGCCATATGGGAGGAAAATGATAGTGAACGCATGTTCACACGAAAGGAGCATTGAAATGACAACTGGTAATGGCTCGCTTTACTCCGGGAGGGTCCCCTCCGGAAGGACAACCTACTTCATGGATGTCAGGAGAGCGGTCAACGGGCGATACTACCTCACTCTGACCGAATCCAGGCGCACATCGGACACGGGTTTCGACCAGAACAGGATATTCCTCTTTGAGGAAAATGTTGAGAGCTTCAGGGATACACTGGAGCAGGCTCTTAAGACCCTTGAGGACGCAGCTCAGGAGAGAGGCGCACTGGAGGACGGCTCCGATGCACCCGGCAGAAGCGGGCAGCGCTGGACGGATGAGGACGAGGATAAGCTGAGGGCCTCCTTCACCTCGGGCAGCTCACTGGAGGATATGGCCTCGGAACTCTCGAGAAGCACGAAGGCTGTTACTCTCAGACTCGAAAAGATGGGACTCATCCCCGTTTCGGAAGAAAGCGGAGTTCAGGCGGGTTGAGCGCTCAGACCCGTTAGGGAAGCAAGGGAGCTGAGCCAGCCGTCAAGGTCCCGCACTATCCATGCTGCCGAGTCGGCACCTCCTGTCTCAGGTGTGAAATCGATCCTGAGAAGCTTGACTCCCTTCGTTTTCCCCAGGAAGCTCTTTTCAACCCCGAAACCAGTGATGGAGGAGACCGGCACGAGAACTTCCCTGCGGGGCATGAGCATCCTGAAATAGAGCACTGAGTTCGTCAGCAGGAGTATGCCGTTGCCCCTGACCTGCTTCATCCCCCTCGACTTCAGACCGAACATGTTCGCCATGGGGCAGATCTGCAGATGAGTATGGGCGGGATAGGTCTGCATCACTTCGTCCAGTGCGGAACCAGCCAGCTTCTTGATAAGCCCAAGAAGCACCATCAGGAACAGAACTCCAGCAAGTATTCCGATAATCACTGGAATACCCAATTGCATACCTTCTTTCCTTTTTGCACCTGTTAAGATAGTCATGCACTCGGGGACAGTCATATTGCCCCCGATTCCAGCGTCGCTTAGTTTCAATACTCATATTTCATCAATCGGGAGGCAGCTTGTCACCTTTGAACGCACTCTTCCTTTTCCTGGCAGGTGTTGCCGCAGGATTCGTCAACATCAATGCCGGTGGTGGTTCATTCCTCACGATACCGCTGCTGATGGTTCTCGGAGGGCTCCCGGCAACAGTGGCGAATGGAACAAACAGAGTGGCGGTACTGGTCCAGAACCTCGTTGGCATCAAGCGATTCAGAAAGAACGGCTTCCACGACACCAGGCTTGGCCTGAAGCTGGCTGTCTCTGCAATAGCGGGTTCGATCCTCGGTTCAGTGATAGCACAGGATATTCCGGAAGAGACATTTCGCGTTGTTTTCTCCGTACTCATGCTACTTGCACTCACAGTGGTCTTCAGGCCGAAGAATAGTGAGACAGACAGCTCGGCGGCTGAACTCAAGCATCCAGCTCTCCAGATCGTGATCCTCTTCTTTATCGGCATCTACGGGGGGATGATCCAGGCGGGAACCGGCTTTCTCGTTATCTTCGCACTCAGCATCCTCGGCGGCCTTCCACTCCTCAGAACAAACAGCCTGAAGATCATCATCATTGCCGCCTACCTTGTGCCATCACTTGCTGTGTTCATCGCCAACGGGAACGTTATCCTGCTACCAGCTCTGGTGCTTACTGCAGGAACCTCTCTAGGCGGATGGCTGGGTGCTGAATTCGCTGTAAAGAAGGGGGATATCTGGATCAGGGTGATACTGTTTGTCTCTGTTCTCGGTCTCGCAGGAAAGATGCTACAGCTGTATTAATCAAAATCGGCAGTAAACTCAGGTTCTCAATCTGCCCGTCCCACGCTTGCGACTCCAGCCGAAGGCACCTCCACCTCTTCTGAGTTCTCTCTCTCCGTCAGACTGCTTCTTCACGTCCCGGGAGTCCTCAGGGAAGAGCAGCAGGAGCCGGTGGTACTCCTCGGCCAGATAATTGCGCTTCTTAGTATCCTCCAGGTTCCTCATACCAGCCCTGAATGCATCGCTTGCCGTCAGGTGATCTCCCTGATGACGAAGGGCCAGGTCGATTATCCGTATGTAGACCTGTGCTCTGGCAGAATCTATCTCGATCATCCCCTGAAGGAGCTGCATGGCCTCATCGTACTTCTCCCGGATGATACAGGCCTCCGGCTGGCTGAACATCAGGGCAGGGCTGGAGCGTTTCTCTTCAGGGTGATAGAAAGACCCCATGGGTCCCGAAATGAGCTCCGAGATCGGATCCGCCATGAGAGCGGCAGGCACCACAAGAAGACTGGCAGCGATTAGCCCGATGCCCAGAGCCTCTATCATGCTGAGTTCATGAACCGAGAGGAACAGGATGACGGAGACAGTCAGGAAAGGTGCTGCGATGAGCGCACGGATCGCCAGTGACTTCCAAACAGTCCTCCTGTCCAACATTCACACCTCCAGGTAAAGAGTTTAGGAACTGGACTCACCTTTATATATTGTGCAATGGTAGCGTATCCCGCAAGCTGAGAGAAGTATCCCTATATGAATACTAGCAATAAGTCCATCTGAATTCCCACTGCTCTTCCATCGAATACTGTGGATGGGGATGCCTGCAAACCAAATCCGATTTGCATCCAATTGTCTGTCGCATTTCTAACTGACATTGACAGTAGCCTGCATGCAAGCTCTGGTGAGCACTACAGGAATATATTATTGGTTCTACTTGATAGGAGACACTTAATCATTACATTCGGAGTGAGGTTAACCATGGGCACCAAATGTTTGCACTGTCTGATTCTGCTGACGCTGTTGTTTGTCTCCTCCGCTTCTCTTGCAGGCAGCATCGAGGGGAGGGTATTCGACATAACTGGTAATCCGATGGTTGGTGCCACTGTAATGATTGTTGGTACTTCCCTCGGAGCGATGACCGATGCTGATGGTTCATACCGAATAGGTCATCTCGAAACTGGAGTGTACACAGTAATGGCTTTGATGGTTGGGATGGGTGATCAGACCAGGGAAGGCGTTCCTGTAGATGAATCGCGCGACACTGAACTCAATTTCGGTCAACCAAATCAACATCATGCAGTTAGATCGGATTTCTCAGAGGAGAGCTACGGCGGCAGGTTGATTGTACCGGATAATGAGGGTACGGTTAGCGATCTGCCCCTGCAGCATACCAGTGTTCAAATCGCTGTGTGCGGAAACGGGCAGAGAGTCGATGTCAGGCAGGTTTTCGCTAACCCGTTCTCCACTCCTATCGAGGCGACCTATGTCTTTCCTCTGCCGCATGATGGTGCTGTGGACCGGATGAACATCTACATCGGTGATCGCCGTGTAGAGGGACATGTATACGAGGCGGCCAGAGCCTCTGAGATCTATGAGGACGCTGTTGCCAGCGGACGCACTGCAGGCCTTCTGGTGCAGGAGCGCCCTAATATCTTCACACAGACATTGGGAAACATCCTGCCCGGTGACAGCATTACTGTGGAGATAAGTTATGTAGCTCCACTCGAGTGTTTTGAGAATGAATACGAGCTTGTATTTCCAATGGTTGTAGGCCCCAGATATATCCCCGGAGTCCCGCTGTCCGACAGTGACCGCGGCTGGTCAGATCCGACTGCTCAGGTTCCGGATGCCCATAGAATCACTCCCGTTGTAATGACGGAAGGGATGCGAGCCGGGTACGACATCGATCTGGAAGTATCGATCAATGTAGGGATTCCAATCCAGAACGTGGAGTCTGTCAATCACGATATCGACTGGCAGATAGATGATGGCGTGGCTACCGTAACCCTTCAGAACGAGAACGAGATCCCTAACAGGGATTTTGTGATGAGATATTCAATCGCTGCATCCTCAAGGGAGGCTGGTCTCATTGCGACCAATTCCGCTCTGGGTGGACACTTTATGCTGGTGATCAAACCGGAGGCTGAGTTGGATAATGACTCGCCTGAACCCAGGGAATACTTCTTTGTTGTAGACTGCTCGGGCTCCATGAGCGGTCAACCCATGGCAGTGGCCAAGGAGACCATGCGCCATTTCATAAGAAACATGGGGAGTGACGATACATTCCAGATCATCAAGTTCAGTCAGGGTGCATCCTCCTTTGCTGAAAGCCCTGTTGCATGCAGCAGGAGGAATATCAACCTGGGTCTTGCTTATGTGGAGATGATGAGCGGTAGCGGTGGCACTGAAATGATCAACGGAGTCATAGCTGCACTTGGCTATCCCGAGGACTCGGCGCGAGACAGATATGTGATTTTTCTCACCGATGGTCTTATAGGAAATGAGGATCGGATATTCGAGGAAGTGAGGAACCTTCGTGGTGATCACACTCTGCTCTGGAGTGTGGGAGTGGGTTCAAGTCCAAACAGGCACCTGCTTGACGGTCTTGCTGAAGAGGGTGGTGGAAAATCCTTCTACGTTGCTCTGCAGGAGGATCCAGGTGAAGTTGCCGATAGAATTCATTCACAGATCATCGATCTCTGCATCAGGGATATATCCATTGACTGGGGGGAGCTTCATGTAATGGATGTCTATCCTGAAGAGATCCCGTTCCTTTTTGCCGGTGAGCCCCTCTTCATTCTTGGACGGTATTTCGCAGGTGGCTATGAAACAATCCGGATTACAGGGCAGGTAGGGGATGAGCAGTGGAGTGAGAGACTGAGAGTGACGCTGCCATTCGACGAAGACGGCAACGATGTGATCGCAGCAATCTGGGCCAGGGAGAGGATCCATCAGCTGGAGAGGATGCTGCTTGATGCTACTGACTCAGAGACTATCGATGAGTACGTATCGCTCATTACTGAAACCGCACTGGATTACCAGTTGCTCAGTGCGTACACTTCTTTTGTGGCAGTGACTCAAGAGGTGAGAACAGATGATCAGGGGAATGCCATCAGTGTAGAAGTACCTGTAAACTTACCGGAAGGCCTGCTGTACGAATCGATATTCGGGGGCAACACGGGAGGATTGGCACCTTCGCAGGCTGCAGGTGCCACGTTTATTAGTGTGACCGGTCAGAGGGAGGCTATTCTGTTCAATACTTCAGAAAGCATGACAGTTGTAGGCCGAGATGAAGTAAGAACCATGCCCGTTGCAGGTACCGCCGATGCAGGAAGCCAGCAGGCTACTACTGCGGCTGAATCAAGCATTGAGACATTCGTATCAGAGGATAGGGATATCTCTGTCACCCTCAGATCCGGTGCTTCTGTCACCCTGCTTATGGCAACACCGTCCGGACCGGCAATTCCAGATGAACAGCTGATCAATATCCTGACTGCGACTATAGAGCAGATAGCGGAAGTTTATGGACCGACTTCGGACCAAGCGGAGGGTATGATAATCTTCCAGATCGAGTTCACTGCGGAAGGTTCTGTGGCCGATGTGTCTGTAATCCAGAATTTCACCGGCAGTGATGTGCTTGCTGAGCAGGTTATATCGATTCTCGGAGAGATCGTAATTGAAGATTGTCCGGGGCGCGGTGTAAAACTCGAATTTGCTATCGAATTTGCTCCTGCATCATGATCTCTAATCGAGTAGTACTCTACACCTGTTCCTGTATCACTGTATTGGGATTGTGCTGCAACCCAAATTGGGCAAGTTATCAGTGAGGAGCCCAATTCCTGCAGACTGCGATTCATCAGAACTCACCTGTAACTGAAACGGAGTTCTGTTATGCTGAGATACAGAAAGTCGAATGGAATCGTATCGTTCCCTCTGTTGTTTGTCCTTCTGATGGGCTGCGGAGCATCTCAGGCTCAGGTCCTCTCTGCCATTCCCCTGCCGGAACCTCTGGTAACAGGTGTAACTATCGAAGAGACTATTCAGGACAGGCGCTCCATCCGCAATTATTCGGATTCGTGGATTACTCTCGAGGAGCTGTCTGGAATCCTCTTTGCCGCCCAGGGTGTTACTTCCCCAACAGGCTTCAGGGCGGCTCCATCGGCCGGAGCGACCTACCCCCTGTTCATCTTCGTCGCTGTTTCACGTGTTGATTCACTGCTGGCGGGGACATACCTCTACGACCCGAACGCGCATGCACTTGTGCCCCTGGCCGAAGGGGACAGACTCGCGGAGCTTGAACAGGCCGCTCTTGGTCAATCCTGCATATCCTCCGCACCCGCCGTGATAGTGATCTCGGCCGACTTCTCACGGACGACTTCAGTGTACGGGGAGAGAGGTGAGTCATATGTCTACATCGAAGTGGGACATGCTGCCCAGAACATCTATCTCACCTGCACGGCCATGGGTCTCGGTACTGTAGCTGTAGGCGCCTTCCATGACAATCGGGTTGCGGAGGTGCTGGAGCTTCCCGATGACTTCATCCCCTTATATCTGATGCCCGTCGGAGAACCGGCAGATAGCTGATGGCTTCCCCAGGCGATCTGCTCAAGATCCTCCTCAGGAGAATTTCTCCCCCCTTCTTCACCATAAGGATCAGGGATGGTGAAGCGATGCTGCAGAACGGGAAGATGACCCCGGCCTTCCTTCACGACTGCGGCCTCATCGCAAAGCGCAGTGGCATCCGAAGCGGATGGATTTGGGGCATCAGAGAGGGTGCATCGATCAAGCTCGATTTCTCAGGTACTATCGAGGATGGCGACAGACAGAGGTTCAGGAATATCCTCGGGGTGCATGCATGACCGGCAGCAGTGGGATGTACAACAGGATATACGCTCTCGTCTCACAGGTACCGAGCGGCAGAGTTGCGACCTACGGGCAGATATCGAGGATCGCTGGAGGTTGCTCGGCAAGGAATGTCGGTTATGCGATGTCCTCTGTACCTGCCGGCAGTGAGATCCCCTGGCACAGGGTCATCAATTCAAAAGGGATGGTCAGCGTCAGGAGTAGTGGAAATGAATGCAGCGCTCAGAGACAGCTGCTCGAGGCCGAGGGAGTCAGGTTCGACCTCAGGGGCAGGATCAACCTGGATGAGTTCGGCTGGGAAGGCCCCGGCCCGGAATGGAGATGTGATAAGCAGTGACTGAGCGCAGGGACTGGTCTGAAAAGGACCTCAGGAAGATGATCGTCGATCAGAGACGCTTCATATGGCGTGCAGACACTATTGAGAGAATCGCTCACTCGCTGAAGCTCGGACAGGGAATGACCGTGGCTGATATCGGCTGCGGTCTGGGCTACCTCGGCTGGACTTTCCGTGAGTTCTATGGAGAAACCGGTACCTACATAGGGCTGGACTGCTCGGAGAATCTCCTCAGGGATGCGGTCGAGCTGTCGGGTGAATGGTGCAATGGCAGTTCGTCAGAATTCATCAGTGCTTCAGCCTACCATGTTCCTCTTCCGGATGGGTACTCCGATGTCACGATGTGCCAGACGCTCCTCATGCACCTTGAGCACCCACAGGATGCCCTTGCAGAGATGGTCAGGATCACGAGACCTGGCGGTGCCATCATGTGCATGGAGCCTGACAACATCTCCTGGATGCTCTCCTATCCGTACGGCTCCCAGCCGGATATATCTCTTGAGGAGCGTCTCTACTGGCGTAGGATCACCCTGACAGCTACACAGGGGAGAAAGCGCCTCGGGAAGGGAGATGCTGGTATCGGTTCGAAGGTCCCGCATATGATGTCCAAAGCGGGGCTTGTCAGGATCGACGCAAGGGCAAATGACATGGCTCGATTCATACAGCCTCCATACGAGACCGAGGCACAGAAATACTGGGTCAACAAGATCCGTGAAGGTATTGAAGAAGAGAGAGATGAGAAGAACGAGAAGCGCGCCTGGAAGGAGTACAGGGAATGCTTTCTCGCAGGCGGCGGTTCCCGGTCGGCTTTCTACAGGATGAAGCGATTGGTCGAAGCCAAGCGAGATCGGGATTCTGCGCTGACCCTCGACCAGATCGAATCAGGGACATTCTTCAGAGGTCAGGGACCCAGTGCATTCTTCTGTTTCACCGGCTTCGTACCTGACTGAGATCCCTGCGGCTCCTCTCAGCTCACCAGCATTGCTCTGGCGAGTTTGCCGTGTGCTTTCCCGACCAGCTGCCCGAGATGAAGGGTTGAGAGAAAGAGCGCTGCACCGCCTGCAACTACGAACGGCATCAGCCATATCGGGATCCACCATGTCTCTCTGAAGTCGAAGACCTGAATCTCGAAGATCAGTTCGAGCACCGGTGATGCAACCATGCCGAGGGAGACGGCGATGAGGGTCACGAACACAGTGAAATACAGAATGCCCAGCGGAAGCATGAGGATCAGGTAGACAAGAGAAGTCCAGGTGCTTCTGGAAGAGAATACACCCTTTAGGCTTCCGAACCAGCCGTCACCCTTCCTGATGAAGACCGCCCGTCGGGGCATCCTCACGCCAAGAAGCGCTTCGACTATCCTTCCTTCAACCAGCGCCAGTCCTCTGAAGGAGAGAAAGAAGAGCCATGCGAGAGGTACACCGACTATCAGTATAATCAGACTGGCGGATACACTCACCGCGGTTACGGCCCATGTAAAATAGATGATGCCCGTAGCCAGCGAGAGGATCATATACAGCATTGCCGCCCAGGCTCGCGGAGAAGCGATGATGCCGCAGAACCTCATGCATTTTCCCTCAGGCCGCCCCGCAGGGGTGGATGCGAGTGCAGGAGTTGTGTACTCCTCTACTATCCTGTAGTGCTCCGCTACTTCCTGCGGTGTTCCGTATTCATCGATGACACGTTCCATGGTCTGCTCGCTCGTGAGTTCAGGATGCTCGTATTTCTCGGTCTGGAACGCTGAGGTCAGGTGATCCTCAGCATCGGACAGCGCATCCTGCAGAACCGCTTTATCGCTGCCCTCAAGCTTCTCCCTGAAGGCATCCAGATATAGGTCAATCCCCTTGAACATCGTGATCGCCTCCAAGCATTCGTGTCATTAGATCAACTGTATTCTCCCAGGTCTCCCGCCATCTCTCCAAAGTCAGTCGGCCTACGTTTGTGATGGCGTAGTACTTGCGCGGAGGTCCAGATACCGAAGGCTCGACCCGGCTTTCGAGGAGACCATTGGACTCAAGAGATCGAAGGACTGGATAGAGGGCTCCGTGCTTTATCAGCCTGGTGCTGCCGCCCTCCATCTGCTTGGCGATGCTGTATCCGTACATCGGCTCAGTCGCCGCTTCCAATACAGCAAGAAGGGCAAGGGACGTGATCCCTGCGCTCAGCTCCTTACGGAATTTTCTATCCACTGCCTGCTCCAGAGACTCTTCAGCAGTACTTTCCTGTTCAGTCTTCCTGCTCACAGAGCCACCTCCTTCCCGCCTTGGGTTGTCATGGGTGAATACTACTATGAACTTAATACTATGTCAAACATAACAGCACCTGCTACGGGATCATTCTCTGGTGATGAGAGGGGCGAAATGCACGTATGTGTTATGATACCCATCGAAATACAGCACCAGAGTGGAAGGAACAGAGATGTCTGAGGAGAGTGGTGACAGGAGTCTCGATTTCATCAGGGAGATAATCGAGGAGGACATCCGGCTGGACAAGCATAAGGATGGAATCCACACCAGATTCCCTCCAGAGCCTAACGGATACCTCCACATAGGACATGCAAAGGCCATCTGCGTGGACTTCGGAGTTGCCGGGGAGTACGACGGGAAATGCAACCTTCGATTCGATGACACGAACCCCGTCAAGGAAGATGTCGAGTATGTGGACTCCATCATGGAGGACATCAGATGGCTTGGATTTGACTGGGAGGACAGGCTTTACTTCGCATCAGACTATTTCGGCAGGATGTATGATCTCGCCGAGCAACTGATCTCCCAGGGGGATGCCTATGTCTGCGATCTGAGTGCAGAGGAGGTCAGGGAATACCGCGGAACCCTCAGGGAGCCCGGCAGGAACAGCCCTTACCGTAGAAGGAGTATCGAGGAGAATCTCGACCTTTTCCGCAGGATGAGGGCAGGTGAGTTCCCCGACGGTTCCCGGACACTCCGAGCCCTGATCGACATGGCATCACCGAACATCAACATGCGCGATCCTGCGATCTACAGAATCCTCAGGAAGTCACATCACAGGACAGGTGATGAGTGGTGCATCTATCCTATGTACGACTACGCTCACTGTCTTGAAGACTCCATCGAGGGCATCACTCACTCGCTCTGTTCCATCGAGTTCGAGGATCACCGGCCGTTGTACGACTGGTTCCTTGAGAGACTGGGGATATTCCATCCCCGGCAGATAGAGTTCGCCAGACTCAATCTCGGCTACACACTCATGAGCAAGAGAAAACTGGGATCACTTGTAGAGGAGGGTCTGGTCAACGGATGGGACGACCCGAGGATGCCAACGCTGTCGGGGCTGAGGCGTAGAGGTGTACCCCCCGAAGCCATCAGAGCCTTCATTGAGAGAATAGGCCTTGCCAAGCGAAACAGCATGGTGGACATGGCCCTCTTCGAGGATACTGTTCGGAAACACTTGAACAGCATAGCAATACGCTACATGGGCGTTCTAGATCCGCTGAAAGTGACGATTGAGAATTATCCTGAGGGTCTGACCGAGGAGATGGAGTTCATAAGCAATCCCGAGGATGAGTCCGCGGGGACGCGGATGGTCCCGTTCTCTCGGGAGCTATTCATCGAGCGTGACGACTTCCAGATCGAACCTCACCAGAAATTCAAGAGACTCGCCCCGGGCAGGGAAGTCAGGCTTCGCTACGCTTATCTTGTAACCTGCACAGAGGTTATCACTGATGATGACGAAAATGTGATAGAAATAATATGTACCTATGATCCCGATACCCGCGGGGGAAATGCTCCGGACGGCAGAAAGGTCCGTGGAACGATACACTGGGTCTCTGCCGGACATGCGGTACCGGCTGAGATCAGGCTCTATGACCGGCTCTTCTCGGTAGAAAATCCTCTCGCCGAGGAGAACTTTGAGAGCTGCATAAATCCTGATTCGATGGTGATCCTGAACGGATGCATGGTGGAACCCGAAGCGGCTGCGATTGATACAGGCATCACCATCCAGTTCGAGCGCAAGGGTTATTTCTGCAAGGATGCCGAAGCCGGAGAAGATACCCTGACCTTCAACAGGACCATCGCCCTCCGTGATACATGGGCTAAGATGCAGGGCAGACAGGCAGCTGTCAGGCGAAACTGATCAGTCAGAGTAACTCGGATATTTACATGATCCTGTATTCCTGAATCCGATGCAGTGAGGCCACCCGGTTGGGAACCGGGTGGCCTCTTCACGGGCAGGCAGGGGTAAACCGACCCGTTAGAAGTCTATCAGGATGACGAAAGTAAATGCGCAGTCATCCTTACTCGCCTTAAATAGCACATCACACATCTCGACCAGTTTCCAATGTACAATACCCTGGAATCGCGATGCGGTTCCCTGCACTTTGGAACTATGCAGCATAGCCAATTGGATGTCGGTGGATATATTCCCCTTGAGACACTGAAGATCGTGAAGTGAAAGGAGCTGGAATGAGCGGATGGAGAGTTGCCGCACTCCTTATGACGGTATCAATGGGAGCAGGAGCATGTACCGGATTCGCTGTATATGCAGATGAAGCCTGGTACGGTATGAACTTCGACTATCCACCTGATTACCCTATCAGGTTCGATGCTGGTCCCAATGGCGCAGGAAACGGGCTGATCAGCATGTCCTTCTACAGGGATATGTGGATACCGACAGCAGGGATGAACGGCTACGGCATTTTCGCCACACTCCAGTATCAGTGTCCCATGTTCGAGGGAGTAGACATGCCGGATCAGGGTGAGATCTTCATACACCAGCTGTGCATACTAGCTCTCGGTTACTGCTCCTCACTCTCCACAGTTGAGGGATTCATAGACAGCCTGGACCTTGTCAATCTGCCCGATCTTACTCTTCATGCCCTCATCGCTGACACGACAGGTGCAGCACTCATCGCCGAGTCTGGAGATGACGGTGACTGCATCACCAGGATCGATGGAGACTGGCTGGTAATGACCAATTTCAGGAATGCCGACTTCACTGAAACAAGACCTGAGAACATCGAGGGAGTCGGTGCTGAGCGTTACTGGAGAGCTCTCAACTACATCGGGGATCATCATGAGGATTTCAGCCTGAACGATGCTCTGGCAGCCCTCGAGGCTGCAGTGGAGACTGACGAGATCTGGAGCACAAAGGCTTCAATGGTCTACCGACCATCAGAGATGGCCCTCTACTTCTGTATTGACAGCGATTTCGGGCATGTATGGAAAATCTCCATGAATGACAATATGATCGAAACCTATTCAGGATTCGATGAGCCGAGGAGACTGGATATCGGCGAAGATGGCATAACCTCTGCCGAATTGAGGACATGGCTGTAGGTCTGACACAGATCAACCCAAGCCTTGAATAGACAGCGTGATTGATCTAGGGTTTGGGTCCTGCGGACCATGTAGTAAGAATGGTATCGCTTTCAGCAGCCGATGAATCCTGGAAGGTGCATACAGTCAGGATCGTCCCATTTACATTGTCGGCAGAAGTGAAACCACCATTCAGTTCAAAGAAGAAGTCGTACTCATCGACTCCATCTTCCAGCATGATGTAAACACTGTCATCCACTATCTGCAGACTGGGATAGCTCCAGACGTAGGTAGTATCCGGCACCAGGTTGAGATCGTATGTGATACTGACCTGCATATCCTTCAGATTGCTGCCTTCTATGGTAAACAGGATGGAAATGCTGTCATGGAACAGGAATCCTGCCCAGTCACCTTCGGTTATAATGAAACCTGGTGGAGTCACCGGATTGTTGCCGCAGGAGATGGCAATGATTACTGCGAAAACGAGCAGCGGAATAAATGAGTGCTTCATACTTGTCTGTCCCCTTCGATAATCGCTTGATCGTTCTCCGTCGTACTATCGGACTGTATTGTCCAAATTGTGTTACAGCATCTGCATCGAATCATATATAGTTTTTGCTGTAGAGTGCTCCAACATTCCAGGCACCATCAGCCGACTGGTAGAGATTCTGAGGGTCAGAGGTGAATACGTTAAGCTGGCTGGCCCATTAATTATTGATTGTATTGGCATATTGAGGTTTCTCAATGATTGGGCTGCGCAGGGATTGTGAACTCATGGCATTCGACCCCCATATCCCTCTCCAGGATCTCAGCCAGGCACCTGCGGGTTTCGCGGCTGCGACAGAGGATCTGAGCGGCTCCGTCTCCCTGTGAACCAACACCCTTCCCGCCCCACGATAATTCTGCTGTTGCTGGGTGCTCAAGCACCGAGTGGAGCACTGGCGCTGCAAGCTCCTCCGGAGATAATGGGCCGATCAGACGATCAAATACCTCCTGTGCAATCGTCATCAGAGCGCCTAACTCCTGAACATTCCCTTCTGTGAGAGCGCTCCGGGCAGCCCTCACTATCCTTCTATTCTCAGTTCCAAGAGCCCGTCTTATGCGAGGCTCTCCAGCAGCAAACGCGCTGTTCAGATCCTCAAGAATTTTCCGTGTATTCTTGGAGGACTTCAGATCGACAAGGAGAATATGGGTATCGACTGCAGCATCGAGCTCATCGACTTCCAGACCAGTTCCAGTGAATGTCAGAAGCAGAGGAGTGGTGCCATATGCGCAGGCCTGATCCATCCTGCCGCATTCGGAGCCTGTTGCCAGTTCTCCTCTGTACGCCAGCTCCATTTCCTCTCTGATGGAGAGCTGGAGTTCATGAACCAGATTGAATGCTCTTGCAGTCAGAATACAGATCGCGGCGGATGACGAGAGTCCTTTGCCCAGTGGGAGGTTCCTGCCGTACACTTCCAGTCTCAATCCAAGTCCAGGAAAACGCTTGAGAACTTCTGCTGCAGTTCCAACTGAATAGGAATCAAATGAACCGCTTGAAGCTTCAGTCGTCAGGCTTGCCGGTTCGAGAGGATACGAGATCAGCGGTCCCGGATGTCCGGCCGCATCGAGCTGACGCAGCTGGAAGGCACTCTCGGCACGAGATGCAGAGGCTCTTATTCCCATATCGAGTCCTGCGATCAGGCATATGCCTGGAAGAACGGATGGGTCTGTTCTGAAGAAGCCTGCGCCCCAGTCAGAGTGCTCACCGAATAGACAGAGCCGGCCGGGGACAAAGAGTTCAATCCCTGCAGAAGTGCCAGTCACACAGGGCTTGATATGGTTATCCAAATCTCTGGGATACCTAATCCTTCGCAAGGACAATGATGCGGTCACTGCTACTGAAGGTTATCATATCTGACTTGACAGGATTCACAACCACCGTGCCGGATCCATTTGGTGTCGATGGAACATGCCGGTAGCCAATAGCAGTTTCCCCTCTTCGCAGTGCGGCATCAACAACTGTGTGAAAATCCATCGGCACCCCTGTCCTAACAAAGAGGTGGACAGGTTTCAGATATATCTCCGAACCCTCAGGATCGAACAGTTCCGTGAATATCCCTTTCAGTTCCCTGTTCTCAGAGACCTGCGTGAGCATCTGGCTGATAAGTTTGTCACTTACAATGAAATCGTCTGCATATGTGATCTCGGCAAGCTCCCTGTTGCGATCGTCAAGCATCTCAGTGACAATTGAGAAGGAGCTACCTGTTATTTCTCTGATATTTCGAAGGTGGAGAATGGTGATAAGCGTCCTGGCATCGGCTTCTGCAACATCAAGAATGCCGGAATAGCTTTCGACGATTACGTGATCGTACTCCTCGAGATGAAGGGAATCGAGGAGCGACCTGTCAGTTGTACATCCGCTCATTGTCTCCACACTGAGATTACTGTACTCATCAGGACCCGGTCCGGATGGGGCAAGTATCCCATTCTCGGCGACGATCCGCAGATATGAGCCCTTAGCCACATATTCATCCAGTTCCTTGATGATGATGGGAACCTGCCTGTTCCAGCCCAGAATTATGGTTCTCTCCGGAGCATCAGGAACCGGAAGGATATCAACGATCAGATCCTCTCTCACAGACTGAAACGAACCACGGGATAGTTTGATAGTGTCGTCGTCCTCGCTGATGGCGATCACCATGTCGCCGGCACCCAGTTGAGTGTCCAGCGGAGGATTGAGGAGAATGCAGCCTTCCTTCCTGCGAATACCTATCACAGAAGACGTATCAAAAGCATGCAGTACATCGCTATAGCTTTTCCCTGAAAGGGAGGGCTCATGCTTGAAGTATATCTCATCACCACTGAAATCAAGCAGTTCCGCATAAACCAGAGACAATCCTGACTGTCTGCATGTTTGGGCGGATATTCTTGCAATGAGATCACTAGCCGGAATGAGCTGCACTTCATCTCCCCCGACCATCTCAGCCACCAGGAGGTTATCTGAATCCCGAAGGACACCAACGATGTGGTAGGGCTCTCTGCGTCTGCCAGGATTATTCACAAGTGCCAGTACGGTCTTAATCACACAGGAATCCGGATCTCCGGACTCAGGAGGCATGATGATTATCGACCTGGCATCCCTGTGATTAACGATCTCCAGATCGGTCATCTCGATCGGAGAGCCTGTTCTGCAGACGATCCTTGTCACTTTCGATGGAGGTATCCTGGAACTGATCTCATCCTCCATCTCGATCTTATCCTTCTCAGCCAGCACTGCGATGCAGGCATGATCCTTGTTGGAATTCGCCTCGATCAGCTCCGAGATGACTGTGAATATCTGAGGTGACCATCCGAGAATTATCGTGTGATCCTTTTCTGCAACGAATGACTTACCCTTTCGGAGCTGATCGAGCTTGGAATCAATGCCCGTGGTGATGATACCAATGAGAGTGCCTACAACGAATATCCCGCCGACAGTGATAACCAGCATGGCCAGGAGGAATGAAACCGGACCCTGATCACCGGCCATCGTGCCGGAATCAATCGCACGCATGAAACTGGCCCATGAGAGTTCAAAGATATCCCTGCCTTCGGGATCGATACCGGAAACATTGACTAGTAGAGCTACAAATACGACAAGGAGCAGAGTCATTATGAAAAGCATCGCTATCATGGCTTTTGTACCACGGGAGGTCATGTTGTCGAGCCAGTAGCGGAGCCTTTTTACGAAACTGATATTATGAGTCATCTAAGCCTTTCCCATCCCATCTGCACTCGCTGTAGGTTGGACGGGTGCGACGGCACTACTGAATGATCGATGATCAACCGTATGCATCATATTGAATCCTGAAAATGTAACAGGCGGCACTTTGGGTCAACCGGTTGGCAACACAATATGGATAGACTTCTCCATGGACGATGACGGAGCAATCGTCAGGGACTATCTTTCTGGTTATCCTGCAGAGAATGAAGGGATTGTGAATGGTGCAGTCGAATCGAGTGCTCCGGTGCAATGGAAACCTTCCAGCTTTGATCCTTATCCTCTCAGTGATCCTGCTTCAATCGTTTGCAGTCTCCGCAGATACCACTGGAATATTAGCAGGTATCGTCACTGACCCTTCCGGTGAACCGCTGCCGGGTGCATCTGTAATGATATTTGGTTCCGAATTCGGTTCGATGACGGATTCCCAGGGTGAATATGTGATCGCAGGACTCTCCCCAGGTGAGTACACTCTCTCAGCCAGGATGGTGGGCAGGTCCACCTCATTTGTTGAGGGGATCACCGTAATCGCAGGCCAATTGAGTCGGATCGATTTTGCTCTGGAACAGGATACTACCGGCTCGACTGTCATCAGGATTGTTGAATCCCGCAGCAATATTCTCCAGGATGTCCCCACGACCCTTCACATGCTGGATCTCGAAGAAGCCCAAATACTCCGATCCGGAAGACTCATCGATGTTATCGCTGCACAACCAGGCATAATCGTGCATGATGGCGAGATGCATGTCAGAGGAGGACGGGCTGGGGAAGTGGACTATCTCCTTGATGGAATTTCCTTGAGATCACCCATGGACAACCGGTTCGGGATCGAACTCCCTCTCGGAGCCATATCCAACGCCTCCATGATGACCGGCGGTCTCAGTGTGGAGTACGGCAATGCCATGTCGGGTGTAGTTAACTTGATTGCAGAGGAAGGCGGTGATTCCTATCGTGCTTCGCTGAGCACAAGATATGGAGACATCACTGCAAGAACGATCGATTCGGGACAGCTAGTGTTCCTTGAGCAGACCGATATCGCACAATGCCGGCGAGGATACACAGGATTCGAAGCATCCGTATCCGGTCCTGAGCCGATAACTGAGCACCTGCTCCCTGCTCTGGGGATCAGAATCCCCGGCAGGTTTCGTATAAGCGCATCTGGTCAACTGGCCATAAGCGGGAGGGATACGCTCGATACAAGAGGGAGCTGGGAAAACAACTGGCAGACTGACGTCTCCGGTCTGATCAAACTGACATACAGGCCAGTGAACACAACCAGCTTCACCTTAGGAGTACTTGGATCTTACAGAGAATTCGGTTGGAATGAATGGGCCTGGTCCAGGTTCCATCTGCCTGCCTACATCGACTCGACAGCATATCTTGGACGCAGTCAGGACCAGGCTCTGCCAGTGAGATTCAGTGAATCCAGTGGCATGACCTTCAACGCGACCAGGCTGCTCGGAAGCGAGACCACCCTGAAACTTACACTCGGCATGATGAAGTTCCAGAACTGGCACAGGATAAGGGATCTGGATGGAGGCTGGGTTGGAGAGGGCACCAATCCGATCTATTGGCTTACACAGTACACACCCAAAGTGCGGAATGAGGATTCTCTGGGATTCTATCATTCTGGGACCCATCCGAATGTCTGGCTGGATTCCAAGGCTTCGGTAAGCACAGCAATGCTGGAAATGGACTCTAATCCGAGTCTACGGGCAAGAGTGAAAGCCGGGATCACAGCTTCTTATTTTGATCTCTACCAGTACAATGTCTATGCTCTGGCCTACGGTAGCACATATCTCACTATGTGGAATGCATTTCCGCATTCCGGCTCCGCATATGCACAGGGCAGCTACAGGTTCCCGGGTGGTGTTATCCTTACAGGAGGCCTCAGAGCTGAGCTCTTCGATGCAAATACCAGCGTATTCAACGCAGAGGAAGGAGACAGGGTGCCTGTCGATGTCAAATGGCAGGTCAGCCCCAGAGTCGGCTTCTCCGTACCTTTCAGCGAACACTCAGTTTTCTTCACAACTTTCGGTCACTATTTCCAGATGCCCCCCATGTATTCACTCTTTCTCGAATCTTCATTCAACCTTGCTGAAGGCAGGATCGTCAGAGGAAATCCTGATCTCAATCCAGAGAGAACGCAGATGTTCGAGGTTGGAGTAAGGCATGTTCTGGATAACTCCACCGAGTTCTCGCTTGCCGCCTATTACAAAGATATCACTGGACTTGTCAGTACCGAGGATCATTCAGAGGGTAACTATTACGTGTTCACCAATGATGACAGTCATGGAATGGTTCGCGGTATCGAGGCAACACTCTCACGAACCGCAGGTGGTAACCTCTCGGGACAGCTCTCCTACTGCCTCTCGGTTGCCAAGGGCAGATACTCCTCAATGCTGGAAAGATATAACTACGCGCAGTCAGGTGTGATCTACATCTCCCGAGAGGAGAACTATCTGGACTGGGACCAGACACACACTGCAAGTGCCTCAGGTCTTTACAGGACACTGGAATCCGAGGGACCCGAAATCGCTGGTGTCCATCCCTTCGAGAATACTGGTCTGGGTCTCTCCTGGAGTTTCGGAAGTGGTCTGCCCTACACTCTCCCCCCCACTGAAGGAGAACTCATCGAGACCAATACCGAGAGATATCCGTATACAATGCAGACTGACCTTACACTCTCCCGGACATTCAGTATAGGAAGAACAGATCTAAACCTGGTTCTGGGGATATTCAACGTCTTCAACCGAAAGAATGTATTGCAGATCTATGACACCGCACTCTACAGGAGCTCTGAAGATCCCACTGGGGAGATGGGTAATCCAAGAGCATGGTCACCTGCCAGACACTTCCTGCTCTCGGCGGTTCTGTCATGGTAAGGCTCAGTGCTTTACTTTCGATCGCGATCATTGTTCTCACCGGCTGTACAGACCTTACTGAGTACCAGAGTACGATCAAGGCAGGAGTTCATGTGATAGACTCCTCGGATCTCTCGATTCTCGGGTCAGTGACAGACATCAATGGTGCTCGCTCCCTATGCCTTGTTCCCGGCTCCTTCATTGTTGCTTCAACCGAGGGTTCAGTTGCATTCTATGACCTTGATACATTCGCACATGAGAGGACAGGTCAGGTCGATTTCAGCTCCCCCGCAGGCTATTCCCGTATGATCTACAGTCCAATGGAAAGCAGCGTGTATCTGATCGGTTCTCTAGGTAAAATCATCGAGATCAGTGCACAGAACGGTGAAGTGATCGACGCTTTCAGCATATGCGAATCACCGATAGATCTGCTGATGGCAGGTGACAACCGGCCCTATCTGTATGTTGTAGATACCGCATCCGAGCGTATACTGGAAGTCCGAATGGAAACCAATGGAGTCTCCCGATTCTGCCAGATGCTCTCCGCACCAAGGTGTATTGCAGAGGATCATAGACCGGATACGATGTTCGTGATCACACTCGAATCTGCTGACATTCTCTCTACAATAGGCTCCGGGATCATCCGCAGACGTACACTTGAGGAGGCAGTCCCATTCCTGACTGCTGCAGATATGCCTGATGACACAGTCCTGTGCGCTGTGATGCGATCCACAGACACGGACATGGTCGTTACTATTCCAGCCTACTTCCCTGATCCCTTTCAGAAACAGCCCACTTACCAGATATGGACAGGCGCGGTGGCGCTAGAGGGGGATATGCATCTCATCTGCGCCGGGGCCGACAGGACTCATGCGTATGTCCTCAGCTATCTCGGGAACTCTGTCAGTAGACTCTCCGCATACAACTACACTACTTTCAGCATCGATGGGCAGCTGGATCTTAGCGGTTATCCGATGGATATCACGACCGCAGAGACAGGGGAGATACTCGTCCTTACAACGGACTGAGGCTATTCCGAGACTAGTTCCAATGCCCGGTCAAGCACCGGGTCGATACCTGCCAGAAAGTCCGCTTCAGTCGTCTCCACATAGATGTCGGGGGATATCCCGGCTCCCAGGACGGGAGTTTCAGCAGGTAAGTAAACAACCATAGCGGGGATTCGGACCGACCATCCATTCACAAGATAGAGCGTGTTTGCTGGACCGCTGGACCCTGCAGTAGTATCACCAACGAGTACTACATGATCCTGACTGGCCAAGAGAAGAGTAAGCTGTTCGCCAACTCCTCGAGTACCGCGTCCAACAAGCAGGAATATAGGGTTTGTAAATTGCCAGCTTCCATTTTTAATGGCATATACTGCATTGAGCTCGCTCATGTCCAGTCTTCCCGGTCCATTCCTGGTCGACCGCCAGTAAGACAGCTCCCTATCTGCAACGAATCGCCCAACGGCCATCTGAGCATTGCCCTCAATCCCTTCGGAGAGCATCCTAAGGTCAATGATAAGATGCGAACATCCCTCAATACTGGTTGTCATACTGAAGAAAATCATGATATTAAAAATTGATCCCAGGTCGCTGATATAACCGTAGCCGACACTGTCCTGTGTCATCTGCAGGGGGTTGAAAGCGTATTCCACAAGAGACTCCGGCAATGACCACCGCCCCATATACTGCTGCCATACTGTCAGGTCCCAGTTCACGAATTCAGGATCCCATGCAGTCTGTTCTTCTCCACCTGGATCGATGAGGCTTAGCTGCACATCCTCCAACTCTCCCAGCATAGTCAGTACTACATCCCTCAGTTCATCCCAGCTCTCCGCTGCCATTGCATCTTCCCTGTGCTCGGAATAAACAGCGTCCCAGTCAACTTGAGTCCGTATACAGAATCCACCATAGCCCTGGTCAACCATATCCCAAACGAGAAGGTATTCAGAGAGCAATGAATCCGGCTGGCCCACGCTATAGGGCTCAGGAAGGCATGCAGAATTCATCATCAGAGCAGCTGTGATGACTACGGAAGAGAATACTATCAGCATCCTGGAGACGCAGAGATCCGAACGCTTCATTGAGTCCCTCCTGCAGTTGCATCATACTCAGTGGATCCTGAGGATGAGGATGAGCCATAATACATGTACCTGTAGACCCAGAGCGCTGCGAACACTCCTATGTATACTCCAAAGACGACATCGCTGGGGTAGTGGTCCGTCACGATAATCCTGCTCAGACCGATGAGAACAGCAAGGCTTAAAAAGACCGGAGTAAGTTTCCTGAAGAGCATTGAAGTGGCTGTGAGTATCGCAAATACTCTTAGAGTGTGACCGGACGGTGATGAGTTCGAAGCCCAATCGGATGAGAAGAAACTGAGTCCATAGTTCCCATTCTCAAATAGAAGAACAGGTCTGTGACGCGCGAGAAGGAACTTGAAACCCTCCCCGACCACCAGAGCCACAGCGCAGCTGACGCAGATGAAGAGCAGCGATCTTGTCCACTTGTGCTTCGTTAATGGATCAACAGCGAGTATCAGCAGGAATCCAAGTGCCAGGCCGAGCCTGATCAGGGATCCATCCCCCATATAGGAGAACATGGCGGCCAGCTCCTCGATAAAGGTGCCACCGCAGTTCTCCCTGACCCATAGATCTGTAGGAGCATCGATGAAGAGAAACAGAACAATGTAGACCGCGGCCGTGATCCCGGCGAAGAGCAGTGTTTTGCGTCTAAGATGCTCCATCTGCCCCTCCGATATGCAAATCATCATCGATCCTGCAATGACGAAGATACTATCGGGTCGGGAGTACGGCCACGGTATTTCGGTAGTCTCAACGGCAGCAGTCAGTCACTGTGGATAATCCGCTAATGAATAGTAAACATCTGTTACTATGCTATATTATCCGCAACTGCTGGTATCAGGTCAGTAACTTTACAAACTTACCTACGTCCCTACCTCAGGAGTACTACCCGCTCACTCACAAAAGTGTCTCCAATATTACCAGACACGAGATAGGAACCGGTGGCAAGTTCATCCTGCATCATCAGTGCATGCACTCCAGTGGTCAGATCCTCGTTGATGAGGATACCGACCCGCCGGCCGGTCATATCATAGACACCGAGGTCACAGGATGCTGGATAGGGAAGTTCGAGCACAGCCGAGAGATTCCCTATCGATGGATTTGTGACGGAAAGATGCCCGGTATCAACCGGAGCTGATCCGGTTTCACCTATGCCTGTCCCACCTGTGAGGTACTCCATGTAGATATCCATGAGTTCGGCCTTTGTGCTGGTTCCATCTTCAATTGCTCCGAAGATCACCGACGATGTGATGGTGCGGTAGCTGTCAGACGAACCGGAATAATACCCGACGCGGCCCTTGCTGCTCTGACAGACAAAAGCCAGTGTGCCGGAACCGGCTCCGAATTCATCAACGTAATTATCAGGGACTGTTTTGTAGGGATACTCGTAGGTTAATCCGGAAGCCATGCCCTCCCCGGTCAGGGATTGGACATTCCCGGTGGCAAAAGGTGATCCATCTGCAAGATACGTGATGCCAAGCATAGGCCAGATGTTGGTGGTGCTATTGTTGTATCCAATATCCGTACCCTCGAGATAGACGCTTCCTCCGCTATTGAGATAATTGATGAGAGTCGTACGCTCCGCCGGAGCGATTGTGCAGTTATCCCCTCAACAGGTGTAGATCGCCATCATCATGAAGACGGTGTCATAGGAACTGAGATCCGTGGGCAGACTTGTCCCGGAATCGACGTTGTCGCCACTGGCGATTAGAAGCTCCTCTATCCAGTAGCCGGTATCAACCGAATCACCCAGAACGGGATCCCAGATGAGATCTCCCTGGTCGTAGTTAAAGATGTAGACATTGCTGGCTGCAACGGATGCTGCAGCGATGGCTGCCAGAACCAGCATCATTTTCATAGCACCTCCCTTTCTTTAGGTAAAATGAATATACATGAATAAACTAGGATATCCATGGCCAGGTATGCATGTCACTCGTATGAGGTAGAATAACTGAATAGGATCACTGTATTCCAGTCTCCTCCAGCCAGTCCATCGGAAAGTCCTCAGGTATCCTGACCATCTCAAACAGTGTGGCAATAAGTTCATTATTCAGGCCAGCCCTGTTGGGATTATAGAACTCCCAGACTATTTCCCCTTCAGGCGTAACTTCGAAAGCCCTTCCGGGCATTGACTCGGTGATCAGGGTATTGCCGTTCTCCAGACGCTGGCAGGAACCGGCTCCCGCAGTATAGAACACAGCCTCATCCGAACCACGGTACAGCCACACAACTTCTCGTGTTTCAGGTGAAAACTCGAGTACGGTAGACACAGCTCCATGCCCCTGGTTATCGAAAACCAGAATGTTGCCATTCTCCAGAAGTGTCGGCTGATGCTGCATGCTCCATAAATCGGACTCCGCCCAGTAAATGCTGTTGTCATCGAGGTCGAGAATACAGACCAGGTCGATCGCTCGCATCGAAAGTATCAGAGAGTTCTCCCTGAGGGGTCCCTGATAATCCTCAGGCAGGTCCCCCTCCTCGATGAGTTCTATGGTATTTGTGTGCATTACATCACCGAAAGGAGGCATTCTTCTTAGAATGGGAGCAAACGGGGAACTCTCCAGGGCGTCAAGAAGAGAAATTGTTTCTATCTCTCTGCCCATCGAGTCAAGGACGCAGATGTAGTCCTCTATAAGCAGCTCCGTGCTGCTGAATTCCGGATCAATATGTATGTTGCGGCCGATCACATAAATGTTTCCAGTAATACTACTGACGGAAATGTCGTGATGCGCTCCGTTGAACTCACTGGCCCAGAGGAGATTGGAATCCCTGTCGAGTTTAACCACCCCGCCGCATTCGACCATTACAATTAGATCGCCATCTTCCTCCAGGTGCGCTCGCCTCCAGAAATCGATGGTTACGGTCTTGTCCTGCGCATTTGGCCAGATACCGTAAAGGGATACATCCGGTGTGTACCACTCGTGGAGAAGGTTCCCCTCCATATCGATCATCATAACACCCGGACCGTGTCCGGAGATGATAATGTTGTATCCAGGAGATGCACCCTCGCTGTTAATTGTTACATCATGCAGATAGGGAGCCTCCTCGTAGCCGGAGAGATAGCCCAGCGAGTGGATCCTTCCCAGCTGATCCTGCTGCTCGGCGGTGAGTGAACTCTCATCCGACAGATCTCTTGCAGGCCACCAGCAACCGGGAGGCATATCATCCATCCAGGAGAGGGAATCCTGCAGCACTGGTTCTTCATTGTTTGTTCGCAGCATTTTGACTATTTTGCCGATGACAACTCTATATCTTATTCCGACGAATGTACCTGCCGCAGCCACCACCAGAACACAGATGAGTATGATCTTGAGGGATTTGCGATGGCTTCTATCTTCGCTCGTCATCTGAACTTCCCATCATGATACAACGAATGGTAGAAATGCGTATCCACAGGGTACTAGCTTCACTGTACAATACTAATACTCAGTGGGATTACACACCTGCCAATCTATAATCCGATTTTCTTTTTTTTATAGCCAGCTCCTGCACTTGATGGATATCTATTCCTCCATCCGCTGAAACTGTGTATGTTGTTAATTGAAGCGGCAAAAGTGTATCGGAAATCCAGTATACGGAGGGTTGATGAGATTGTTCATTGCTATTGGCGTATTCCTTGTTTCTGCTGTTGGAGCTGTCGATAGCGGCTTCCCTGATGATCCGGCGGGAATTGAAGTGATCGATAGAGCATACTACAGAGACATCTCTGTTCAAGAAAATGGAGAACTTCTTTACTTCAGGCTTTTCAACGAGGGAGTCCGTGGAACAGTTGAACTGTTCAGCGGTACTCCCAGCGGTCAGGTATATACCTGGGAACCGATATACTCCTGGAACCCCGAATTGTATGATGACACTCCATATACGTTTCTTCCCGTATCAGTGATCAGCCTTCAGCCAAGAGGTAGCACTATTCTGATTACCTGGATAGATGTACTGTTTACAGAGTATCACGAAGGTTTGGGGTCTCTGTATCTGGAATACAATTTCGAAACAGGAGAAATAGAAGAATTCTGGTCAGACTGAGTATTTGTATATGACCCTGTCGTCAGTCACTATTCTGATACCTTTGATATTCAGAAGAACCTGGGGGAGATAGCTGTATGCTGCACAAAAAGCAAAGGACAATCTGGAGGAGCTGATAGCTCCGGTTTACGGCTCTGAATTCTCTTCAGACTCTCTTCCGAAATGCAGGATACCTGATAATGATATGCCGCCCGGGGATGCATACCGCCTTGTACATGATGAACTCATGCTCGATGGAGACTCCCGCCAGAATCTCGCTACATTCTGTTCGACCTTCCTGGAACCCGAAGTCCAACGGCTTATAAGCGATTGCGTTGATAAGAATATGATTGACAAGGATGAATACCCGCAGACTGCGGAAATAGAGAATAGATGTGCTCACATCCTCGCTGATCTCTGAAACTCCCCAGAAACTGCATCCACTATTGGATGTTCCACAACCGGTTCCAGCGAAGCTGCAATGCTCGGCGGAATGGCAATGAAATGGAGCTGGCGTGCAAGGATGAAAGCCGCCGGCAAACCAGCCGATAAGCCGAACATGGTCTGCGGACCCATTCAGATCTGCTGGCATAAGTATGCGCGTTACTGGGATGTTGAAATCCGAGAGATCCCGATGGAACACAACCGGCTGATAATGACACCGGAAGAAGTTATCAAGCGTTGTGATGAGAACACGATCTGTGTTGTTCCAACACTCGGCGTTACTTTTACCGGTCAATACGAACCGGTCAAGGAAGTGAGTGATGCTCTTGATAAACTCCAGCAGAATACAGGATTGAATATTCCAATTCATGTTGATGGAGCAAGTGGCGGCTTCATCGCTCCCTTTCTTCATCCTGAACTGCCATGGGACTTCCGCCTGCCAAGGGTAAAATCCATAAACGCCTCCGGTCATCAATTCGGCCTTGCGCCCCTTGGTGCAGGCTGGATCCTATGGCGAACTAAGGATGATCTTCCCGAGGATCTTGTCTTCTCTGTGAATTATCTCGGTGGTAACATGCCTGCATTTGCGCTGAACTTCTCCCGTCCGGGAGGGGAGATAGTCGCACAGTATTACAACTTCATAAGACTTGGAAGAACCGGTTATCGGGAGATACACCATGCATGTCAGGATGTTGCCGTCTACCTTTCTGAGGAGATCGGTAAGATCGGACCTTTTGAGATCATATACGATGGCAGGCATGGGATACCTGCGCTTTGCTGGAAACTGAAAGAAGGAAAGGAATTTAATTTCAATCTCTACGATCTTTCGGACAGACTCCGCTCAAGAGGCTGGCTCGTTCCCGCTTACTCAATGCCTGCGAACAGAGAGGATCTCGTGGTTCAGCGAATTCTTGTCCGTCATGGGACAAGCATGGATATCGCTGACCTTCTCCTTGATGATATCAAACGCAGCCTTGAATACTTCAACAGACATCCGATCACTACCCCCCCTCACCGAGAGGGAAGGCGGCGGTTACAAACACTCATAGCCTGTTGAGTCAGCTCTTCATTACGGAGCTACATACCGCAGAAGATGACAGAGTCAGTGATACAGGATTCAGATCTCGCCTGTAAGAACCCTTCTTGCGGAATAATATCTGCGGTCATAATTGGACTGGCTGAGCTCTGTGATAACAACTCCGCGATCGAGGTAGGATGAGCAGTGAATGAACTCACCCTCTCCTATGTAGAGACCGACATGACTAGGATTGTGGAAGATGATGAGGTCACCCGGCACGAGATCCGCGCGGTCGACATGCTCTCCAATGGTCTCGAGTGCACTAACCGTTCTCGGAAGTGCTATCCCGTTATCAGCAAATACTCTGTAAGACAGACCGCTGCAGTCGAAACTGTCAGGGCCTGTACTTCCGTATACGTAAGGAGCGCCCAGATACGAGATCGCGTCAGCGATGATGCTGTCAGCAAGACTGGACTCAGTGACAGAAGTCGAGAGGGAATCCTCTACCGCGAGCGGTCCTTCTTCGCCGCCGGGGGTCTCTGCAGTGGCTCCGCCATAGCCGAAGACTATAAGCGGCAGTATGAACAGCAGCATCTGCAGAGATATTTTCTTCATCTGGTTCCCGTCACTTCCTTATTCTTACAGTATCTCGCCGGAGGGAGAACTTCATTCATCAGAACCGGAACTGCTCAGCCGCAGAACACCGGCATATAGTGCGCAACCGCAGGTGGGTTCCCTACTCGAGGGATCTGAATGCCTGTTCGGGCATGATCCTCATCCAGCAGCCGTCATAGCCGAGTGCATGAAGAGTCCCGTCTGTCGAGAGAACAAGTACATCAGCGTCACTCTGGTCATTCCCGTCCTCGACAGATGCGGAGCAGGAATCGATGCGTGAACCATCAGCAGATACTTTCAGGATCAGGTGTTCATCGTCCTCGGTCTGAGCAATAATGAACACATTTCCTGACTTATCAGCAACCGGTCGCCCCCAGGTCGTACTGCAGGGGATCTCCACGCAGTACTTCTTCCGACCGGATGGATCAAATGCGATGAGCCATGGATGGTTGAACATATACAGCGACGAGTCTGAACCCGAAGCGAGCATTATGTCCGATTCCCTCGTCTTCTCCGGTCTATTCTCCAGACCCTCGATATACGGGGTATCAGGAATCACCTGCAACTTTCTCGACCACCCGAATAATCTCTTGAAGAAGCCTGGTTTATCTCGATCCTCATGATCCTGGCTCACATCAGTCTCGGGCCAAAGTGTCAGGAGGTTTCCCTCGAGATCGTATCTGAGAAACTCGTAGAAGTAACCTGAGTGATCACGCCTGTCCCTGTCTACAAAGAGTATCAGACTGCCGTCCGGCATACTGACCATGTCCCCGCAGCCTTTCATTGTGAATTCCTCATTGATCTCCTGATCGCTGTCTGGCTGTACCTCTGTACCTTCAAGTAGACTTACCTGTAACCCATCAGGTGATAATACGAGCAGGTCTTTCTCGTTTGCGCTCACCAGCAGAATGCGACCATCGGGTGTTATGGTTGGACCGGGGTTCGAGCCCTCTGTCCTCGACTCGATATCCAGATCGAACCTGGTCCAGACCGGTGATCCATCCCGCTTCGACCTCGCCAGTACCGGGTAATCTCCATTGTCATTCTCAAGGACCAGAAACAGATCACCCTCCGGGCAGGCAGCTGCACCAAGTACATCACTCTCCCAGCTAAGGGGTCTCTGACTAGGATCCAGTAATAGATGCCAGCGTTTCGTCATCTTCGCGGGATGAAGGATCTGCCAGAGCTGATCAGGTATACTGACCTTAGTGTCGCAGAACCTGCACGTTTCGCTCCTGGTGGTCCCATCTACTAAAAGACTGCCCCCGCAGTTCGGACACTGGAAAGCGATCGGTGCCGAACCGTCAGGCAGCTCGATCTCCTCATCCTGATCACTCCCGGGGAGAAGAGAAGTATCCTCCCCGACAAGAGCGATTATCCCTTTGAACTCATCAGCACAGAATACGGGGAGAGAACGTACCGATGTACTCTCAGCTCCTCCATCCTGCGTAACTGCTCCGGTGGTTATGGCACCCAGAATATCATCGGGAGGGATGTCGTCTTTTGTCCCATCGTATCTCGGCAGTAATCTGCCATATGTTAATCTGTAATTGTAATTGCCGAAGATGGTCGAAGATGAGCCCTCGCCCTCCTCCAGAAATGGAACCTCGACAAGGATATCATCAAGGAGTGTCTTCCAGGTGGGCAGACCGAGTTCATGATCGGTGCCGCATGCGGAACATCTGATCGTTTCGACAAGCGCATTGAGGGGGATGAATCCCTCGCATGAAGGGCATGTCATCCCTGCTTCTATGAGTATTCCCAGCATATCCTCTCCTATCGTAGCCCACTATAATGTATTCTCTGGTTCGGTCCACTTCCGGTCTCCTGAAGTACATGTAACTAGTGCCCATCCAGAAATGGACCTAATAGTAATGTGCCACAGGGCATCATTCTCGTCAACAACAGCCTGAGGCTGCTCGAGGATCGGATTTCTGGATACTTTCACTCCGGGATCATGCTGAAGACGGACTCCTGCAACTGAGCATGCATGCTCTTTCGTCGTCGAAGCGTTGGGCTCTCAGATGATCAGCGTAGCAAGAGTCACCAGGTTAGCGGTAAATATCGAGCTGTGGACATAGCTCTTGAAAGACTCTCTCGATCTCCACATGCACCGCCCGAGTCCGAAGCATCTCTTCAGCCAGGAGATGACCGATTCCACCCCGGCCCTGAAGCGCCAGAGCTTCCTGTATACCCACTCGCTGCGGCACATGTCCTCGACTTTCAAGCCGCGCTTCTTCGAGAAGCACACATCACTGACGCCAAGCTTCCTGATCTCTTCAAGATTCCCCCTTGAAGCGAAGCCGCCATCAAAGGCAGCCTTCAGCGGAGCTCTTCCATATATGCTCTCCTGGCGCTCGATCATCTCCACCGGGAGACTGCTGTCAGCAGGATTGCCATCGAGTACCCTGCAGTCAAGAACCATGTTCGACCTGCCGGCGGTGAGACAGATCTTGTGCCCATAATAGGTGTCCCGCCTGTCCTTCACGATGATGTCAGTGTGAGGCTCAAAGATGGAGACGATCTTCTCCAAAGCAGGCACCGTTTCTCCGTGTATCACCCGCTTCTCGGTCTGCTTCAGCACCATGTGTGACAACCGCACCAGCTCCCTCAGATGTTCAGCAGCAACCGGCTCGCACTCAAGATCCCCGCGGTCAATCTCATCGAGCGCGGCTTCCGCATAACCGACCACCTCCCGGGCAAGCCTCATCAGCACCTGGTAGCGACCCCTGCGCTTCTTCCAGCCCCTCGAGTTCATGATCTCAAGCATGCGGCGTTTCGCTGCACGAGTACGATCATGCATTCCACTGAAGCCGATCTCCTTCAGTACCCGGGTGATCACACGGACGCAGTCGTAGAGCAGAGAGGAGTCTGAAGGCTTATGGATATCCGATTCCACCACCGTGCAGTCCACCCGTACCTCTCTGCCTTTCTCCACACCCCTGGCAGCGGCATACAGATTCAGATGAAGACTCAAT
>Ga0190293_1000086_pt1 | contig 33767 bp, 31 predicted proteins | sample 48693001_MG_FD_161671 | JGI IMG/M metagenome (GOLD analysis project Ga0190293, IMG submission 161671) | Hydrothermal vent microbial mat bacterial communities from Southern Trench, Guaymas Basin, Mexico - 4869-30-0-1_MG | ecosystem: Environmental > Aquatic > Marine > Hydrothermal vents >...
TTAAGTCAATTTAGTTCAATAATTCAAATGCATATTTATTTTTTTCACCAACCACTTCTTCCTTTATGTTAAATCGCGGTAATCGTTATTTAGGGTGTCGGTAATAAAATTAGCATTGCCGGATTTTAAGCGGGTTAATGCATTTTCCCATATTGCCAATTTTTTTATTCATTATTTATTGAGGATTAGTATTATATCCAATTCTTTGTCAGTTTATCTATCTCCTGCATTTTATCTATGGTGAACTGAATTATACGGATTACCATCTCGATGTTTTCTACTTCTGAGAGGTTGAGTTTGCGATTTCTACGGTCTTTTAAGTATTTGTCAAGTACTTGATATCCACCAATATAGAAATTGTATACGCCAGTAGGTACTTTATTGAAATACTGTGTTTTGTTTATGTATAGTTTACCAATATCTTTCTCATTCGCATCTTTGAAAAAGTTCCTTTGCTTAACAGTATAGTCGCCAATTCCTTTGAAGTCGCCATAAGGGTATGCTTTTTTGGTGGGGACTTTTTTCATCAGGTGTGCGTTAATGATTTCCCAACCGAGTTTTGAAAGGGCTCGGAAGATTTTTTTATCTTTGGTAAGGGGTATGCGAGGGAAATCGATTTTTAGAAATGATTCGTATTTATTTCGATATGTATGGGAATATAGGATAGCGTAGATGTATCCGAAAACATCTTCCGGATTACATCTCCCATACAATGTTTTTACAGAGGAATCGAAGTCTTTTTGATAGTTTGCGGTTTTAGTACTTTGTTCTTTATGGTTAAATGTTTCCATTTGAATATCGCCGGGCTTCTCATTTGCATCAGAATAAAGGAACAATGGATAAGTTTTCGCACCACCTCTATAAAACAAATTGAGGTCTGTCATTTTACGTGAACAAAAAGCGAGATTCCATTCGCTACCGCCAACGTTTTGACCAGCACGACCAGTTACTATTGCGATATTATCATGGATAAAATTATCAGCAACGGTTTTTACAAGACGTGCTACCAAAACATCATCAGAATAGATGGTTTTATGGTCAAAAGGACGGTAATACAGTTGTTGAAAAAGCTCATCTTGTATTCCGGTTTTTTGCAAATGCTTCCTTGCATCAGATAGAATCCATTTGTCCTTGTCCTTTATTGGTAAAGCAAATTTTTCGGCAACCACACTATCACTTATAGATTCGTCTTTGAAGATTCGTAATCTTGAGCGGAGGGAATTAATATCACTATCAATTATGAACTTGTCTCTTTTTGATACAATTCCATTACCATAAACCTGGAATATGTCGTTTATACTAGCAAAGGAGCGATACTTAGATTCCAAGGTATCATCAACTTTTTCAAATAAGTAGAAGGGAGGTTTTGGGTTTATGTGTTTCCAATTAACTGATTCTATTCCTTCCTTTAGGCAGTAGTCATACTTCTCTACACGTTTACCGAAAAGGTCTGCATGGACAATCTTCTTTTTAAGACCAGGTTTTTTGACGAAAAAGGAAATGGCAACGCCCTGCTGTATCATGTCAAAAACGTTATCGTCATGGGTACCATCCGGGGCAAACTCTTTGGGCTTGTTACTGCCATGTAGATCGAGTATATGGATTTGGTTGAACGATTTCATAAGTGATTGCCGCATACCTCTGAATGTTGGATTGGAAATAAAGCGGTGGTTAGTTATGATGCCAACAATCCCTTCTTCCACTTGGTCCATCTTCCATTGGGCAAAACGAATAAACTTCACGTAATCGTCTTGCAACCATTTGGAGTTTCGTTCGCCTAATGGCTGACCATCCACCAACCTATAAGTATCAATGCGTTCACCAATCCATGTTTTTATCTTTCGCTTTACGTCTTTGCCTTTTTTATTTTGGACTGTAACCGTTTTGCTGCTTGGGTTACGTGAATGTCCTGCATACGGTGGGTTTCCTGTAATGACCAATATAGGATTGTCCTTTACTTTTTGTGCTGCCTTTGATTCTTTGGTAAGTGTTGGTAGTAAGGGGATTTTCAATTGTGGGTCAACGGGCTCAAGGGTGTTGGTTAGGTATATCTGGAAGCGGTCATCGTCATTCAACTGGTAACCCTGCTCCTTTAGGAACTGAGATAGTTTTAGATTCGCTACAGCGTAGGGGGCAATCATGTTTTCAAAGCCGTAGAAATTTTTCAGAATATGGTCCCGGATAAGTAAATTCTTTTTGCCGCTTCCATTCGGAAGTTCCTCAAAAATAATTTCGAGGATTTCAAGAAGGAACGTACCTGTACCTGTTGCAAAATCAAGGACGGTAACACGGTTTTTATTTGCAAATCCATTGTCAATACCAAAGGTGTTTTTCAGAATGTTGTCAATGGATCGAACGATAAAGTTGACTACTTGAGGGGGCGTATAGTAAACTCCTTTTAATTTCCGCAGTTTCTTATCGTAAGCGGCAAGAAAGTGTTCATAGAAGTAAATGTAAGGATCTTTATAGGAAATGTTTTCTTCATCAAAAAGGTTAGTGGTCTTAAACTTCTCATAAGAAAGATTTTTGGCGATGCTTGGTAGGTCAAGTGAGTTCATCACGCTCAAGATTTCTTCGACAATCCAACGGGCGTCCTTGTAGTATGGTTTATCGAGAACATCCAAGAAATCCACCAATTCGCTAATGAGGCCGAATGCTGGGAGAATGTGCTGTTTGGCATTGTACAGATCAATGATCGTAGTACCTGCGCTTAGCTTGGAAAGGAAAAGTCCGTAAACGAGAGTTTGTGAAAATGCATCAGAGAATTCCTTTTTTGTGAGTTCTTGGAATACATTTGACTTGAATGTGTTATAAAGACCGAACAAGCGTTCCTCTTGATGTTCTTTTTCCTGTCGGTTCAGTTCTATGTGCAAAAAGTCTCGTAGATAACGGGCACGAATTGCCAGTGCTTCGGCAAGTTGTTTTGGTTTTCCTATTCCTTTAGGTGCCTGGCTATAAAAATTGATGATAATTGTTTTAACCTTTTCGGCTTTGCCGGGGTCAAGGATAAAAGACATTTTATTCTCAAGGTCGGAAAGTTCGCATAGCTTTGCGCGGTCAATTACATCACTGTCTTTTATCCAAATCCATTCGATATAATTTGTCAGTAGGATGTTATCAGAAAGAGATTGATATTTCTTTATTTGGTCGGATTTAAGGATACTATCAAGGTCTTCGGATAGTTTCTTGTTTTCTACATAGCCAAGAATAGCTTCACCTTTTGTCTTAATTTTAAAGTCGGGAGCACCGAAACCAGATTCACGTTTTGGCTCATGTAATACAGAAAGGTCTTTACCCGCCTCGTCTGCTACGCACTCGAGCAGGTCTTGAAGCTGTTTGCGGTAAGTGTGTTCGGTAACTTCATCTATGCGATGTTGTTGAATGTCTTGTATGTAGGTATCAAAGATTTTCATTTTTCTATTTATTACATGACGCACAACAACCGTCAATTACAATATTGTTGTATGTAAATGATTTTAATCCTTTATTGAATAAATAAATATACACATTTCTTTTTAAATTTACGTCGATATGAAACTAATAAAAAAGCTACCAAAATATTTAGTCACATTTTTTAGTAGCTTTTTTACTTAGCCTATTTGAACCTATTGAATCTCTATTTTTTAATTTTCAATAGCTTTAGAGCTTTTTTTACCCATAAAAGTTTTGGTGAATAGGTCAATAAAAACGCCAACTGCTCCACCAATCATCAATGTGTCAGGTAAAATCCTAAACCACATCCAGCCATGCATATCTTGAAGTGCTTCGCGGGTTCTTGTGAAATAGTAACCTATTTCAGCAGATGCCCTTGTTTGTTCCAAACCAATCATTAAGGTTGGTAAGGAAAATAATAGGACTCCAATTGTTAAAGACCAGAAAGAGATTTTGCTTAGTTTATCGTTCCAAACATATCCATTGGCCAATGAATTGGTTCTTGATGCCATATATAAAAATGCTATAGAAACATAACCGAAAGCGCCTAATAATGCGATATGTCCGTGAGGCATGATTAAATATGTACCATGAGAGTAGTAAGAAATGGTAGGTGTATTGATTACCATTCCAAAAATTCCTGCACCAATAAAGTTTAAAGCCACGGAGCCTGTAATCCACATGAAAGGTGTGGCAAATTGATTGACTTCGCCTCCCGATGCTCGTTTTTCTCGATAGTTTTTCCATGCTTCAACCACCATTAGGGCCAGTGGTAATGGCTCCATTGCAGAGAAAATTCCGCCAATGGCGATCCAATATTCATCAAGTCCCTGCCACCAATAATGGTGTCCGACTCCCAATGTTCCCGCCATAGTCATTAAAAATAGCTCAAAGAACATAATCTTTTCGGCAACCTTTTGTGAAACAAGCCCAAGAGAAACACTAAAAAATGCGATGGTACCTGCTGCAAATAGCTCAAAAGTTAATTCTACCCATAAATGTATAACCCACCATCGGTAATAATCATCAACCGTAAAGTTAGGAGCAATTTTATGAAGAGGCATCATACCTGCAATATAAAGTGTTGCAATAGCAAAAGCTGACCAAATAATGGTACTCACAATTGGATTATTTGTTCGTGCTTTTCTAATTAAGCTAAAAACCAATAAAAACCAGAATACTAAGCCAATAAGTAAACCAATATCCCAAACTCTGCCAAGGTTCAGTAATTCTCTACCCTCGTTTCCTAACCAGAACCAAGTTTCTCTTAACTGGCCTGTTGCTCCCATATATAGACCAATAATTGAGCCTACTGCGACTACTACTAATGCAGTCCAAAGTACATCTACTAGCCAAGGGAATTTGTGGTCTTTATTGGCAATCCACGGCGCTATTAGTAATCCGCCAACCAACCAACCAACAGCGACCCAGAGAATTGCTAATTGAGTATGAATAGAACGTATAACATTAAATGGTAACCAGCTTTGTGCGAAAATAAAATCTTTGGTAGGATTTGCGTAAAGGTGTGCTAAATAAGCCCCCAAGAATACTTGAACCACAAATAATAGCGATACAATTGGAATATATTTCAGTAATTTCTTTTGAGATGGAAATAGCTTGGTAATTTTCATAGCAGGTTCTAAGTCTTCTGCTTTATCTTTTTTGAGTAAAAACTCATAGGTTAAAATGATAACTATTATAGATAGCACCCACAATAATAGAAATTCCCAAAGTGATACAATATGATTGTTGTATGAAGTATCTTGGTCAACCAATGGTTCCGGAGGCCAATTGTTAGACCATGTTCTTTCTGATGTAGTTCCTTCTGTACCAGTCCGAATAGACGAAGCCACCATTTGGGACCAATCTACAAAGGCAGCAATTTTTATAGCTTCCTCGGGACGGATCACACCACCGGCAAATGCTCTATCTGGTTCACCTTCAACTAACATTTTTGTTAAATGAATAACGTTCTTTTTGTAAGCTTCGGCTGATGCGTCGGTATAGGTTACGCCTTCTTCCAAAAGTTTTGTTTGTTCGTGAAAATCTTGTTTTACGCGCTCCTTAACACCAGCTCTTTCAATATTTGTTAAGGCTTCTTCTGTTTTTGAATACATTTTTTGAGCATAGTACTCATATAGGTATACTGCTCTACGGTGAAAAAACTCAGTGGAAAAGTCAGGTCCTACATATGCCCCCATTCCTAACATAGAACCCCAATCCATAAGGTCGAATTGTTGAAAATATCCTTTTCCTTGCGTTACATCATCGTAAGTATATAATATCTCACCCGATACCGATTTCACCTCTTTTGCAATCGGAGGTACTTCTTTTTGTAGGTTAGCTGTAAAATAAATTAGGGCAGTAACCATAAAAATGGCTACGAACCAGAAACTAGTGTAAAGTCCCTTTTTGCTCATAAATCTGTCTAATAGTGTCTCTTTCATTGTTTCACCTTTACATGATTATTAAAGATTGTTTTATATATAATCTTTGTTTAATTAAGTTCTAGTCGATAGCATATTATTATACTCAAGGTTCTTTATATATCATTATAATAATTATGCGTATTATAAATTACAAACCTGAAAGGCAGTTTCAAAATCTGAAATTAACTAATTAAATATTATCCATAGTTTTAGAATATATTTATTCGACAGAGGACTGTATTTACGCCATATTCAAAAATTATTTGAGCATAAAAAGCTAGAGACAATTCGTATCTTTATTTGTTTTATTGAATAAATAATTATACTTATTTCTATTTAAATTTACTGTTCTATGAAGCTAATTAAGAAATATCTTACGCTACTAGTTTTATTAATATCATCTTTGTCGGCACAGAATAATTATCCAATAGTATTAGTTCATGGTTTTGTTGGCTGGGGGCCGGAAGAAATGGTCGGTTATAAATATTGGGGCGGATTTTGGGATATTGAGGAATATCTTGAGGAAAAAGGATTTAATGTTATTACAGTCTCAATCGGTCCGGTTTCTTCGAATTGGGAACGAGCGGTAGAAATATATTATCAATTGAAAGGCGGCCAATTGGATTACGGTAAAAACCATTCTGATAAATTCGGTGTGATACAAAAGCCGGAAGGCAAAGTTTATACCGGGCTGTACCCCGATTGGGACTCCGAGCATCCTGTTCATTTACTCGCTCATAGCATGGGCGGACAGACTGTACGCATGTTAGACTACCTGCTTGAGAATTCTTTTTATGTTGATTCGCTAAATACCCAGTATGAAGATAGTGAATTGTTAGGACAATCGCTTGCGGGTAGAATAAAGTCTATTACAACTATTTCATCGCCACATAACGGCACAACCTATTTTGATGTAAGAATGAAAACGCTGCCATTTTTCCAAAACTTTATCGGTTTAGCGGCTGTAATTGGATCTGATTTTTACGATTTTGATTTGCAGCATTGGGATTTGGAACAACAAGAATTCGAAAGCTGGCAAGAATATTATGATCGCATGGAAAACCATGTGGCTTGGGAATCAAAAAACATCAGCACATGGGACCTTAGCATTGATGGAGCCAGAGAAATAAATACATTAGTGCGAGCCAACCCCGATATTTATTATTTTTCATTTGCTACAACTTGTTCATCACCCGACCCAAAAACAGGATTTTATGTACCAAAAGGAAAGGTTTTTGTTTCGTTACTTGATAATGTAAGAAAGATTGGATCGGAAATAGCAACATTTGCCGATGGTACAAAAACTGATTCAACATGGTTCGAAAACGATGGAGTTGTCAACACAAGTTCAATGTGGGGACCTACTACCGGTTTAAATGGGCCCGATAAAATAGTAAAATATACTGCGGATAAAATCTTACTCCCTGGACAATGGTACACATTTGGTCCCTATAAAATGGATCATTACTACGTAATCGGGCAAGCGATAATTACTAAGAGGAAACGAAATAAACTATATAAAATCTATTCTGAACAGTGTAAGCTGCTTTATTCTCTGCCAAGATAAGTAATATTTAACAAAGTTGTTTCATGTCGAACAAATATCTAATTTGTAAGCACAAATATCAGCTAATCAGGTCTTTTATTTTTATTAATATATTAAAAATCAGGAATTTTAAATGAATATCAAATTATCTTTCTTTGGTGCAGCAAAAAATGTAACTGGTTCACGTTATTTACTTGAAGCAAATAACAAAAGGATTCTTATTGATTGTGGAATGTATCAAGAAAGAGACTTTCGTGCCAGGAACTGGGAACCGTTTCCTGTAGAACCATCGACTATTGATACAGTACTGTTAACGCATGCCCATCTTGACCATTGTGGATTTTTACCAAAGTTGGTAAAAGATGGCTTTAATGGAGATGTTTTGTGTACTCCCGCCACGGCTGAGATTGCAGAAATAGTATTAATGGATTCAGCAAAATTGCAAGTTGAAGATGCCAAGTATAAGAAAAAGAGACACAAACGAGAAGGCAGAGTTGGTCCATACCCACTTATTCCGCTTTACGATGTCGATGATGCAAGAGATGCTGTAAGATTGTTACGTGATGTAGGATATAATAAAAAAGTAGAAGTCGCCAATGGTATCGAAGCAACTTATTATGATGCAGGACATATCCTTGGTTCTGCAATGATTAAGATTGTCGTAAAAGATGGCGATGAAAAACGGAGCATCCTGTTCTCCGGTGATATCGGGCGTCCCGATAAAGTTATATTAAATGACCCGACAGTATTTGATGAAGCAGATTATGTAGTAATGGAATCTACATACGGTAATCGTTACCATCAGGAAGTCCGTGATATTGATGATAGTTTAGAGGAAGTAGTTAACGAAACGCATCAAGCCGGTGGCAATATAGTAATTCCGAGTTTCGCTATAGAGCGATCGCAAGAATTATTGTATGAACTCAATTTATTATTATTAGAAAAGCGGATTTCTCCATTAGTAGTGTTTGTGGATAGTCCAATGGCTAATAAAGTCACAAAAGTATTTCGTAATCACCATGAGCTTTTTGATGAAGAAATGAGAGATTTAATAGAAGATAATCAATCGCCATTTGCATTTGCCAATTTAAGATATGTAAATACTGTTCAGGAATCTAAAGCAGTTAATAACATTCACGGGACTTCAATTGTCATTGCAGGGTCAGGAATGTGTACAGGCGGTAGAGTAAAACATCATATTGCAAATAATATTACCAACCCTGCTAGTACGTTATTATTTGTTGGCTATCAAGCACAGGGAACTTTAGGTAGAATTATATTAGACGGTGCGGAAGAAATACGCTTATTCGGAAAGAAATTCCCGATGAAAATGAAAATTAGAAGGATTGAGGGCTTTTCTGCCCATGCCGGAAAAGATGAATTATTCAACTGGGTAACTAATATTAAAAAAGCGCCACGACGAGTTTTTATAACGCATGGCGAAGAAAAGGCTGCCGAGCATTTCGGCAAATATTTACAAGAAAAAACCGGTTGGAATACATTCGTCCCCGATTATAAAGACACAGTAATATTGGATTGACAATGATTAACATCAAGGAGTTTGATAAACTTGATTTAAGGGTTGGAACAATACTTAAAGCTGATTTACTCAAGGATGCCAAAAAACCTTCTTATTTACTTGAAATTGATTTTGGAAAAATAGGGATAAAAAAATCAAGTGCTCAAATAACCGAGCTATATAAACCAAATGAACTTGTTGGAAGACAAATTATTGCTGTTGTTAATGTTCCACCAAAACGAATTGCAGGAATTAAATCTGAAGTGCTTGTATTAGGTGCCAACAATGAAAATGATGATGTAGTGTTGCTTGAGCCACAGAAAAACATTCCCAACGGATCTAAAGTAGGTTAGTTCTCGAAAGTATTTGTGATAGACTTTCTTAAGAATATTAGCAGTTCCATAATTGCGATTATCATTTGGCCATTTGCTTTGATCGCATTTGTTTTATCTGCGGGAATATACCTATTTGCATCGTTATTTATATCGCCCAAGCGATTAAATCGGTTGGCAAGATTCTTGTGTCGTTTTATATTATTGGGTGCGGGACAAATAATCAAAGTAGAAGGTGAAATACCCGATTCAAAAAATGGACCACATTTATATTTATTTAATCATCAATCAATGTTAGACCAATTTTTGGTAGCAGGTACAGTAAAAGAATATATTTCGGCGGTCGGCGGTGATTTCCAATTCTCTTGGCCTATTTGGGGCCGGTTAATAAAACGCTTGGGCGCAATTCCTATTGTACGGGAGAATTTGGCGAAGGCAATATATAGTTTAACGTTAGCAGAAAATGAAATAAGAAAAGGGACATCGTTTTTAATTTCTCCGGAAGGAACAAGAACTCTTACCGGAAAGATGGGAGAATTTAAAAAAGGTCCTTTTCATCTATCTTTAAATACAGGAGTTACTATTATTCCGATTGGGCTAATTGGAGCATATAGTTCAAAAAAACTTAATGATTGGCGTATCTATCCCGGTAGAATTACTGTAAGAGTTGGAAATCCAGTATATAAAAATTATTATAAAAAAATGTCTGTTGAAGAATTGAGATATGATATTAGAGTCAAGATTGCAGTGCTTTGTGAAGATGACTCAATAATTGCAGATGATAATATAAAATGAAGGAGAAACTCTTTTTATTTGATATTGATGGTACACTTTTATCACCGGGACCTTCAGCTCGCAGAGCAATTAATCAAGCAATTGAAAATTTTACAGGTGTTTCACCAAACTTGCAGATTAAAGATGTTGCGGGAATGACCGATAGATTAATAGTAAAAAATGCTTTAGAAAAAAATGAAACCAATGGCGACATAACTGAAGTAATAAATAATATTATTAATGATTATTTGACACTATTTGAAAATACATATTTAGAATCGACCGGAGCATTTGTATTTGAAGATGCGTTGAAACTTATTCATAAAGTTAAAGAAAAAAGCATTCCACTTGGTTTATTAACGGGGAATGTGAGGCGCGGTGCAAAAATAAAATTAGGACGATTTGATCTAATGAAGCATTTTTCATTTGGTGCATTTGGCGATGAAGGTAAAACGCGTAATGATTTACCAATTGTAGCGCTAAATCGAGCGCAGGAAGTGTTAGGTAAAACTTATGAATTCGATGAAATAGTATTAGTTGGCGACACCCCAGAAGACGCTATTGCCGCAAAAGTGAACGGATGTAAGTCAATAGTCGTTTGCCGACGACATGAATGGTATGATGATATTGTAAAAGCCGGTGCAGATTTGGTTGTAGATAGTTTGGATGATCCGGCGATAGTAATTTGAAGTAGAACACAGATGACGTTGATGTGACGGATTTACACGGATATTTTATGTAGGGGCAGATTCTAAATCTGCCCGCTAATTTAATAAATTATATTTGGACAGGTTTGGAACCTGTCCCTACTATATTAATAACTATCGAGGATTAATCTTTTCTAAGGCAATTCTCCAATTCTTTAGTTTTTCTTGACGATCTGATTTATCCATTTTTGGTGTGAATATTTTATCACATTCAACGGATTCATCCGCAATTACTTCACTGTCCGGCAATCTTAGCAATTTATATACACCTAATGCGGTTCTATCTTTTAAAGTTGTATGACCTATTTTTACTTGAAGTAAATCAGCTATAAATTGCAGTAAAGGAGCTCTTGCCCCACCACCACTTACTGTTATTAACTCATGTTTCAATTTAGTTTTATCTATGATTGATTTATATATATCATGCACTAAAAATCCGATGGTTTCCATGCCTGCGCGAATAATTTCATCATGTGAAGCACCATCCAAATTATGATACACAGTTTTAAATCCGTCAACCCAATGCGGAGCGGCTATCCCTGCGAACCCAGGAATCAAAACACCTTTTGTTGTTATCTTTTCGCAGCGGTTATCCCATCGCATTTTATTATGCGGAATGTTCAATTCTTTCTCAAGCCAATAAAAAAGTGAACTGCTTGCGCTGATTGTCCCCTCTAACAAATAATTGCGTGTTGATGATGTTGAGTATAATACATTACTCAATAATCCAGATACCCTATTTGGATCCGAACCAGAATTATATTGGACAGATCCGGATGTACCAAAATTCATTGCAAGCATTCCGGGGACACTCCCACCCTGTCCTATCAATGCTGCCTGTTGATCGCCGATTACACAATTCAATGGAATTTGAACATCATCGATTTCTATTATACCAAAATTGTAAACAGTTGGCTTAAGCGGTGGCAGGCAACCTATCGGGACACCGAAAAGTGAACACAGTTCGTGATCCCAAGCAATTTCATCGAGATTCATAAGCAATGAACGTCCTGCAATTGACTCATCTAATGCAGGGATTCCGGTATAAGAATGTGTTAGATAAGCGCTTAGCGGAGCAAACCACAGTTTGTCATTTTCTGCTTTACGTTTTAAGATGCTATTATGTTTTGTAAGGTAGAGGTATTTAGGTGCGCCAAAATGTGAATTAAGTGGAATGCCTGTAATCTCTTGAATTCTATCGGCATGGTTCCTAAATGCATCTGATTCTTTTTGAGCTCGACTATCCTGCCAACTAATTGCTTGCGTATAATGTTTTAAATTTTGTTTGTCCCAAAATAAAAATGTTGAGCGCTGTACAGCCATTCCCATACTAACGATGGTACTATTTTTACTTTTAGCATAGTTAATTGCCGATGAAATCAGCTTAGTGCAGGCATTAAGAATATCAATCGGATTACTCTCAACATGGTGTTCTTTAGGACGATGAAGATGATGCCTTTCCCGATCGGAAAAGACAATGCTTTGTTCATCATCAAATAAAAATATTTTAGATGAAGATGTGCCCTGATCTAATACTAAATAAATTGGATTTATTGGTTTAGCCACAATAGAATTTATTAACAATAGTATAATTATTATGTTTTAAAAATTAAGATTAAATTTGTAGTATTAATTTTGTAAAAATCTAACCGATAGGCAGCCAAATGGAAGGACAAATATTCAAAATTGGTAAAAAGCTTACAGTTCTGTATTCTGTTCTTTTCCTTTTCTCCAGTTGTGAATTAGATAATTCCAATAATTCCGATACAGTTCCGGAACATGATAAAAGATATAGTATTTATTCTATGGAAATTGAAACAGGGATTGTTGAATTAATATATAGTTCTGACAATTCACTCCACAGAGTTCACGAAAATCATACTGGAACCAAACTCATCTTTCAGGAAGATTTCGGAGACAATACTTTTCAGGATAGTGAAATTTGTTTTATTAATCCTGACGGATCAGGATATAAACGTATCACGAATAACACATGGTTAGACGTATCTCCATCCTGGTCTCCTGATGGAACCAAGATTCTCTTCCTTTCCTGGCCGGATTACCCGGATAATACATTAGATATTTTTATGATGAACTCCAATGGTACAAACCCGATGGAGTTATATGATTCAGGACACCATGACGCTGACTGTGCATGGGTGGGTTCACAGATTGTGTTCACAAGGGAGAGCCAGATATGGATTATGGACGATAATGGCACTAATGCGAGACAAGTGACTGATTATGGATTCGCAGGACAGTGGGGAAATGCTAATCTTCCTTTCGGAGATTATGACCCACGCCTGAATCCTACCGGTACCGTAATCAGTTTTGAGAGAATGGTAGATGATCAGTCCACGAGTGGGAACTATGACATATACACAATAAACAGCAATGGCACAGGCGAGAAAGCTATTACCAATACTGGCTGGCAGCAGTTCATAGCGGAATGGTCACATGCAGGTGATCAGCTGCTCTTTTTGGTAGCCGCAAAAGGCGGTGGGGGTTTATATGATATGTACACAATGAACCCCGATGGTTCGGATGTAACAAATATTACACCTGCGGACTGGCCTGTTGAATTTCTCTGCTCGCATGGAATATATTCATACGATGATTCTAAGATCTACTTTGTTGGAGAGTGGTGGGAGTAAGAAGTACGGTGGTCTTATACTAAATAAAATAGGTTTTAGAAATTAGTCACTTGTGAATTAAATTAATTAGTGGCATTGTATTTTGAAAAGCTTAAATGAGATATTATGAAAAATTCAGAAAACATAGTTGATAGTCGGTTATGGATACGATTAGATTTGGATATTTCCTTAAAAGGGAATTTATTATTTCAAATTGATCCGAAAAACAGAGCTCACCTAGCCAGTCAATTTTTACTTTATGATAAAATCATCATACCAACAAAAGATTATGGTATAATTCCAATTTTAATATCTTGGATGGGATTATCAACATTTACTCGAGCGTTAGAAACTAATTCATTGGGATTCATATATTTAAAATCATTACTTGCTTATAGTGGTATGGGGTCAGGCCTCTCTGAGATAATAATTAAAGATACGGTTGACAAACCGTTTAAATGGTATCAATCAACAATGTTTGGTTCATATGAAGACGCACCGGACTATCAATTAAAATACTTTTGCTCATCTATTAATAAAATTGATAGATTTAAAATAGTTGATCTCATACTAAAACATAGTAAGTATTTTGAATTAACTCGCGATCAATTTGAAAAGGATATAGTTCAGGAGAGTTATAGTGATATCAATAATGACCCAATATTATTAAAATATATTGCTTCGTATAAGAAAACTAAGAAATCTATTAATTTTAATAATCTTTCAGGAATTGCAAAAAATCAATTTCGGGTTTTGAACATAGAAAAATTAAACGATGGTATTGATGTAGTTTTACGCGTTGCAGAGATAAATGTTGAAATTATGTTATCTAGTTTATATTACGGTGCAAGCATCGGTACCTCGATCGGTGCAGAAAACCTAATAAAACGAAAAGTTCAAAAAGCTGCTGGCAAGGAAATTCGTACAAATCAATTTTATAGCTTGCTTGAGCTTGAAAAAATTCCTGATATAAGACAGGCTATAATATCTGACGAATTAACTATAACTGATATTTGGAAAATCCGAAATAAGAGAAAAGCTAAAAAATTTAGGAAATGGCTTGGTGACGTTAACTCAACCAATTCAAGAGAATTGGAACAGGCGTATATCGAGGTCTTGGGTAAATCATCTCTATTCAATTCTATTCCACTTAGAGTAATCAGATTTTTAGCGACGAATTCTATTGGAGCAATAAATCTACCTGCTGGCATCATTTCAGGAATGTCTGATAGTTTTTTCTTGGACAAATGGTTAGGTGGCTATTCTCCGAAATTGTTTCTTGAGGAGATAAGAAAACTTCCACATAATAAATAACAAATCATCAAATAATATCTCTCAGCCTTTTATTCATAAACCCAACCACACCACACAGCGCAGCCCCAATTCCGATAAATAAGAATATAATTTTAATATCAACATAATTAGCGGCAATGCCGACAACAGCAGAAGCTAAAGCTGTAACTCCCACAACCGATAAATGAACTAAGGAAAATAATCTACCATGATAATCGTTCGGTGAATGTTTTTGTATAATTGTCGTGCGTGAAATGGTTATCATTGGTATTCCGATAGCATGTATCACAATGAATATAAAAACATAGTTTACTGATCCGGCGAAATACATAAGTGAATAAGTAACACCATCTAAAATCATACCGATTAATAATAATTTTCCGATATTTATACGGTTTCCAATACGGTAAACGAAGACTGAGCCAATCAACATTCCTAATGCCAAACCGGCTTCAACAAATGCATATTGACTGGCAGTTCCTCCGAGAGCATCTTTTACGAGAATTAGCATACCTACAAAAGCCATACCCATTATAAAAAAATTGTTAATTATTGTTAGAACAAAAAGCATTCCGAGCGGTTTATGTTGTTTGGCATATTGTATTCCGCTGAATATTTCTTTAATTGAGATATTTGGACTATCGGCTAATTTTGTTCTGGAAGGCAGTATTATAAAGAGTAGAATTAAAATAGCGATTAAGAAGGACAAACTATCGATTACAAACAAATATGGTATTGAAACGACACTTAAAATTAATCCGGCTGCTAACGGACCGATTAAATACGCAAACTGACCAGACGTTGCTAAGACAGAATTCACTCTCACCAAGCGCTCTTTAGATGTAAACATCGGGACTATAGCGTTGAGAGCCGGTGGGAAAAATGTACTAAAACTAGCCCGTATGAACGCTAAAAATCCAATAATTAATATATTTCCATAACCAAAATACAGCAGTACCGGTATTACAATAACAGTGAGTGCCTGACTGAGATTTGATAAGATCATGATAAGTTTACGGTTATATTTATCGGCGATGACGCCGGCATATAAACCAAATACCATCGCCGGCAGAAAAGCTGCCATTGCAACCAATCCTGTGGTTGTGGATGAACCTGTAATATCTAAAACTAACCACAACAGTGCGATTTGGTACATAGCATCGCCGGCGGCGGAAACAACCTGTGCCATCCAAAGTAAACTAATGTTGCGTTTTTGGTATTGCATAATCGGGTTAAAAACTCGCAAAATTTACGCTAAAAGATTTGTCATATTTTATATATAAAACGTAATTTAAGAATGGAACTATTGAACATATTTTGTAGTTTAGAATTTACAAGATTTAATACAGGAGATTAGAATGGCATATATTATTGCTGAACCATGCGTAGGTACTTGTGATACAGCTTGCGTAGAAGTTTGTCCCGTTGATTGCATTCACGGACCCGATGATAAGGAAGGCTCAGGCGCCGAAGCCAAAGTAGATGGTTTTGACCCAACTGGTAAACAACTTTACATCGATCCTGATGAATGTATTGATTGTGGTGCTTGTGAACCGGAATGTCCGGTAGAAGCAATTTTTGAAGAAAGTGAAGTACCGGCTGAGTGGGAAAAGTTTATCAAAATAAATTATGACTACTTTGGTCGCGATTACGACGGATAACCTATAACTACATAAATAATGGAAAAACGGTTGTTTTTAAACAACCGTTTTTCGCATAATTACTTTTAGGATAAATCCCAAAGTTTTTATAATGATTAATCCCCAGCATGAATGCTGGGGCAATTAAAAAAAGTGATTAATTAATGAAGAAATACGAATATAAAACTATCTCATTGAAATTTAAAGGATTAGGGTTATTTAAGTCTCGAGAGATTAATCCTGATTTTGAAGATGTATTGAACCGCGAAGGTCGTGATGGATGGAGGTTTAGTAAAGTGGTTGTGCCATCAAAAGAATTAGGTGAATCCGAAAATATAATCATTATTTTTGAACGAGAAATTAATTAACATATTTGTTTATTTTTTTCTATGATCACTTGCCCCGACATTTATGTCGGGGATTAACAAATAACTAAAAAGGGGCTTTAGCCCAAGAATTAATTTAAATAAACTACTATATAAAATATCTTATTATGAATAAAACAGAAGTATTAGAATTACTAAAAACTATAAAATATCCGGGTTTTAGCCGTGATATTATTTCATTTGGAATTATAGATAAAATTGAAATAGTTGATAAGAACATATCATTAGAATTAAAAATTCCAACGCAAAATGAAGATGTAAAAAAAGAAATAATAGACAATATTAGGCACAATTTAAAGTCAGTAGCGCAATTTGATGAAATAAAGATTGATTCAAAATCCGGAGGTACAGCACCGGAGGCTAAAAAACAGACGGTACAGCAACCTACACAAGCACCTGTTCAGCAACGCGTAAAACTGAACGGTGATATAAAACATATCATTGCTGTTGCCAGTGGAAAGGGTGGTGTTGGTAAATCAACGGTTGCTGCAAATTTGGCCACTGCATTAAAGCAAAAAGGAAACAAGGTTGGCTTGCTCGATCTTGATATTTATGGTCCATCGTTACCAATTACATTGGGTATTCATGATATGCCGCATGTTACTTCAGATCGGAAATTAATTCCTCTTGAGCAATACGGAATGAAAATTATGAGTTTTGGATTTATCAGCGGTAATGATTCGCCAACAATTTGGCGCGGTCCGATGGTTGCTAAAATGACTGAACAGTTCTTCAGCGATGTAGAGTGGGGCGAATTAGATTATTTAATTTGCGACCTTCCTCCCGGCACCGGCGATGTGCAGCTAACCCTAACACAGCAGTTAGATATTAGTGGTGCATTGATTGTAACTACTCCGCAAGATATCGCCTTAGCCGATGTCCGCAAGGGAGCTGATATGTTCCGAAAAGTTGAAGCATCCGTTTTGGGTGTAGTGGAAAATATGTCAGGATTGATTATTGAAGGTAAAGTAATCGCAAGCGATGGTAATCCTGCTCAAGTTAAAATTGATATCGCAGGGAAAGACTCGGTTGATACCGATAAAGAAGGCAAATTTTCTATAAGATATGATATATTCAAACGTGGCGGTGGTGAAGCTGAAAGTAAAAGATTGAACGTACCACTACTAGGGGTAATTCCAATATCAGGAGAAATTGTTGATTCAACAGATTCTGGCGAACCGATTGTCATGTCTAATCCCGAATCTCCTATTAGTAAAATCTATAATTCGATAGCAGATAAAGTAATGGAAAATCTGAGTTAAGGAATTGCTAAATACTATTGATTAATCAATAATGAGCACTTTTATCGCATCATTGAGTTTGATATTAATCGGACTTGCGATGTTTTATCCAGTATTTTTTTTATTAATAGACAGGAAAGTACAAAACAGTAAACACGCAAGACCATTTCTTCAATTAAACTATGTTTTGCATCTATTGGCAGGAAGTACCGCTGTATTATTATTTTGGATTACCGGTGTAAATTATCCATTACAACTATCTGGAATAGTCTATTTAATAGTATTAATTGTTGTTGTTTTATTTTACTGGAAATCTCCATTACCAAAATGGAGTCTGTTTAATGCTTCACTCGTGTTTGGATTCATCGTTTTCTATCGTTCATTCAATGAAATTGTAGAGATAACGCCGTTATGGCCTGGCATTTTTACAGGACTACTATCTGCTAGTACAATTAGTATTGCAACTTTGATAATGGTATCATCATTCAATAAACTAATCTCTGAAAGTGTTATAAGTGATTTTATAAGACCATTATTTAGATTATTGTTCTTATTAATAGGTATTAGAATAGCTTGGGATTTGGTGGTTTTGTTTAATATATCTGTTGAAACACGCAATGGTGAATTAATGAGTGCGCTAAGATTCTTTTGGCAAGTAGATTCAATAAAATTGATACTATTATTTTTGTTTAGTTTAATTGCCCCTGTTCTGTTGAATTATATTTTAAATACACGATTGAATGTGTCTGACACAAAATACAGGTTTTTGATAGTGATGATAATGTTTACATCAATATTATTCGGCGAATTTCTTTATAAATATTTTTTACTACAATATGGTATCGTTTTATAGATTAATTATTATAGTGGAACAGTTAGTACCTTTTTACGTTGAAACCAAACAGAACTCGTCTTGATTTTATACTGGAGTATTTGTTGACTGCCGGTTTATGAAGAGGTAATTTTGCCCGCTTATTTTACGTCGATATTTTATCAGTATTATGAATAAAAAAGAGTTAAGAGAATTAATTAATAAAAATTCAAATCTGCCGGAGCATATTGCTATTATTATGGACGGTAATGGTCGTTGGGCAAAACAGCGATCCCTTCCAAGGTTTGCCGGACACCGGGAAGGAATTAATTCTGTTAGGGAAATAACGCGTATTTGTGGAGAAATTGGTATTAAACATTTAACATTATATACTTTTTCTAAAGAAAACTGGGCACGGCCACAGACTGAAGTATCTGCATTAATGAAATTATTGTTAACATCAATTAGAAAAGAAATAAAAAATCTACACGAAAATAATGTGAAACTCACAACAATTGGTGCTTTTCAAGATTTGCCTAAATCTGCAAGAAAAGGAATTGAGGAAGGAATAGAGAAAACCAAGAATAATACAGGATTAAATTTAAACTTGGCTCTTAGTTATGGAAGCAGGCAAGAAATAATGCAAGCTATAAAAAATATTGCGGAAATGGTAGATTCAGGAAAATTGAGTGTTGATGACATTAATCAAGAAAATTTTGAAAATTTACTTTATACTAATAATATGCCTGATCCTGATTTACTAATTCGCACCGGCGGTGAATTTAGAGTAAGTAATTTTTTATTATGGCAAATTGCCTATACAGAAATTTTTGTTACGGAAACATTTTGGCCTGCTTTCCGTGAAAAAGAATTACTCGAAGCAATTACAGATTTTCAATCCAGAGAACGCAGATTTGGTAAGGTAACAGAATAATATTTATGAAGAAAACATTTTCAATCTCAATTATATTTTTATTATTTATTAATATTATTTTTGCTCAAGGACAGCAGGAAATAATGTTAAAAGGCATTGAGGTTGAAGGAAATACATTAACAAATTCAGATGTAATTATTTTTACATCTGGATTAAAAGAAAATAATATATTAAGGGCAGGTGATTTTTCACGTGCCGTAAAGCAATTGTGGAAATCGGGACTTTTTGATGATGTGCAAATTTATGTTCAAGACGAAACGGAAGAAGGCATATTTATAAAGATTGCTGTAGAAGAAGCTCCAATCTTAGGTGAAATTATTATAAGCGGTGATAAAAAGGTAAGCAAGACAAAGATTGAAGAAGCGGTTGGGTTGCGAACGGGACAAAGAATACCAAAGTTTAAAATAGAAGCCGGAAAATCAAAAATATTGGATTTATATTCAGAAGAAGGTTTTCTACTTGTTGTTGTTGAAGTTTCATTGGAAAATGTAAAATTGGATACTTCAATTACTAATTTAAAAAGAATTGAGAATACGCGTGATTTAAAAATAAGTATTAGTGAAGGCAGCCGCGTCAAAATCGGGGAAATAGTATTTAATGGTAATAAAAATATTTCCGACCGCAAGTTACGTAGATCACTTAAAGAAACCAAGCAACAGCGCTGGTATTTCTTTTGGCGATCATCGTTTGATGAAAATAAATATCAAGATGATAAAGAAAAACTGAAAGCATTCTATCAAAAACGCGGTTACCGCGATGCGATGGTGGTTACCGATTCCATCGCTTATAGCGAAGATAAAAAGAAAATGAATTTATGGCTCACGGTGAACGAAGGTCCAAAATATTACTATCGCAATTTTAGTTGGGAGGGGAATGAATTATACACCGACGAGCAACTAAGTAGTGCGTTGGGGATATCTAGCGGAGAGGCCTATAATGAAGAGGACCTGCAGAAAGGTATATACGAGCGTGCTCAGTCGCTATATATGGACAAAGGATATATTTATAGCAATTTAATACCGCAAATTTCTCCCGTGGGAAAAGACTCAATTGATGTGAAATTGTCGGTTATTGAGAATCAAAAAGTTTATGTACGGAATATTAATATTTCAGGAAATACGAGAACGCGCGAGAATGTAATCCGTCGTGAGTTAAAGCTATATCCCGGAGATGTTTTTAGTAGGCAAAAATTAATTCGAAGTCAGCGGGAAGTGTGGATACTAAATTATTTCGGAAACGTAGTTCCCGATGTATTGCCTGTTGCTGATGATAAAGTAGATTTAGAAATAACAGTAGTGGAAAAATCATCTGAACGAGCAAATCTTAATGTTGGATATACAAAAGAATATGGAATGACCGGCGGCGGTGGAATAGAGTTCATGAATTTTATGGGGAAAGGGCAGAGATTTTTACTAAGTGCTTCTACAGGGCTTTCCGGCGGCTCAACTTATAACTATTATGGTGGTGAAAGATCGAAATATCATTCATTTAGTTTGAGTTTTACTGATCCTATGATTAACGATACACCCAATCTTGTGGGCGGATCGTTATTTTATTCATTTCGTGGTGCTTCCACTCAATATTATTATCCATTAGATTTAACTGTGATGGGTGGATCGGTAATGTGGGGGCGTAGATTCCGGTGGCCTGACGATTTTTTCCGTGGACAGTGGGGATTTCAGATCACTAAAAAGATTTATGATGGTACACAAGATGATTTAGACCTTTATACCGGAGGATTAGAACATTCAGTTGGAGTAAATATTTCTCAGACAATTACTAGAGATAGTCGCGATAGGCCTGAATTTACTTCATCGGGTTCACGAATGGTTTGGAACACTACATTTTCAGGTGGTTTTCTTGGAGGGAATGAAGATTTTCATAAACATAATCTAACATTAGAATGGTATTCACCATTAGTGAGCAAATTTGTTTTAGTTAATACCATTAAAGCAGGTGTCATTGGTAAAATTGAAACAGATGATGATGAAAGATCAATAATTCCTTATGATGAAAGATTTATTATGGGAGGAAACGGTATCCCTTATGGTAATATGCTGCGTGGTTATGACGATAATGCTATTGGTCCACTATCAAGTTCAGGTAGTCCTATAGGCGGTAATTCAATTTTAAGATTTTCTACAGAATTACGCTTTCCGTTGTCGGAAAATCCGGTAATTTATGCTTTGGCATTTGCGGAAATGGGCAATGTATGGGCAAATAAAGATATGATCGAACCATTTTATTTAGCGCGAACAGGACCGCTAAATTTAAAAAGAGCTGCAGGGGTAGGAATTAGGTTTTTCATGCCTATGATAGGTATGTTGGGTTTTGATATCGGTTATGGATTTGACGATATAACCGGTAATGGAGAACCACAAGGATGGAAAACAACAATTACATTTGGACAACAATTTTGAATACGAAACAGGAGTAATTAATGAAACTAAAACAAATTAAAATTGCATTATTAGCAGTATTTGTGATGATGCCGATGTTTTTATCCGGACAAAATAAGATCGGATACATTGCATCTGAACGTGTACGTGCAGAATTTGAAGAATTCAAAGAGGCTGAATCACAATTACAGCTTGAATATAGAAAAGTACAAGAAGAATATCAGGTTATGCTTACTGAACTGGATGAATTAAAACAAGCATATGAAACACAAAGATTAATGAGTTCACCGGATTGGCGCAAAGAAAAAGAAACCGAGATTAGTACAAAGGAACAAACGCTACAGCAGTATCAAGCTCAAAAAGTAGGTCCTGAAGGTGAATTGTATCGCAAGCAGTCGCAGATGGAATATGAATTATTATCAAAAGTAAAAACTGCGGTAGATAACGTAGCAATTTCAAAGGGCTATGACTTTATTTTTGATGGTTCTGTATCTTTGCTTTATGGTAAACCAACCCATGATCTTACCGATGATGTTTTGTTTGAGCTAAGAAAAACAAAAGGTAATTAATATAAAAAATTGATTACATTAGGCAAATTAGCGTCTATAGTCGGGGGAAAAGTAATTGGCGCGCCTGATCAGGATATTCTTGGAGTATCTGATATCAAAAATGGCGCGCCCAACACAATAACATTTCTATTTAATCCACAACAACAAGAATTAATAAATCAAACCTCCGCATCTGCAATAATTGTGCCTGATGCATCTTTATTGCAAGATAAAAACGGTATAGTTGTAGATAATCCGCGTTTAGCGATGGCGAAAGTTTTGAAGATATTTGAACCTCAAAATAATATAGAAAAAGGTGTTCATACTACTGCTATTATCCACAAGTCTGTAAAAATAGGAAATAATGTTAATATTGGTGCATTTGTAGTTGTCGGCAAAAATACAAAAATTGATGATGGTGTAACTATTCACAATAATGTTTCTATAGGTAATGATATGATTATTGGATCAAATGTTGAGATATTTCCGCAAGTTGCGATTTATCCACGTACAAACATAGGAAACAATGTTGCAATTGATATGGGCACAGTAATTGGTTCTAGTGGGTATGGTTACGAAACCGAAAATAATATTCACCACAAGATTCCACAGATTGGTTCAGTAATAATCGAAAACGATGTTGAAATGGGCGCAAATTGTACAATTGACAGAGGGACAATCGGGAAAACTATTATCGGACAAGGAACAAAATTAGACAATCTTGTTCATGTTGCTCATAATGTAAAAATTGGCAAAGGATGCTTATTAATGGGACAGGTTGGAATTGCCGGTAGTGCTGAAATTGGCGATTACTGCATATTTGCAGGACATTCAGCCGTTAGAGATGGTGTTAAAATTGGCAATAGAGCTGTTTTTGCTGCAAAATCCGGCGTAACAAAGTCTTTACCCGGTGGTAAGATATATGCAGGAATGCCAGCAAGAGAAATACGCGATAAAAATAAACGCGATGCTGCGTATTCTCAAATTATTTCATTAAAAAAACGATTACAAAAGTTAGAAGAAAAACTTGCCAAATAGACATCAAAGAACAATATCCGGCGAGGTGTCACTTGAGGGATTTGGTCTACATACAGGAATTAAATCCACATTAACTATTAAGCCGGCTAAGGAAAATGTCGGCATTATTTTTATCCGTACCGATTTAGATGGTAACCCGATTGTTCCAGCAAAAATTGACAATGTGATTGATACAAATCGTGGTACTACGCTTGCCAAGAACGGTACTCAAATTAATACGGTTGAACATATTTTATCAGCACTATACGGACTTGGTATTGATAATTCTGTTATCGAATTATCTGCAACGGAACCGCCAATTATGGATGGCAGCGCCTTACCATTTGTGCAGAAAATTAATGAAGTTGGCACAAGCGAGCAGAGTGTAACACAGGATGTTTATAAAGTTACGGAACCAATTCAGTTTAATGATTCCAATAGTGACACAGAAATAAATGTTCTTCCTGCCGAGCACTTCAAAATTACATATTTTATGGATTATGGTTTACCAAAGTTTGGATTGCAATATTCATCAATAGAAAATGTTGAGCGCGAGTTTGAGAAAGAAATCGCTCCTGCGCGAACATTTGGATTATTAAGCGAAATTTCACAACTTAAACAAAATGGTTTAATAAAAGGTGGCAGTTTGGATAATGCCGTTGTTGTTATCGATAAAAAAGTTGATGAGGATGAACAAAAATTATTAAGTAAATTATTTGGACCAAAAACGCAACTCACTTTCAACGAAGGTGATATATTAAATAGTGGAGGATTATATTTTGATAATGAACCTGTACGCCATAAAGTATTAGATTTGGTAGGAGATATGGCGCTTTTAGGCAAGCCTATTGAGGGTCATATTATTGCTACAAAAAGTGGCCACAGCGCAAATATAAAATTGGCAAAAAAAATAAAACAAAAGATGGAATAATGATAAAAGATACTAATAAAACCGAATTTAATACTGAAGAAATATTGGAAATATTGCCACAGCGTTATCCCTTTGTAATGATTGATCGAATAATAAATTTTACTCCCAGTGAGAAATGTACAGCAATAAAAAACGTTTCGGTTAATGAACCATATTTTCAAGGTCATTTCCCCGGTCGCCCGATTATGCCCGGAGTAATGATATTAGAATCTATGGCACAAGCCGGTTCATTTTTAGTTTTGTATGACCTAGAAGATCCATTGGCAAAAGGTATGTTCTTTTCAGGTGTCGAAAAATCAAAATTTCGCAAACCGATCGTACCGGGTGATCAAATAGTTTTAAAAATGAAATTACTAAAATTTAGACTTGGCACTGTTAAGATTCAGGGCGAGGCTTATGTAGATAATAAGCTAGTTGCCGAAGCAATTTTATTGGCAAGTCTTGTTGACCGTTAAGGAGTAGATATCTCTATCAATATCCATCCTACTGCTATTATTAGCGAAGATGTTACTCTTGGGGAAAATGTAACAATTGGTCCTTATACCATTATTGACAATGAAGTAACAATTGGTGATGGGACAACCATTGGTAATTACAATACAATTAAAAAATATACTGAAATTGGTAAAAACTGTCAAATATTTCATAATTGTGTGATTGGTGAATTACCACAGGATCTCAAATTTAGTGGTGAAAAGACTACAGCTAAAATTGGAGATAATGTAATAATTAGGGAGTTCGTCACAATTCATCGCGGTACAAATGATCGCAAAACCACTGTGATTGGGAATAATGTGTTTTTAATGGCTTATTCACATGTTGCACATGATTGTATTGTAGGTAATAATGTAACTATGATAAACGTTGCTACGTTAGGTGGACACGTGGAAGTTGAGGACTGGGCAATGCTTTCGGGAGGTGTTATGGTGCATCAATTTGTGAAGATTGGAGCTTATGCTTTTATAGGTGGATTATTTAGAGTAGTGCAAGACGTTCCTCCTTATGTCAAAGCAGTTGGTGAACCGTTAAAATACGGTGGTATCAATAGTGTTGGATTGCGACGCAGGGGATTTTCATCGACAGACAGAATCAATATTAAACGTGCTTACCGATATTTGTATAATTCCGGATTAAATAAATTCGATGCGCTGAATAAAGTAAAATCTGAGTTTCCTGACGATAAAAATATTTTACGTATAATTGATTTTATCGAAAATAGTAAACGCGGTATTATTTAATTCCATTAAATGTTAAATAATGAAGTTCTTTTTTTCTAGTTTAATTGTTTTTTCTCTTGTTCTTCCGCTAAGCGCACAATGGACATCCTTTGAATTAGACAATATAGATTCGGATAAATTCCAACAACAAGTAGAACCATTGTTAAAAAATATATCTTTATCCGCCAGTCGGCATTTTTTTAGTCCGATCAATATAACTAAACGTGTTAGTCTAGGTGTTTCTTATTCGCATGGATTTAATATTTCCGGAGAAGAATATTCAACAGGTTTGATTGGAGGTTATCCAAATTTTGCTGGAGCTTTAGTTGTCACTAATAATTTATTACTTAAAGGAAATATAAGTATATTTAAATCGGGGAATGATGTTGTACAGTCATTTGCATATGGTTTTGGGCTTAATTTGACCAATAAAGAGAAAAATAATTGGCGATTTTCAGTATTGTTTTCAAGGGCGCAAGGACCGGATGATTTGAAAAATCGCATCTTAGATGCGGCAATTATTAATGAATTTGAATTGTGGTCGGTTCCGCTTTTTGCTGGATTGGGATTGAATACTTATAATACAAAAATATTAATCGATGATATTGATTCAATCCCCAAAATAATAAAAGGAAACGCCAATTATTTATTATTAGGAACACAATTAATAAAGGGAAGACTAACCATTATGCCCGTCTTGCAGGTAAATTCCGATGTGATAATTATAAGCATAGAAATAGCAGGAGTTTTTAAGTAATGGCGCGCAATTTATCGATACTTGGTTCAACCGGTTCTATTGGGCAGAATGCCCTAAAAGTTGTAGATAATTTGAAGGATGATTTCCAAGTCGTGTATCTTACCGCCAATATAAATTATAATTTATTAATTGAGCAGGCACTAAAATATAAACCGCAAGCGGTAAATATAGTTGATTTATCATCGGGAAAAATCGTTGAAGAAAAATTAATAAATGAAGATATTGAAGTCTTTGTAGGTCGCGAAGGATTATTAGAACTTGCAAAGCGAAATGATATAGATTTAGTATTGAATGCCCTTGTGGGAACAGCCGGAATGGAACCAACTTTATTAGCTTTGGAAGCGGGTGTTGATGTTGCTCTAAGCAATAAAGAAAGTTTGGTAATAGCGGGAAGTCTTGTAAAGAAAATTCAAGAAAAAACTGGTGCAAAAATCTATCCGGTTGATAGTGAACACTCAGCAATTTGGCAATGTATGCAAGGTGAAAACAAGGAAGATATAAATAAAATAATATTGACCGGTAGCGGCGGACCTTTCCGTACACGCGATATTGACACATTCTCTGATATCACACCGCAAGAAGCGTTAAAGCATCCCAATTGGGCAATGGGTAATAAAATAACAATCGATTCCGCGACAATGATGAATAAGGGGCTTGAAATTATTGAGGCATATTGGTTATTCGATACACCAATCGATAAAATCGATGTAGTAATTCATCCACAATCAATTATTCATTCAATGATCGAGATGAGAGACGGTTCGGTTAAGGCGCAACTTGGTGTTCCCGATATGAAAGTTCCGATACAATATGCTTTAACATATCCGCGTCATATTGAAACCGATTGGGAACGATTAGATTTTGTTAAGTTAAAAGAAATGACCTTTGAAGCTCCGAATTATGAGAGATTCCCATGCATGAAATTGGCATTTGATAGTCTTCGGCAATTAGGCACCGCCCCGGCTGTATTAAATGTCGCAAATGAATTTGCGGTATATCGATTTTTAAAAAGCGATATATTGTTCACCGATATTCCAAAAATTGTGAGCGGTGCTTGTGATAAACATAATTGGATTGAAAATCCAAGTTTGGACGATTTACAAAATCTAATAATGTGGACAAAAGATTTTGTAAAATCGTATAACTAATTGAACTTTTTTACATCTAATATCTATAATTATAAACTTTTAGGAAAATATTAATGATTACATTATTAGCAACTGCTCTCGTAATTGGAGTTATAGTATTTGTACACGAATTAGGACATTACCTTGCAGCGCGTTCTGTTGGCGTGCGAGTAGAAAAATTTTCGGTAGGATTCCCACCGCGAATAATAACCATGACATCGGTTCCCGACGGTTGGGATTTTAAACTATTCTTTTTTACTAAAGATGATGATGATAAAAGAGTGTGGGGACCCGTTTATGAAAAGCATATATCAAAACCGGGACGAAAGGGAACTTTCACTGAATATTGTTTTGCATTAGTACCGTTAGGTGGATACGTTAAAATGGCGGGTTTGATTGACGAAAATCTTGACAGTAAAATTGAACATAAACCTTATGAATTGATGAGCAAGCCACGATTAGCTCAAGCCTGGGTTATGAGCGCCGGTGTTATTATGAATGTAATCTTGGCGTTAGTTATTTATACAGGCATTGCATATCAGCAAGGCGATCCTGTAATAAGTAATGAACCTGTTATTGCACAAATAACAGAAGGACAACCCGCCGCAGTAGCTGGCATGCGGGTTGGAGATAGAATTCTAGAAATTAACGGTGAACAAATCGAAACGTGGCGAGAATTGACAGAAATTATTCATCCTATTCCAAATACCTTGATTAATATTCATTATGAACACGACAATAGCATAATTGAAAAAGATTTAGTTACTTCTTTCCAACCAGCATTGATTGATGGAAAAATTGACACTTTAGGCTTAATTGGCATTTCCTCTATTACATATGAGCCAATTAACATTTTTCAAGCTGTTGGGGGTGGGTGGCGCTATACAAAAGGAGTTTTTGTGTTAATAGGCACAACTTTAAAAATGTTAGTAACCGGCGCCGCCACGATGAAGGACATTGGTGGTCCAATATTTATTGCACAAATGGCGGGAGACTATGCAAGAAGAGGCATGTCTGACCTATTATTTTTGATGGCAATGATAAGTGTAAATTTGGCAGTTATAAATATTTTACCAATTCCGGGATTAGATGGAGGTCATCTTATGGTAATTGGAATTGAATCTATAATTAGAAGACCACTAAGTGTAAAAGCAAAAATAGCAATTCAAAAAGTTGGGATGGTATTTTTATTGACTCTTATGGTTTTTGTTATTTATAATGATATTCACAGAGTATTTACAAATTGATAGTTTTCAACTGTAAAAGCATAGAACCAAATTTTAACTTTATTTGAATTTGCACCGGTAAACGCAATTCATCGTCGCTGAACCAAATTTTCATATCACCTTCATTTTTTAGTAGTGTTTTCCCTGCTCTGAAGGGTTTAATAATGATACATGGAAATGTACCGGCAGGAGTTTTAACAGTTTCCTTACCATCTATTATAACTTGAAAATCAGTTAACTTTTTATTGTCGAAAGTTGTGAAATCTAAGACTTGTCCAATTTCTAGGGGGATTGTGCGGAAATAATAAAGAAGTGAGTAAGGATCGCGGACATTGCCGTTTATATTAATTGTATCATTATTTGTAATGGCAATGGATTTATCGTAGTCGATAATTGTGTTATAGTTTTTATGATAATTTCCCTCGTTTATCTGTTTATTAATTTTTAGAGTAGTTAGGTTAGTTTTATTCAGCCAAATGTCTATTTGGTCGCGGACACGAAATATGTGATCAGCAAATTTGCGAGTCTTGGCTTCAAACTTTACATGATAAAATGGAATTCCCGTCACATCATCACATGATTCAACGGATAAATATCCTTGGCCCATTTTGATGATATTAAATTGTAATGTGTAGGTTAAGTTCTCACCAACTTTAAATGGTACATTTTGTCCAAATTTTAGTGAAATTAGTAGAAATAGTATTAGTATAATGCGTTGCATGTTATTTCCGTAATATAGTGATATTATTATCTTTAAGTTGATATATTCTTGAACCTTGAGAGTCCGGTAAGGTTCCTGCATCTATTAGTAAGTCAATTTCAGAATCAAACTCTGATTCAATTTGATTAGGATTATTCATTGGTATTTTTTCGGAACGGTTTACACTTGTGGAGACTATAGGCTTACCAAATTGGAATGATAGTTCATTACAAAACTTATTATTTGGTATGCGGATTCCCAATGTATTATTTTCACCAAGAATTGTGGCGCAGACAATATTATCTTTTACCGGTATGATTAAAGTCTGTGCTCCGCCAAGATATAGCTCAATAAGCTTTATTTGTTCATTACTGACATTCATCCACCCTATTGCCATATTTTTATTGGCTGCCATAACACTCATCGGTCCCGAGCGCCCTTTTATACGATTTATTTTATCAATAGCGGATTCATTAGTTGCATCGGCGCCAAAGCCGTATAATGTATCAGTTGGATAAACTATTACGCCACCTTCCTGTAAAACATTTACCGCATATTTGACCGCTTGTGGATGATCAATATTTATACATTTAACCATTCTATTTTGTAATAGGTTTTGTTTTCCATCTTCGATGAAACCAAAAATATTGTTCCGGAAATTTGCGAATATATTCTTCCAATATTGATGTGTACGATTGTGTAATAGACTCAATTGTTGAATCAGAAGTTACTTTAATAGGAATAAATTCAATTGAATAGTTATTTTGTTTATTCTGATAGCATATTGTAAAAATTATAGGTGCGCCACTTTCTAAATGAAACCGCGCGGCTCCCTTAGGAGTTGATGTCTGTTGATTGAAAAAATTAACAAACACACCGCGTTTACGTGCATCTTGATCACTTACCAATATTAAAATTTCTTTTTGTTCAAGAATTTTATTCATATTATCAAAAGATGATTTGCGATAGATGTGTTTCATCCCAAACTGAGCACGCTGCTCCAAGAAATATTTATCACTTCCACGATTCTTTTGTTTCATTGCAACGCCGGTTGTTGGATAATTATTAGTCCCCAACCAAGCAGACAAAATTTCCCATGCTCCAAAATGTCCGGAAACTAAAATAATACCGTTGCCCCTTTTAATCGAAGTATCAAATATTTCTTTCCCTTTAACGAGAATATCACTTTTATGGTATGATTGTGGTAACGCAAAAAATTGTATTGTCTGATAAATGAAAAACTTATAACTGCGTTTAGCAGTTGAAATATGCCAATCGTTAGTTTTTTTTGGAAATGCTGACTTGATATTGTCTAATACAAGTTTTTTCCGTATTGGTATTAGATAATAAATAATATATAAAATATTGGTCAATATTATTTTTATCCATTGAGGTGAAATCCGCAAACAGAAAGAAAGTGTTTTTAAAAATATATATGTTATCTTGTGGGATAGTTTCATACGAGGGCAGAATTTATTTCATGCTAAGAAAGTGAGCAAGTCAAATATATTTATTATTCGTACCGACTATTGTTCTAAATGAATTCGATTATGTTTAAATTTCCAAACATTTTTGAGGAAATTATGAAAGTTATATCATCTGGAATTGGAGAACTAATTCAACCTCCCGACATGAATGCATTTCGTGAATGGAACCGTACCCAAAAACCCAAGGCGTTAATTGATAAAAGAATGTCAGAAAAAGAAGCAGTTTCAATGTATTTACAAGATGGACAGTACATTGGTGTTGAGCTATACGGCACTGTACGCGCACCGATGTCGCTCGTGCGGGAAATTATTCGACAGGGATATAAAAATTTAAACTGTGCTGGTCAAGGTGTCTATGAATCTGATTTGTTGGCTGCTGCAAATACAGTAAAAAAATTAGATTGGACGTATATTGGATTTGAGGTATATGGACTTTCAAACTCAGTTCGTCGAGCTGTAGAGGGTGGATATGTAAAAAAAGTAGTAGAATGGTCGAACGCCGCATTATCTTGGAGATTTAAAGCAGCTGCTATGGGTGTACCATTCATTCCAACGCGCGTTATGCTAGGGACCGACACATACAAATATAGCGCTGCAAAGGTTGTGGAATGTCCATTTACAGGAGAGAAACTGTGTTTACTTCCCGCCTTAATACTTGACGTAGGTTTTATTCATGTACACCGCGCAGATAAATATGGTAATTGTCAAATTGATGGTATATCAGGATTTGCAGCAGAAATGGCGCGCGCTTCAAAACGATTAATTATTTCAACAGAAGAAATAGTAGATGAGGATGTAATTCGTTCTCAACCTGACCGCACAATTATCCCGTATTATTTAGTTGATGCAGTTGTAGAGGCGCCGTTTGGCTCACATCCCGGAGAGATGACAGGATTGTATGAACGCGATGAAAAGCATATCAAGAGTTATGCTAATGATACTAAAAATATTGAACAGACAAATAAATATCTTAATGAATGGATTTATAATATTAAGGATCATGACGAATATCTTAAGAAAGTAGGTGACGAACGATTACAAAAATTACGGATTGGAGGTCAAAAATCATGAATGACGTAAAATACAATCCAAACGAGTTACTTATTTCTATTGCCTCAAGATTGATGGAAGATAATGCAACTTGTTTTATTGGCACAGGAATACCGATGCTAGCAGCATCGCTTGCGCAAAAAATGCATGCACCCAACTTAATATCGATATTTGAGTTTGGTGGAATTGGAGCTCAGCTTGAGAAGCTTCCCCTAGCTGTTGGTGATATGCGGACTTTTAATAAAGGATTAGTCGCAGCTGGAATTTGTGATATTATGGAAGCCGGCCAATGCGGTTTTGTTGAATACGGTTTTCTCGGCGGTGCTCAAATTGATATGTACGGGAATCTGAATTCTACAATAATTGGAGACGACCATGATAAGCCCAAGGTACGCCTTCCCGGTTCAGGCGGCGGAAATGATGTTGGATCAACATGTTGGAAAACAATTATTATAATGCAACACGGCAAGCGACGCTTTATGCCTAAAATTGATTTTATTACAACACCGGGTTATTTATCGGGTCCCGGTGCCCGCGAGGAAGCTGGGCTACCACCAAACACCGGTCCGTATCGTGTTGTTACAGATTTATGTACATTGGGTTTTGATGAAACGTCTAAACGTATGAAACTATTAGCATTGAATCCTGGTATAACAATAAATGACGTAGTAGAAAATACCGGATTTGAATTAATCATTCCTGAAGATATTAAAAAAAATGATGTACCAAGTTCTGAAGAGTTAAGAATTCTACGGGAAGAAGTTGATCAAGATAAATATTATATTTAAAGGAGCGAAAAATGGCACAACATAAAAATAGTCAGAGCAATTGGGTAGGAATCACCTTAATAATAGTTGGATTTTTATTTATCTTAGATACTTTTAATATTATGGAGTTCGGCGGAATAATATCAGATTGGTGGCCGGCAATCTTCATCGTTATTGGATTAATAAAACTAAAAGGTCAAGACCGAGGAGCCGGACTGATTTTCATTCTGATAGGTGTTTTATTATTATTAACAATACACGATGTAGTCGAATGGAACAGTATTTGGAGATTATGGCCCCTAATTTTGGTCGTTATTGGATTATCTATGATTTTTAAAGGACGTCGCTCAAATTGGAATTTGACCAACGAATCTACAATCGGAAATGATTTTATACACTCTAACGCTGTATTTGGTGGATCTGAACATACTATAACCTCACAGAATTTCAAAGGTGGCGAAACAATGGCGTTATTTGGCGGCGTTGAGCTTGATCTGCGAGAAGCTGAGATATCTCAGGATGGATGTAAAATTCATGCCACAGCACTATTTGGTGGCGTTGAAATAATTGTTCCTAATGATTGGAACGTAATTTTAACAGGTACACCGATTTTTGGTGGAATTGATAGTAAATCACGCAGGAAATCAGATGCTGGTGACAGTAAAGATATTTATATTCATTGTACGGTTGCATTTGGCAGTGTGGAAATTAAATAAAATACTCTTGGAATATATTGTTTTTCAAAGACTTTACAGGTAAAATTATAATATGAAGAAATCAATAATATTACTAATTCTTTTCATTTCATCACTATTTGCAACTCCTGATTCGCTTGTATATCGTGTGCCGATTGAAGGTGTAATT
>Ga0190293_1000087_pt1 | contig 33700 bp, 23 predicted proteins | sample 48693001_MG_FD_161671 | JGI IMG/M metagenome (GOLD analysis project Ga0190293, IMG submission 161671) | Hydrothermal vent microbial mat bacterial communities from Southern Trench, Guaymas Basin, Mexico - 4869-30-0-1_MG | ecosystem: Environmental > Aquatic > Marine > Hydrothermal vents >...
TTTATCAGGAGCCTTTCCCTATGGAGAAAGACGATACAGAATACCGACTAATAACTAAGGATTATGTATCTGAGGTTGAATTTGATGGTCGTAAAATTTTAAAGATAGACCCTAAAGGATTAGAATTATTAGCTGAGACGGCTATGACCGATGTTTCATTCTTATTACGAAAAACACATTTAGAGAAGCTGGCCAAAATCCTAGATGATCCTGAAGCAACGGATAATGACAAATTTGTAGCTTATTCCTTACTTAAAAACGCAGTAACTGCGGCCGAAGGTGTTCTTCCTTCTTGTCAGGATACTGGAACTGCCATTATCATGGGAAAGAAAGGTGAAGATGTTTACACAGGTGTAAATGATGCGGAATTCTTTTCAAAAGGTGTTTATAATACCTATAATAAACAGAATTTACGTTATTCGCAAATTGTTCCTTTTAGTATGTTAGAAGAAAAAAACTCAGGGACAAACTTGCCTGCACAGATTGACTTATACGCTATTCAAGGAAATCAGTATAAGTTCTTATTTGTTGCCAAAGGTGGTGGATCGGCCAACAAAACTTATCTATATCAGCAAACTAAACAAGTATTAACAGAAGAAAACCTAAAGAAGTTTTTAAAAGAAAAATTGCGTGAGATTGGAACCGCAGCTTGTCCTCCCTACCACTTAGCCTTTGTAATTGGTGGTACTTCTGCCGAAAAAAATCTACAAACAGTTAAATATGCATCCGCAGGATATTTAGATAATCTACCAACTACCGGAAACGAAGGTGGACGTGCATTTCGTGATTTGGAGTGGGAAGAGAAAGTATTGAAAATGACGCAGGAATTGGGTATTGGTGCACAATATGGAGGGAAGTATTTTGCTCATGATGTTCGTGTAATTCGTCTGCCCCGACATGCGGCTTCAAATCCTATTGGAATGGGCGTTAGTTGTAGTGCCGACCGAAATATCAAAGCCAAAATTACTCCTGATGGAATTTTTGTGGAACAAATGGAAAAGAATCCAAAACGATTACTTCCTGAAACAGCTCCACATTTAATTCCTGCTGTGAAAATTGATTTGGATCAACCTATGGAAAATATTCTTGCCGAATTGACGAAACATCCAATTAAAACACGATTGAGCCTAACAGGTACTTTAATTGTAGCCCGCGATATGGCACATGCCCGTATTATGGAAATGCTGGAGAATGGTGAGGAAATGCCAGAATATTTCAAAAATCATCCTATATATTATGCGGGGCCTGCAAAAACACCAAAGGGAATGCCTTCAGGAAGTTTTGGACCAACCACTTCAAACCGAATGGATCCTTATGTTGGACCATTTCAGGCTAAAGGTGGAAGTATGGTAATGCTTGCCAAAGGAAACCGTACACCACAAGTAAAAGAAGCTTGTCAGAAATATGGTGGTTTCTATCTAGGCTCTATTGGTGGTCCTGCCGCCCTATTGGCTAAGGAGAACATCCTTTCTATTGAGGTTTTAGATTTCCCAGAGTATGGTATGGAAGCTGTTCGTAAAATTAAAGTGAAGAATTTCCCTGCTTTTATCGTTACTGATGATAAAGGAAATGATTTCTTTGAGCAAATTTAAACAAACTATTTAAGTTGAAAGAGAGATCCAAAAGGATCTCTCTTTTTTTGTTATTCATGCGAATCAAGAGTTGAATAATTTCATTTATAATAATTTATTTTTTACCTTTTCTACCTCAATCCTAAAGGATGAAAGGCAAAAAATACTTGATTATCCCTGCTACGCCAGCAGGCGAGCTATAGGAACGAGGTCAAATCAAGTATTTTTCACAATTTTTATTTCAACCCTTGATTCACACTTTTCTTTTATGTCATCCGTTTTAAGAACCATAAATCGAAAGATCAAATACTGCGCTAAAATATAGGTACTCATAATAGCAACAGAATAAAAAGCTCTGGGTTCATGAAATTTGTTTAAAGCGATCATACTATCCGATGCAATAAACAATACAGCGCCCAGCATCAATACAAGGTCTATTTTCGTTCTTTTGGTTACATAATTTAAAGTTGCAACCAGACCAAAGACACCAATAGTTACACCGTACACCACAACCGGATAAAACAGATCTCCTAAATTAGGTTTTAACAAGATCATTAAATAAACAATGTAATTTGCAAACAAAAAAGCATATAAATACTTATGAAAAAAAGAAGGTTTTTCCATTTGCTTTACAATGATATATATGTATAGAATTTGTGTGAGCAAAAATGCTGCTATTCCATAAATAAACATGCTGTTTTTATCTAGTAAAAACACATCTCCCAAAAAAGAAAATGCCAGTGCCAGTAGGTACAAATTGTTTTTCTTGGTAACCGAAAAATAATATAATGCCATCAAACTTAAAATGATCATTGGTTTAAAGATGGTTTGGAGCATTGAATTATCTAAATATACACCAGTTATTTCTATGATGGAAACAGCAAAAAAAAGTATTGTCAAACTTTTAATTATATTATCTTTTTTTATCATAATTATTTTGAATTATTTGATTCAGTTCTGTAAAAATACATCAATAATCAATTAACCTTACTTTTAAATGCTTATCTTTACTTTGGGCTATTTTTTTTCAAAAAAACAAATAGCTTCATAATCATTTTAATAACAATAATGGTACTACCACCAATTTAATGGAAACGTTGATGAAATATTATTTGATATTACTTGTTTAGGGTGGCCTTCAAGAATTTGATGTTCTAAATAAAATAAAAACTTAGTAAAACCGAGAAGTTGAGAGCTTGCTCGAAAATCACTCGGCTGCACTTAGTTTTTATAAAATTTAGGGTATTAAATTATTGTAAGCCATGATTTTTTTGTTTCGTTTTTTCATCAAGAATTGCGGAGCATATCATGAATTCCAAAATAAATAAAAAATGGATGAATAAAAAAATGAAATGCCTGCCCGGTATAAGGACGAAATAAATATTCCATTAAAATAACAGCAGAACCTTTTATATAAAAGAAGTAGGTTTTTTTGATTATTCTAAGTCAAAATCAATTTATTTCAAAAGTTCCATTTTCTATTTATAAGGTTCTAATCCTTAATTTCATTCGTTTTTAAAACAACTCTTATTTTCTAGAAATGATATGTCGAACAGGGGCAGGAGCCTGAATACCCTCTTCTTTAAGAGCCTCAAAAATATTTAGTGCAATATCACTATCTGTTTTAAGAGTATCGGTAAAAGAAGTCCAATATAAAAGAGCAAAACTTAAACTCCCATCAGGATCATAACCATAAAAATAAGTTTTAGGAGCTGGGACCATATGAGTATAAGAGCTTTCTGAAGCGATTCGGTCAAAAAGAGCTATCACTTTTTTAGGATCGGCAGTTGGAGCAGTTTTCATTAATATTTTACTCCTTCTGTTCTGGTTAGTTAAAGTATAGTTATTAACTTTTTTTGAAATTAGGTCTCCGTTAGGAATAATTGATTCATAACCAGAATAGGATCTAATATTACTCGACCTTACTCCAATATTTGTAACCACACCAAATTCTTGATCAACCTCAATTGAATCACCAATATTAATGGGTCTTTCAAAAGCAAGAATTAGTCCTGAAATAAAATTTAGAACAATATTTTGTAAACCAAAACCAATTCCTACTCCTAAAGCGCCAACAATAAAACCTAGTTTACTAAGGTCTATACCAGCTGCTGATAATGCCAAATAAAATCCAATGGTTACGAAAAAGATTCTTAATATGAGGGAAATTGCAGGACCTATTCCTCTTGGTAATATATTTACCATCCAGTCATCCTGAAAAATTGTTGAAGTCAATTTTGCAAGAATTAGAGTAATAATAAAAATACTTACAAAAGCCAGAATTCCTCCCAATGAAATCGTTGTTTCACCAACTTCCCAGTGTATATGCATTAAGCCATTTATCCATGAAACAATATATTCATAGAGATCGAATCCTTTTACAGTAAACATCAACCAAACTATAAAACCAACCCAATTTAACAGTGGGCGTATACGTTGATTGGTTGCATTTACCATTGTATCTATTTGAATGCTATATGATCGTCTTAATTTAAAAAATAACACAAAAATACTTGTAACCACTATCGCAGCAAGATACACTACCAAACCAAGAACTGTAGATGATAAAATACCATAAAATAAAAACTGAGACAGGGAGAACATTCCAATTATATTGGCAAAAATGGAGATTGCTAATATTGAAATATATAAAAGCGAGATCACCATAAACAATTTGTAAATTTGTTCAAATTGTGAAGGTGATTTTTTTACTATTTGTCTTCCGGTATATAATGCTATTATTAGAATAATAGCGTTAACCAATGAAATCCATCTTACTATAACAGTTTTTGTACCTAAATATGCCTGAAAAGTATAAATGAGATATGTTAAAAAAAGTAGTGTTAGAAAAGTCCCAAACTTCTTAGTTGTGATCTTTGGCAACAAGAAAATTGTTCCTGCTAATACCAACAATATATGGAGTTCAGTAAATACAGGAATCATACCATCATAAAAAAATGCAGATATTAAAAGACCTAATACAACTGTAGCTGAAATGGGATGGGTTAAAATAATTTTAGCTTGTAATTCAATAGGATTACTTAAATTATTAATATCAGTTCTCCACCTTTTACCAACTCCGATCAAAAACATAAACAATAGAAAAATAAAAACTAATTGAAGCATGAAAGTTTTCATATTTAATGAAAGAAATTCCTTCAGTTGTTCTTTGTTTTCTTTAATACCTGATACAAATAATTCTGAAATTCTTGTAGATTTTACATGAATTGAATCAATAGTTTTGTTTTCAATTTCTTGTGATTTCCACAGGGGTTTGCTATCAAAAACTAAATAATCTTTTTGCATTTGAAGTTCAGCATAATCAATTTCAGCAATTGTTTGATCAACTGATAAAACAAGCTCAGTTAATCCTTTTTGAATAATAAAAATACTATCCAATCTTGCATGAGCTGTTTTTAATATATTCTTTAAAGTTGAAATAGCCTGATCAAGACTATCATAAATATCGGTTGACTCACTATTTTCAATAAGTTTTTTTTTGGTCTGTTCCCATTTTTTTATCTCTTTTATCAGGTCATCAGTAATATCACTTATATCTTTGGAGCGAGTATTTAGTATATCCTGATAACTTTTTAAGATTGAACGATAATTTTTCCATTCTACTTTTGTTACTTTTAAGACTCTTCGTGTCATTTCGTTGATCTCAGGAAGAAGAGAATCTCTTTTATTTGTTATTTCAACAGAGGTTATTTTTAATAAAGAATCAACAGATTGAATTTTAGCACTAGGCTTTAGTATTTTTCGTAATTTAATGATACGTTGTCCAAGCTTTTCAGATTCATCAGAAATATTATCAATTGAAATTGAATTGTCAACAGTTTGAATACTATCAGAAACTTTAATGTCTTTTTTTTGAGATTGAATTCCGGAAACAACAAAGAAAGTGATGGATAAAAATATGATGAAAGATCTTAAAGATGAATTAGCAGAATTATGATTCATATTAATTATATGTTTGAAATGCGCAATATACTTATTTTTTGGATATTAGATTAAAGTTGGAGAATGGTTTTTAAACTATTTCAGTCTATATTCAAAAAGTCATAAGGTAACTACTAAAAAGGATGGTTAAATATTTTAACTAAGCTATCGGCAAAAATAACAAAACTTGGTTTGACTAAAATATGCTTGACTTGACACTAGTACTGGTTGTTACATTTTTTTGATACCACTTCCCTTATCAAAACAGGAAATAAGGGAAGTGTGAAAAATATTTTTTTTATTCTTTTGCAACTTTTTCAACTTTAGCAGGTAACTCAACTTCAGATACCCAGACACTGTATAATTGATAAGCAATAGCTAATATAACAGGACCTATAAAAAGACCTAGCATTCCCATAGATATCATACCTCCTAAAGCTCCAATTAATATAATCATCATTGGAGTTTGTAAACCCTTTCCTAAAAAGAAAGGTTTCATTATACTATCTGACATAGAAACAATGATAGAATAAACTGTGAAAATTATTGCCGCTGTTGTTGAAATTTCCGAAGAAGATAAAACCATTGCTATAGGTATAATCATAGCAAGAATTGGAGGAAGTTGCATGATTGCAAAAATTAAAACAAAAAGAGCAAAAATTGATGCTCCCGGTAATCCAATTACTAAATAACCAATATACGCAAGAGTTGCCTGAATAATTGAAACGACCAAAATTCCTTTTACAACACTTCTTATTGTATTGGTAACCATTGTTATCAATCCATCACCTCTTCCAGGGATTAAGCGATTGGCAAATTTAACACTGGTTTGATAACTTCCTTCTGCCGAAAGCATAAAAACTCCAGCAATGATCAATGAGAAAAATGCTAGAAATATGGTACCTATTAAACCTGTGAAACTGCTAAAAATTGAGACAAATACTTTTCCTATTTGTTCTTTATGTTTTATAATAAAGGCTTCAAGATTATTACTAGCTTGAGCCCAAGCATTATAGGATTTTTCACCAATTAAAGGCCATTCTTTTACAGATTCATTAGGTGGTGGAATTTCAAGAGCTCCCGCCTCAAAATTTTCTTTAAAATCTTTTGATGATGATACAATAGATTCTGTAAGATTTATAGTTGGTACTACAATAATTGCTAATAAAATGGCAACAAAAAGAGTAGTAACCAGCCCTTTTTTCTTACCTTTAAATAATTTAATCACTTTATCATAATATGGATATATTGCCACTGCAACCAAAGCAGACCAAATTATAATCAAAAGGAAAGGTTTTATAATAAAATAACTTGCTGCCAGTAAAATGGTTAAGGCAATGATCCTGATATAAGTATCGATAGGATTTCTGTTTTGAATTGTTTTTTTCATTTTAATTGTTTTTAATTATTATTTTGAATCAATATTTTGATCAATTTGCCAGCCACCACCCAAGGCATCATATAGATTTATGATAGAGGTAAACTGTTGTTTTAGGGCTTCCGAAGCTTTTAACTCGGCATTAAACTGTGAGGTTTGCAGGTTAAGTACTTCCAGATAACTTGTCAACCCTCCATCATACCTTACCCATGATAAATGAGCAGCTGTCTTAGCCAGTTCCATTTGTTCATTTCTTAAATAGTATTCATTTTGGTAAGTTTGAACAGCGATCATTGCATCTTCAACTTCCTGTAAAGCAATAAGAAATGTATTTTGATAAGTATTAAGCAATTGTTTTGTTCTTGCCTTTTCAACTTCTATACCTTTCTCGATTCTTTTACCGTTAAAAATAGGCCCCATGATCTGACCAATCAGATCGGCAAAAAACACAGTTGGATTTAAAAGTTCAGCTCCCATATTTGCGCTTAAAGTGAGCGATGGGTATTTTAAGGTTTCTGCAACTCCAATGCTTAAGGTTTGTGCATGTAAATTTCTTTCTGCCTGTAAAACATCAGGTCTTCTGTCAAGCAATTCTGATGGAAATCCTGTTGGAATTTCAGGAAGTGAAATTTGTTCTTCCAATAGTAATCCTCTCGGAATATCCATAGGTGGAGATCCTAAAAGTATACTGATCGCATTTTCTATTTGTCTTCTTGAGCGATCAAATACTTCAATAGCAGTTTTTGCTTCGCTCACTTGTATTTTGGCTTGTGCCAGGTCAACTTCACTAATAAAACCAGCATTGAATCTAGCCTGCATTACATCGAGATTTTCCTGAAAATTTTGAGCTGTTTTTTCAGAAATATTCAGCCTGTTATCCAGATCTCTTAAAGAAATATATGCATTGGCTGTTGCTGAAATAATACTTATAGTCAAAGCTTTATACGCTTCTTCAGTAGCTAAATAATTCTGTAAAGAAATGTCATTTAAGGTTTTGATCTGACCCCAAAGATCAACTTTGTAGGAAACATTTATAACCGGTGCTATTGAATTTGAAAAATCACCACTCGAAGTATTATACGAGGTTGAACCATTAAACCCGTAATTTACACTTGGATAAAAATCAGCTCTTGAAATATCTAAATAGGCCTGAGATTCTTCTATTCTGGCAATGCCAGCTTTTAAATTTTTATTATTTATCAGGGCAGTATCTATCAGATTGACTAAAACAGAATCTTGAAAAAGTTCCCACCAGGGTAAATTAGCAATGCTAGAATCTTTGGAAAAACTATGATGATAAGTAACGGGTACTGTTTGTTCTTCTCTTGTATAATCTTCACCTATTTTACATGAAAATAGTGACGTTATTATAATCCCGATAATTATGAATAAGCCTAAATTATTTTTATTTTTTAAGATCCAATTCATAGTGCTTTCTTTCTTTTATGATTTGCAAAATAATCTAAGATCCGAAAGGCAACAACAACGTAAATTACAGCCATGGATATTTGTATGACCCGAGGCCATACTTTTTCGCCTGCTTCAGCATCTGAAGACATAACAGAACCTAAGATCAGTAAAAAAGTTGAAAATCCACTGGCAAAAACAGGAGCTAGTTTATGGTTTGAAAATATAAGGTTTCCAAATATTAATCCCATAGAAAGAACCAATAATATCATAAAGGTAAAATTAGGTACGGTACTTAACAAATTAAATCCCAGTATCGCAACAATTCCACCCAAAATATTGGCAATGATCATAACGAGTCCAACTTTTGGATTGGCCAATGCGGGGCTCATAGATAAAATGGCAATAAAAGTTAAAATAAGTACACTGGATGATAGTTTGAAAATATAAAATAATAATAGAACTGGTGTTAATATGATAACAATATTTATGGCATAGTTAAACCGTTCTCTTTCTGGTTGCTTTGCTGTAGATTGCTCAGCTTTAGTAAATGCTTCATCTGCAGCTGACCATGGGAAGATTAAAAATATTATCTGGGTTAAAGTGATAGCCATCAATGCATTGAGAGTTAAGTTAACTGCAACATAACTTCCTATTGCCGTAGAGTCAATGGAAACAAAAGGGATTATAATAAGACTAATCAATAAAAATATTTTAACCATGCCCAGTATTTTATCTGTATAATAAAACCACAACAGAGCTAATAATAATAAAGGCATGAAAACTAGTGGATAATCTAAAAAAACAGCACTAAATACAATTACAATACCTGTCATAAATATCAAAGTAAACACAAAGTTAATGCCTTGTTTAAAAGAGAGAGGTTTTGCTCCGGGAGCTATATAACCCAACCCCAAAACAGCAGTAAGATAGGCAAGGTCATAATTCCATAATGAAGTAACTGCCATTATAAAACTAACACCTATGGCATATCTCAATATAGGAATTGAAGCCATCCAATTGGTTTTAACATCTGCTATGTTAACTACTTTATCGGACATATGATAACCAGGACATCAGGCGAATTCTAAATTTCGCTATTGTATTTAAAATAAAACTATCACCTGTATATACTACAACATCTACCTGACCTCCTAAACGAATAAGATTTTCCAGTTCTTGTGAGTTGATATTGATAATTACAGGAAAACGTTGAGGATCCTGCAACCATCCCGATTTGCTTTTTATATCGGGTAAACCGCCTTTGTTAGTTTGATCTGTAGCAACACCATAACCCATACTTCGAATAGTACCTTCAAAAACTCTACCAGGTGCGATGTCAAAGATAAATTCAACTTTATCATCAACCTGCATCAGCGAAAGATTATTTTCTTTCATATTGGCCTGGATCCAGATATCAGAAGTTGAGATCAAGGTAGTTAAAGGTTGTCCTATCGATGCATAATAGCCAAGATCAATATCGTAGCTTTCAATAACACCATTGGTAGGTGCAACAACGGTTGAAAAAGCAAGATCTAACTGAGCTTTTTCCAATGCCTGAATTGCAACTCTTATTTTAGGATTGTCAGGACCGGATTCACCTAAACGTTGTTTGTCTCTTTCTAAATTTGCCTCGGCAGCAGATACTTGTTCAACTGCCTGAAAATATGCTGTTTCTGATTGATCTTTATCAGCTTCTGATAAAGCGCCTTCATTTTCACGCATTACTTTTTGCACTCTGTTCCAGTTGCGTTCTGCACGGTCTAACTTGGCTTTTGCAACACCTAATTTTCCGGCAGATGCTTTTACAGATGCTGTACTGGCAGCAACCGATTGTGTAGTATTATCAATATCAGCTTCTGCTTTTGAAATTGCTATTTCAAAAGGTCGTTTATCTAATTCAAAAAGAATATCTCCGGCCTTAACTTTGCTGTGAAGATTTATATTTATTTTGGTAATATTGCCAGAAACTCTTGCCGTTACCGGAGTTATCAATCCTTTAATTCTGGCCTGATCGGTATAGGGTGTATATCTGTCAGAAAGTACATACCAGATAAAAAATATTAAAGTGATCAATAAAACGACACTTGTAATTTTTTTTATAGGGTTTTTCTCTTTCTGCAATTCATTTTTTTTTATACTATCCTCTTTAGTAGTGACCTTTTTTGTTTCCCCTTCAACTATTTTCTCCTTTTCTGGAATTTTCTTTTCTGTATTTTCTTTTTTATTCTCTTCCATAAAAGTATTTATCAGTTCTTTTTATTTATCTTAATATCTTTGAGATCATACTTTACGATTATAAAAAAACTGGACTACAGAAAACATAAAAGCAGTAGACCATCCGATAAGGAGAATACCATTTATCGCTTCAAAACCTGCTATAATTCTATGAGTAGAACTAATGGTAATATCACCATATCCTAAAGTTGTAAAAGTAACTAATGAAAAATACATGGCTTTTTCAAAAGTATCAAAATCAGTTAAATCATGAAGGGCATAATAAGCAAATGCCCAAATGCTAGATTGAAGAAAATGTAAAACCAAGAGAAAGGAAGAGGTCATAATTAACAGTCGTACACTTTTACGATTAAATACAGTTTGTGATAAAGAAGCGTATTTTTTTTCAATATGATTCAGCCAAAAAGAAGTTCCGTAAGCCTGAATAGTTACCGTAATTCCAATGATAAATAATCCAAGTAAAATATTTGTAAACATAGTTAGTTTAGATTTATCTGATTAAATTAGTATTCTCAACAAAACTAGCAAAATATTACTAAAAAATTGATAGTTAAAAAAAATTATTAGCTACTTTATTATAAATTTGTAAAATAAACATAACTATAAATGTCAAAAACAAAAAATATAGAAACTGTACCTTTTTCAATAGAAACCATCATTCATGGTATGCCCGAAGTCTCCTATGTTATTTCTAAAAAGGGTAGTTTGTTGGCATGGAACAAAAATCTTGAGCTCCTTACCGGTTTTTCAAAGGATGAATTGCTTTTTAAATTTATGCAGGAGTTTATTTATCCACCTGATAAAGATAAAGTTCTTCAAAAATTTATGGAAATTGCTAATAAAAATTTTAATGAAGAGCGAACTATCGAATACAGAATTGTCAGCAAATACGGCAGAATAATTCCACTCCTTGCTATTCGTAGTCTTGTACATGTGGATGGTAAAGAATTTGTCATAGGAATAGCAATCAATTTAGACAATGTTGAAAAGTCAAATATTAACTCTCGTGTTGCTAAAATAATTCATTATAAAAATAAATTAAGGAATTATTATCAGAAAATTGAAAAAATGAATCAGGCAGAAATTGAGCTTAAAGAAAAAGTAGTTTTAAATGCAAAAAATTTTAATAACAAGCTGATTGATAACCTTCCAGGTATTTTTTATTTATATGAAAAAATTGATGATAAATTTTTTCTAAAAAAATGGAATAAGAATTATACTTACGATCTCGGTTATCAAGATGATGAACTTTTAAATGTGCAACCTCACAAATTCTTTAGTGAAAAAGAATACAAAAAAGCTAAAGAAGCAATGGCTCAAATTTTTACTACAGGTTCAGCAAAGATTGAGATCTATACAAGCCATAAAAATGGTAAACAAATTCCTTACTTCTATCAGGGTTATCCTTTTCAGGAGAAAGGAAAGACATATTTTATGGGAGTAGGAATAGATATTTCAATTCAATATGAACTTGAGGCAGAGCGAAATATACAAGAGATAGAGAAGATAGATGCGAAAGAAAAATCAGATGCAAACCAAAGGGAATTGATTGCAACAGCACTTCAAATTAGTAAAACCAGTAAAATAATTAAATACAGTCTGAAACAAATTGATGCTATTCTTGAAAAACAAGAAGAAAGTAAATTCAACACTGAAATTTACAATGATCTTATAAATATTAAAAATGAATTGAAATCACAAATTAATCAACAAAATAATTGGGAAGTTTTTAAACTTAGGTTCACAAAAGTGCATCTAAATTTTTTTAACATTCTAAAAGCAGAACATCCTAAACTTACAAAGTCTGAGTTAAAATTTGCCTCTTATCTGCGAATTCATCTGTCTTCATCTCAAATTGCTTCTATATTGAATGTAACCCATGAAGCTATTAAAAAAACAAGATACAGATTACGAAAGAAGCTGAACTTATCACCAAAAGATTCCCTTGAGAATTATATAGGAAAATTCTAATTGAATAGATCTTCAACAAATTATATGTTGGATTTTGTATGTAAATTGTTTATTTCTCTTTCACTACCTTAAAAATAAAACGAAGAGTACAGTATTTCCCAAATTGCAGAAAAAAAGTTTATAGAGATCAGTAGTTACCTACTTTATTCATTGGCTTTGTAACTAACTGTCTAGTCGAGCGCAGTCGAGACTTTTTTAGAGTTGCGTATAGTTCTCGACTACGCTCGAACTGACAAAATCAATTAATATAAACAGCAGAAATTTAATGTGTTACAATTTTTTACCTATGTACTTATCTCTAAAAGTTTAAATTAAATTTCAAAAAATTATTGCTGCAATTAGTGATTTATTGTCCGCTTTTTGTCCGCCATATTTTTTTTTTTAACATTCCTATAACGTCTACTTTTGTGCTATGACGGATATTCTTTTCAAGAATTCCTTTTTAACAATTGTATTAATTAAAAAACTAAAATTTATGGAAAATCAAATTACTTCAAACTGGTACATGGTTCTTATTAAAGGAATCCTAATGATCTTATTGGCATTTCTTGTCTTTTCAAGTCCGGGTGGCGCATTACTGACATATGTTATGTATATAGGTATAGCACTTTTAATAACCGGTTTTATGATTCTGTATCGTGGAATTTCATCAAGAAAGGATAATCCTAAGTGGGGTTGGGTGGTCTTTGAAGGACTTCTCGATATATTACTTGGGTATGTATTATTATCAAACCCACTCGTTACTGCTGCTGTTTTACCATTTGTTTTTGGATTCTGGGCTGTATTTTATGGAGCATTATTATTCATTACTTCTTTTTCTGCAACCGAAAACAAGACAATGAAAATATTATCAGGCCTCCTATTATTCTTGATCGGAGCTATGATTATGCGAAATCCTATTTTTGCAGGTATGTCTCTTGCAATTTGGGTTGCTGTATTACTTTTGATCGTAGGAATTTACAACGTGATTATTTCATTTAGTTTAAAGAAAGAACTAAAAGCTGTGACTTAAAGTTACATCAGAGAACATTAATTGGGTTTTAGAGTCAAACTAAAATTTCTTGACAATGTCTGAAGATGGGCATATGCTTTGACCCTGAGTATTCAGGGTCAAAAACCAATTTTGTTATTTAGATTCTCTGCCTGAGGCAGGCGAAATATCATTAAGTTATGCTTTTTTGACTCACTTTAGGAGAGAGTGAAATAAAAAGCAGAACTTAGTGACATTGTATGGCAGACGGGGATAATACTTTGGTTTTGCTTAATACAGGTTATTTCAACGGTTATCTCAGGGCATCCCGAGCACTCGGTATTGAGGATTTCTCTTTGGTTAAATAAGTAAATATGAAAATTAATATCTTAGATTCCAGTAGCTCGGCCAATTATAAAGGGTTTTCATTGGTAAGCGGAGGTTTGATCTATTCCCTGACTTCTGTTTTTCGAAGAAAGGACAATCCTGACAGCAATTTACGCAACACCGCTATTGCTCTGTCATTGATCACCTGGCTTCCTTTATGCCTGCTTGCATTATATTATGGCACATTAACTGATGATAGTACAACGATCAGCTTTTTTGAAGACTTTTTGGTTCATGTGCGTTTTTTATTTGTGGTACCATTTTTAATATTCATTGAAAAAGTGGTTGACAGAACCTTTATTGAGTATATAAAGAACTCTGATAATATCATTCCCAATGTACAACAGCCAAAATACAACGATCTGGTAAAACGACTTGGAAAATTAACCAACTCTTATCTTCCTGAAATTATTGTATTGGTAGTTTACTTTATCATCATATTTACAGACCCACAAAAGATGAACGCGGAAGATTCAGGAAGGAATTACCTAACCTATGCCGGTACAAATAAATTAAATTTAGCAGGCTGGTATAATTGGTTATTTTGCGTTCCTGTTTTTTTGTTACTCACTTTCAGGTGGTTTTGGAGGTGGATTGTTTGGGTTTATTCCCTTATCAAAATTTCGTATTTTAAATTATTCATTGATCCATTGCATGCAGATAAAATGGTGGGACTGGAATATCTGAATCTCGTTCCCTTAACATTTAGTTTTATTTTTATTGCACCATCAGCAATGATGTCTTCGGTAATTGGTATTGATATCATTTACAACGGTGCCTCTTTTATGTCATACTATCAATTGATATTATTCTATGTTATTCTTTCACCGGTCATATTGTACTCTCCTTTATTAATATTCATGCCAAAACTGATCAATGCCAAAAGAAATGGGGTTCTTTTGTTTGGTGATTTGTTAAGAAAACATAATCAAGATTATGTTAAAAAATGGATAGATGGAAAACCTATTCAGAAGGAACCAATTCTGGGTGCTTTGGATAATTCCTCTTTGGCAGATATAAATGGAAGTTACACCCCTATAGAGGAAATCAAACTGTTCCCTGTGGATTTAAAGATGATCATTGTTAGTGTTTTTGTTAATTTAATTCCATACATCCCTCTTGTATTTACTTATTATTCATTTTCAGATTTGTTTGAGTTGCTCATAGCATCATTCATGGGTTGATAAAGGTCTTATGGACAGGAAAGTACAATATAAAATTCATTTATGCTGATGTTGGCAGTGCAATTATTTAATTTTACATTATGATAAAAATAATACAGGATCTCCCGGGTAACAACGTAGGGTTTGAAGCTATCGGAAAAGTTACAGGAAAAGATTACGAAACTGTTTTAATACCAGCCGTTGAGGCAAAATTAAAGGAATTTTCAAAAATTAGATTGCTTTATTATCTTGGTTCAGATTTTACAGAATACGATATGGAAGCATTGCTGGATGATGCAAAAATTGGTTTTAAGCACCTTAAAGCCTGGGAAAGAATAGCACTGGTGACTGACATTGAGTGGGTGCGTAAGGCTGTGCATCTTTTTGCCTTTACCATGCCTGGATATGTTCGTTTATTTAAAAATAATGAACTTTCAAATGCTAAAAAATGGATGGCTGAATAGAAATAGTAATTAAAAAGAGATCGTCTGAGAAGTCTTATAATGCTTGTTAATCAATACACTTTTCTTTGGTAAACAAGATTAAAAAAATATAAACACAAAAATAACCTGAATTTGACATGGTCACAATTTAAAGTGTTTATTAGGAAGAGTTAATTATATTTGTCCACTTTTTGTCCGCTTAATTATTTTTTTTATTGTCTTGTTTAATCGTACTTTTGAGAAGTATGTTTTCTTTCTTAGGAATTATTTTGAGTGTTTACTTGGTTTAGATTTTTAAAAAGAAAAATTCATTAGAACAATTAACCTTATTTAAATAGACAAAGGATGAAAATAAAAACTCAATTAAGTATTCTTATCATTTCCCTGACATTAATCGGATTTACTTCAGACATTTTCGCACAGGAATATAGAACAGAAACCGATCTTCTTGGAGAAATAAAAATCCCTGTAGATGCATATTATGGTGTACAGGCTGCCAGAGGAATGGAAAATTTTCAGATCTCAGGGCAATATATCAATGATTATCCTGATTTTATGAAAGCATGGGGAATGATAAAATTGGCGACTGCCCGAGCCAATACCGATGCTGGCAAAATGAAATCAGAAATGCTTAAACTTATAGAACCGGCATGTCAGGAATTAATAGATGGAAAATATCTGGATCAATTTAGAATTGATCTTTATCAGGGAGGTGCGGGTACTTCAACCAACATGAATGCCAATGAAGTACTTGCCAATATTGCCCTTGAAAAAGCAGGTTATAAAAGGGGACAATATGATAAGATATCACCTAACGATGAGCTTAACATGTCGCAATCTACCAATGATACTTATCCAACAGCTTTGAAACTTACCATGCTTTTGCATAATGATCGATTGAAAGAACAGCTAACGTTGCTCGTCAAATCATTTAGAACACTGGGACATAAATATATTGATGTGGTTAAGATGGGACGTACTGAATTTCAGGATGCTGTACCAATGACCGTAGGCCAGGAGTTTCATTCTTTTGCTGCAATGCTGGAGTGGGATATTGCCAATATGGAATATGCAAATAAATCATTAATGACCCTTAACCTGGGTGGAACAGCTATCGGAACAGGCTTAAATGCACCCAAGGGTTATGATACAGCTGCTGTTAAACACCTAAGAAAAATCTCGGGTTATGATCTTAAAAATGCGGAAGATATGATTGCAGCTACATCAAGTTTACACTCTTTTGTGGTTTATTCTTCAGCATTAAAAACACTTGCCACTACGCTGTCTAAAATTTCTAATGATCTTATAAATCTTTCATCAGGACCAAGAAATGGTCTTTTTGAAATTAACCTGCCACCAAGGCAACCGGGGTCTTCCATTATGCCGGGGAAAGTAAATCCTGTAATACCTGAATTGATGGCACTGATTTGCTATCGTGTTATTGGTAATGATGTAACAGTAAATATTTCAGCTTCTGATGGTGACTTACAGTTAAATGCCTACGAACCGGTTGTTGGTCTTTCAATTTTTGAATCTCAGAAATTAATGACCAATGGCATGAAGGCTTTTAGGGTACAGTGTGTTGATGGTATTACTGTTAACGAAGAAGTTCACAAACACAATCTGGAAACTACTATTGGTATTGTTACTGCTTTGAATCCGGTACTCGGACATCATGTTGGTGATGAATTGGCAAAGGAAGCTCAGGCAACTGGCAAAGGAATCTTACAACTTGTCAAAGAGAAAAATTTATTAACTGACAAACAAATTGAAGAGATCTTGTCACCGGAAAATATGACTGGTCTTGACAAAACGATTTACAAGAATAAGTAATTTTCTACAGATTACCTTTTTGACAATAGAATCAGACCCTAGATTAACATGCTTACGTGTAGTTATTATAAATATTTTTTTTAATGGAACTTGACCCTAGACAAACAATGATTATTGCAATTTTGGTACTTTTTTTGGGAAAGTATCTGAATAAAAAAATTAATATACTTCGTAAGTACAATATTCCTGAACCCGTTACCGGAGGGGTCATAGCATCTTTGTTCTTTGGTTTGCTATACCTGCTGTTTAATTTAAATATCAATTTTGCTACACATTATCGTGATATATTACTGATTGTATTTTTCACAGCCATTGGACTTTCAACTAAAGTTATGAGTATAATAAAAGGGGGAAAAGTTTTACTTATACTAACAGTATTTGCTATTGCCAATATTTTTCTTCAAAATTATATAGGTATTTTAATCGCTAAACTGCTACATGTAGATCTGGTAACCGGAATGATGTCGGGTTCTGTACCGCTTCAAGGCGGACATGGAAATGTTGTCTCCTGGGTACCGGTAATCAAAGAGCAATTTGACGCTCCCAACCTGATGGAGATAGGAATGATTATGGCTACATTTGGACTGATTGTTGGAGGTATATTCGGTGGACCCATTGCAAAATACCTGATAAAGAAACATGACCTAAAGCCTGAAAATGAAATTGATGAATCCAAAATTCATATAGGTAAAAAACACGGGAAAAAACTAAGTATCGATTATGATTCAATGCTGACTGTTCTTATCATGCTTTCACTCTCCATAGGGATTGGTATCTATATACAGGAATTTCTTGATTATATAAATTTCACATTACCCATGTTTGCAACTTGTATGTTGGGAGGTGTAATTATAGCCAATCTTGTTCCGTTAATTTTTCCAAAACTGGAATTCCCGGCAAAATCTCCAACTTTGTCCATTATATCTGATTTGAGTTTGGGTTTATTTTTGGCAATGGCAATGATGTCTCTCAAATTTTGGGAAATTGGCAGTGAATCCATGTTTATTGTGTTGAGTATTCTCATCCAAACCATATCCATATTATTGGTTAGTGTTTTTATTATTTTTAGGGTATTGGGGAAAAATTATGATTCGGCCGTAATTTCTGCCGGGTATATCGGTTCATCAATGGGGGCTACACCAACAGCTATGGCTAATATGGCTGCCGTAACCAAAGAACATGGTCCATCGGCCATAGCTTTTGCTGTAATTCCCATATTTGGAGCTTTTATCATTCAAGTTAGTAATGCATTTGTAATTAATCTTATTTTACAGCTATTGGGCTAAAACTAATGATTGGAATCATTTGATCAATGAAGGGAAATAAGGGTCTGATTAAATGACGCTCAAAAGATTAATTTTAAATAGATGAAAAAAAAATAATTAATAGTAACCATAAAAATAAATAATCATGAAAAGTAACTTCTTCTTAAAAAGCATTTTAACGATTCTTTTAATAGCTTTGATAATTCCAAATGCTTTTTCACAAAACAAAGATCTTCCTAATGTTGTAATTTTGGCAACTGGTGGAACAATTGCAGGTTCTGCAGAAACAGGAACTCAGGCTGGTTATACTTCGGGTCAGGTGGGGATTGAAACAATGATCAATGCAGTTCCCGGAATAAGGAAATTAGCCAATATTACAGGTGAGCAAACTGCGAACGTAGGCTCTCAGGATATGAGTATAGAAATATGGTTAATACTTGCCAACAGAGTTAATGAATTACTTGCATCTGATAAAGTTGACGGGATTGTAATTACGCATGGTACAGACACACAGGAAGAGACTGCTTATTTTCTTAATCTTGTTGTAAACAGTGATAAGCCGGTGGTAACAACAGGGTCTATGCGACCTTCTACGGCAGTAAGTGCAGAAGGTCCTTTGAATTTATATAATGCCGTTGCCGTAGCTGCCAGTCCAAAATCTAAAGATCGCGGCGTAATGCTCGTGATGAATGATCAAATTCACGCAGCCCAAGCGGTAACTAAAACCAATACTAGTTCTGTTCAAACTTTTATGTCACCTATGCAAGGCCTATTGGGAGCCATTATTTATGGTCAGCTTGAATTTTATCGCCAACCTCATGGTATTCATACTACAGGAAGCGAATTTTCAATTAAAGGTGTAAAAAAATTACCAAGAGTTGATATTATTTATGCAGGAGTTGATACACCGGCAGATCTTATTGATTATTCAATTAAAGCAGGAGCAAAAGGTATTGTTATTGCAGGAGTTGGCAATGGAAACATGAACGCTGCAATGTTAAAAGCTGCAAAAAAAGCTTCAGAAAAAGGAATTATTGTTGTTAGAAGTACAAGGGTTCCTACCGGTTATGTATTGCGTAATGCCGAAATAAGCGATGATGAAAATAAAACCATTGCTTCAGACGAGTTGAATGCGCAAAAGTCAAGGGTATTGTTGATGCTTGCTTTATTAAAAAACAGAAGCTTAGATAATATTCAAAAACTATTTTATACTTATTAATTTCTAAAATTCATTTATTATGAAATTTAAATTTAATCTGGGTATAATACTACTATTTTTTGTTGTGGGAATTGCACAAGGTCAGCTAAGACAGGCTGATACCTCATCAGTTTATAGAAGCCTTATTCCTCAGGAAAAACAAGAATTATTAAAGAATGTTGATATAATTGCTAATATGCAATTAGGGATGAGAAATGATTTTCAGGATGGAGAACATTTAGAATCTAAATTTAAATTTGAGCAGTTTAGACTTGAAATAAAGGGTTATGTGCATAAAAATATTTTCTTTAGATTCAGACATCGATACACAAGTACTTTTGAACCACAATCTATTGATAAAATTATTAAAGGTATAGATTTTGCATATTTGCGATTTGATCTTTCCGATAAAGTTCAACTTACTGTAGGTAAAACATTTGCAGATTGGGGTGGAATAGAATTCGATATGAATCCAATTGACATATACGAATATTCAGATATTATTGAAATGGCTGATAATTTTCTTACAGGTGTAGGATTATATTACCAGGCTTTTGATAATCATGGATTTGCATTTCAGGTTTTAGATTCCAGAACCCAGTCATTCGAAGAGCTTTATCAGGGTCATCCCGGGCTGGAAGGATCTGAGTTTCCTCTTGCAGCCGTAATTAATTGGAGAGGTAGTTTTTGGGATGGAAAATATACCACTCTTTGGTCGTATTCTTTATTTAATGAGGCTAAAAACACCTTTAAAAACTATATAGCTTTAGGTAATCAATTGAAATTGGATAAACTTACTTTAGCCTATGATTATAAATGGAGTAAAGAGGGTCTGGATAGAACAGGTATAATTAGTAGTGATGTACCCGATGACCTTTATCCATATGCTTTGGAGAATACTCAGTATTGTAGTCACTGGCTTAAGGCGGATTATAGATTTACTGAGAAATGGCAAATGAGTTTTGTTGGTTTTGTAGATAAAGCAAAATGGATGGATGATATTGATCCTTTAAAAACTACAGATGATTGGAGAACTGCTTATGGAGTTATTCCAACGATAGAGTTTTTTCCATGGAATGATATAAACCTTAAATTCTTTGCGGGATATGTTGGAAGATTTTATAACTATTCTGACTATGCAAAATCAAGAGTTGGAGTTAAAGATTATAATACGGGAAGGATTGTTTTCGGAATAATTAGCCCGTTACATATTTTTTAAATGTTGATTAGTTTATGAGGGGATGAAAAGATTGCCGTTTTTGAACAATCCTTTCATTTTTTATAATAACTAATTCTTATTTCATATAAAAAATAAATATATTCCTATAAAATTATAATTTTATTATTCATTTTGAAGAAAAAATGAATTGGCATCAGCAATTAATGTTTTATTAAAAATAATTTACTATTATACAAATTATAAAATGAAAAAAGAAGCAAGAAAACAACTGGTCAATGAAATAATGAACAGATGTAAAGTTGATAAAAAAAATAGTTTTGTTCTGTCTGAACATGACACAGCATGGACCGGAACCAGCGATATTCAAAAACTGAGCGAACAGAAACTCAAGAAAAAAGCGAAGAAAATTCTCAAACAAAATCTTGAAGAGTTGAGTGAAGCACAGGAATTACTTTATGCCTCTGGTAAAAAATCAATGCTGCTGATTTTTCAGGCTATGGATGCAGCCGGTAAAGACGGTACAATAAAACATGTTATGTCAGGGGTCAATCCTCAAGGTTGTCAGGTGTTTGGTTTTAAGAAACCATCCACTGAGGAACTCGCTCATAATTTTCTTTGGCGATATACCAAAAGAATGCCTGAACTCGGACGTATCGGAATTTTTAACCGCTCGTATTACGAAGAAGTACTGGTGCTAAAGGTCAATCCTGAATTGCTTCAAAACAATAATCCGGATGAATTATTTTGGGATGAAAGATATATGGATCTCAATAATCTGGAAAAACACCTTACACAAAATGGAACTGTTGTGTTGAAGTTTTTTCTAAATGTATCAAAGGATGAACAACGAAACAGGTTCCTTGAGCGCCTGAACGATTCTGAAAAACACTGGAAATTTTCTGACTCAGACCTGGTTGAGCGTGGCAAATGGGATCGCTATCAAAATGCATTTGAAGATGCTATCAATGCTACAGCAACAGACAGGGCGCCATGGTTTGTTATTCCGGCTGATAACAAGTGGACGATGCGAACGATTGTCTCGACAATTGTTACAGAAACCATTTTATCATTAAATCTTGAAGTTCCAAAAGTTTCTGCCGATAAAAAGCTGTTGCTGGATGCTGCCCGGATAGAATTAGAAAACGAAAAATAAAAGAATAATGGGAAATAAAAATTCAAATAACAAACCATATCCTGTAGCAATTATTGTTGCCTCCTTTATCATAATTATAGCCGGTATGATGTATGCCCAATCTATGATCACACAGATATTAATGGCTCTTTTTATTAGTATTATTTGTGCTCAACCAATAGCATGGCTTCAAAAAAGGAAAGTTCCACAAGGTCTTGCAATTACCATTGTCTTTATTGGAATTATTGCAGTATTTATAGGATTTGGTCAACTCATCGGGTCTTCTTTATCTTCCTTTTCAGAGGATGCTCCAAAATATGAAAGTAGCCTTGAGGAAATAGGAAAAACTGTTATTCAGTTTGCAGAAGATAAAGGGATCAAATTATCAACAAATGAAATAACCAAGTTGTTAGACCCATCAAAGGTTATGAGTATTACAGCTGGATTCCTGGGTGAGCTGGGTGGACTTATGGGCAATGCCCTGACCATTTTTTTTCTTGTACTTTTCTTGTTGATGGAATTGGATAGTTTTCCGATAAAGGCCAGGGCGGTAGAAAAGGGATCTGTAGGTCCAAACTCATTGTCATTTTTAAATATCATTGGTGCAAGTATCCGGCATTATTTATCCATCAAAACAATGACCAGTCTTTTAACAGGATTGTTGATTTGGATAAGCCTTGCTATCATCGGTGTTGATTACGCAATTATCTGGGCTTTGATCGCATTTCTCTTAAATTATATTCCAAATATCGGATCAATTATTGCTGCAATTCCTGCTGTATTATTTACTTTGATTCAACTTGGTTTTGGTGGAGCAATCTGGACCATTGGTGTTTTTGTTTTAGTCAATTTGGTGATTGGAAATATTGTTGAACCTAAAATGATGGGTAAAGGTTTAGGGTTATCAACTTTTGTTGTATTTGTATCACTTCTCTTTTGGGGATTCATACTTGGTTCTATTGGAATGTTTCTTTCTGTTCCGCTTACCATGGCCATTAAGATCATGCTCGAGCAAAATCCTAGTACAGCAAGTATTGCTATTTTATTGGGAACACAAGGTGAGGCACAGGAAATTCTTGACAAGGAAAAAGAATAATCAGATAATTCATAAATTCTTTTTACAAAGGGTATAAATAACATTGTTGTCCGATTAAAACACGGATGTAAATCATTATCACTCAATCTTTGCCTCTCTTGATAGCTATACGGGACTAAAGAATAGATCGATTGTCAATGATTTACATCCTTTAGGGTTGAGTTATATATTACGTTCCATACTTAAAACACATTGGAATAATTATTTTTTCTGTAAAGTATAACACAAAGCTGCGCAAAAAAACTCAGAGAACCGTAAAATTCTGTTTTAATTTCTCTAAGAAATTTTGTATTTACTTCGTGAAAATCTGTGAAATAGCTCATTAAATATTAGGAATGATTATAAAATAGACAGTAATTAAACTAATAATTCAAAACAAGGAGTCTTTAAGCAATTAAGCAGGGCTCCTGAACGCCTTGTTTACAGTTTTTTATAATTTTTTTTACAGTAGTTAACAAACATATCTAGTGCTACATCATTTTTATATTGTCCGCTTTTTGTCCACTAAATAAAAATATTTTTTGTAAGAATTAATTGTAATTTGTGCAAAAATTTTAATTGATTATTTAAAGAAAATCTTATGAAGAAAAAAATGTTGAAAATCGCAGTGTTATTTAGCTTTACAGCACTGTTTTATTCTTGTTATCCTGATGCTGATGTCGATATTGATGAGCTGGATACAACCAGTACAATTTACAAGAAAGCTGATTTTAACACAGCTCCAAAATCAGCAACCATGTTTTGGAAGGTTGTTGAAATAGAAGGAGAAGATGGTGAAAACATACCATATCATGGAGAAATTGATGAAGAAATATTAAACACAACACTTGATAATCTGGTAGATCTATACGGCGTTGATAATGTTTATATTCTCAGTCCAGCAGATCCTCCTTCTCCTACTCCAAGCAATCCTAATGTTAAAATTATCAGACAGAATGACCCTGATCCAAATACTGACATGGGTGTCCTTACCTCAATTATATTAAGAAAAAATACAGGAGTAGGTTGGGCTTATCCTCCATATTGGTGGTGGGGTTGTTATTACTGCTGGTATTACCCTGTACCTTATTATTATGATTATGAAGTTGGTACTGTTTTGGTAAGCATGAAAGAGCCGGGTCAGTTAGTTGATGGTGAAGGCCCTTCATGGACAGGCGTTGTACGTGGACTTCTTTCGGATAGTGGAAGCTATAATAAAGACAGAACTGTTAAGGGAGTAGATCAGGCTTTTGACCAATCACCTTATTTAAAATAAACATATACTAAAAACATAATCGAATGAGAAAAATATATTTAACAACCCTATTGTTAATTGGGTTAATAGTTAGTGGAAATGCACAGCAATCTTTTTGGTCACTTAACTGGGACATTACAAAAGGAATGGGAGATACTGGTGACTATATTGGAAATACAAATTTTAGAGGTGTTTCATTTGACGGAAGATATTTTATAAATGATAATCTTACTATCGGGGGTTTTGCGGCTTGGTATACATTAACAGATAAAGTAAATGGCAAAGCACTTGATTTTGATAATGGAGATGGTACAGCAGGGACTATTACCGGAACTCAGGTGAGATATTTAAATATTTTCCCTGTGCTTATCAATACACATTATTATATAGATACAGGAGGTGTAACTCCGTATTTTGGTATTGGTTTGGGAACCGTTTATTCCGAACAACGTACAGAATTTGGTTTAAGCTCTTTTTATGCCGATTCATGGGCATTTGGAGCGCAACCTGAAGTTGGAGTTTTTGTTCCTTTCGGATATTCTGGTACAGGACTTAATCTGGCTCTTAGATATCTATATGGTAGTTCTGCAGGAGATTTAGAATCTTTATCTATGTTTAGTTTTGCCATAGGTATTGGATTTATGAACTAAGGAATTAGAATAAAATAATGATAAAACTCCAGAGGTTATCTTCTGAAGTTTTTGAATAATTATTAACTTAAAATAACTTTAATTTATAAATATTGATTAATTTTAGAATAGAATAATTAAAAATTCATTTGCTTAAATAAATTATACGTATTAAAAAATTGATACTCAGGTTAATGGCAATGAATTCTGTTCTACAAAATAGATAAAAACAGTAAATAATAAAACATGAAACCATATACTTCTTTAATACTACTGATCTTATTTACCATCACATGCACTTATGGTCAACAAGATAATTTGATCTATAAATACCGGCAGATGGCTGTCGATTACCAACAACAAATCAAAATGGCACAAAGTGATTTAGCCGGAGCCGAATCAATGGTGGAAGCTGCTAAATCAGATTTTTTACCAAAATTAGATTTTTATGGTGATTACGCATATATGGGTGTTCCATTACAATTGGCATCTCCTTCACCAGGAGTACCTGGTGCTGAATTGCAAAATAGATATTCCGTAGATCTGGTTATATTTCAGCCCATTCTTACAGGTGGTTATTTAAAGAATACCAGAAATGCAGCAATGTCACAGGCGGAGGTCATGAGAAGCTACATCAACCTGAATGAACAGGAAGTAATGGCGAATTCTGATTCTTATTACTGGAATGCAGTTACAAAAAAAGAGATCCATAAGGTAAATATTTTATACAGAGATGCCATTGGACAATTTCTCAAAGTAATTAAAGACCGTGTTGATGAAGAAGTTGTTGGGATGAATGAATTATATCAAACCAAAGTAAGGTATAATGATGCAGAATATGATGTCATCAAATCCAGTAAAGAATCTAAGATAAGTGTAATGCATTTGAACAGACTCGTAGGTCTTCCTGTTGATGCAACCACAGATGTTGCAGACTCATTGCTGGCCGTAAACTGGGTAAAAACTGATGTCAATCTTACCGAAAAGGCAATAGAACAACGGCCGGAAATTAATGTTCTTGAAAATACGATCTCATTAAATGAATTCAATGAAAAAATTACGGCATCAAAATACAATCCTCAATTTGGTGTAGGAATTGGTGGTAACTGGGGAGCTCCAAGTCCGGGACTTTCTACTGATCCTGCTTTTAACTATAACCTACAGGCTTCACTGGCCATACCTATTTTTTATTGGGGAAAGAAAAAAGAAGAGGTTTTTGCCAGCCGTCAAATAACTGAAGTGACCAGACTTGAAATGGAACAAACCAAAGACATGATCAACCTGGAAGTTGAAACAAGTTATTTCAATTTGAAGGAAACGCAACAACAATTAGATTTTGCAACCAGTTCATTGGGAAATGCGAAAAACAATGTTGATGTCATGCTTGATCGTTATTTTGAAGGCCTGTCATCAGTTCTCGAAGTATTGGATGCACAATTGGATTGGCAAAAAACATATTTTAATTATACACTAGCAAAACACGAACTTAATTTAGCCTTTACATCCTATCAACGTGCTATGGGTGAATTAAGCCTCACACAATAATCAAATGATTCCTAATAAAAAATTAAACAAAATGATAAGAAAAATAACTTTCATCGTAGCAATTGCCAGTATATTCCTTTTTTCAAGTTGTGGATCAGAAGAGAAAGAGAATGTAAAAAGAGTCCGTCCCGTAAAATCAATGACCGTAGGAAATTATGGAGATGATTTTGGAAAAGGTTATCCGGGAACCACAAAAGAATACAAGGATTCAGAAATGTCTTTTAGGGTTGGTGGACCAATTATTCAATATAATGTAGTGGAAGGTGAAAGAATTAATAAAGGTGAATTAATTGCCGAAATTGATCCACGTGATTATTTAATTGTTGTTCAATCTACACAAGCCAGATATGATCAAGCCAAATCAGAATCTGATCGCTTTGAGAGGTTATGGAAGAAAGGATCGGTATCAAAAAACGCCTATGAAAGACGTTATGCTACCTACCTTGAGGCTAAAGCAGGTTTGGATGATGCCAAAAATCAGTTAAGTTACACAAAACTGTATGCCCCATACACTGGTTTTTTTGGACCAAAGCTTTCTGAGCTTGGTGAAGATGTTAGGAGAAAAAAAGCCATTACTACTTTAATTGATCTTTCTGTATTAGAGGTTGTTACAACTATTCCTGAGCAATTAGCGGTTCAATTATTAAATTTTGATAGTTATGAAGTGCACTTGGAAACGTATCCTGATATTGTTTTTAAAGCAACCTTAAAAAATCTTGAGAAAAAACCTACAGCGGAAGGGTTTCCTTTGCATCTATATCTGGATCATAAAAATCAGGTTAATGATAAAACTAAAATAAAAGTTGGAGCAGGAATGAGTTGCAGAGTGAATATATACTTGAAGGAAAACTCAGATGAAAAGAATAAAATAATTGTTCCAATAACTTCTGTTTTTGAAGGAGATGTTGATAATAGTACAATGATATGGGTTATTGATAAAGATAACAATACCGTAAAAAGTCAAAATATTGTCACCGGTGAACTTGTTGGACATAACCTTATTGTGATTAAAAAAGGCATTTCTGTAGGGGATCAAATTGTTACTGCAGGTGTAAACAGACTTACAGAAGGAGATGAGATAAGCAATGTTGACATTCTTAATTCTAAATAAAGATGAGTCTGTCTATTAATTTAAATTTAGCAATTGTTTCACTTTACAGTTGGACATTCATTAAGATTAAAAAATCAATAATATGAACTTAGCCGGATACGCTTTAAACAATAAACAAGTAATTTACTTCTTCTTAGCCATTACCTTAATTGGTGGGTTTGTAGCATATGATATGCTAGGTAAAAGGGAGGATGCTCCTTTCGTTGTTAAAGAAATGATCATAACAACTTATTATCCCGGAGCAAGTCAATATGATGTGCAGGAACAAGTTACAGAGATCATTGAACGTGAAATACAGTCCCATCCATTGGTGGATTGGATCAAATCTGAATCTCAGCCTGGCTATAGTTATGTACATGTAAGTATGTATCAATCCATTGCCGGTGAAGAGTTTCAGCAAATTTGGGATGAATTAAGAAGGAAGGTGCTCAATGTGCAGAATAAATTACCTAAAGAAGCGTCTGCTATATCGGTAAATGATGACTTTGGGGATGTGTTTGGAATATATTATGTACTTACTGCAGATGAAGGGTATAACTATGATGAATTGGAGGACTATGCCCAATACATCAAACAGAAATTGGTAACAATTGAAGATGTTTCTAAAGTTAATTTATTTGGTGTTCAGGACAGGATTGTCAATGTTTATATTTCTGAACAAAAACTGAGTAATTCAGGTATTACGCCTTCAGATATTGAGGAGGCAATAACAAAACAAAATCAATTGGTTAATTCTGGCCGAATGCAAACCGGTAGCACAGAAATACGAGTTGATGCTGTTGGAACATTCCAGTCACTTGGAGAAATAGAAAATCTGGTAATTACAGGAAAACAGGGTAATCAAATTCGTCTTCTGGATCTTGCTTCAGTTGAAAGGGATTATTTAGATCCTGCCAGAACCAAGATGCGGATGAACGGATTACCGGGTATTGGTATTGGAGTTGCCACGAGAGTTGGTGGTAATTCAGTAAAAATGGGTGCAAAAGTATCTGAGAAACTGGAAGAAATTGAAGAATTACTACCTGTTGGTATGGAAATTAATGGTGTTTATCATGAAGATAAAATAGCTGTTGAAGCAAATAATGGTTTTCTTATAAACCTTGGGCTATCGATTGCTATCGTAGTAGTGCTCTTATTCTTTTTTATGGGTGGCCGTGCTGCGTTATTGATAGGTTCCAGCCTTGTATTCACAATTGCAGGTACGTTAATGTTTATGATGCCTGCTGACATTGAGTTACACCGTACCTCGCTTGCGGCAATAATCATAGCAATGGGTATGCTGGTTGATAATGCTATAGTTGTAACGAGTAATGCACAAACATCAATAGCGCTTGGAATGAAACGAAGAAAAGCGCTTGAAGAAGGTGCAACCGTACCCCAATGGGGTTTGTTGGGCGCTACTGTTATTGCAACTCTGGCTTTTCTACCGCTCTATCTGGCGCCAAATAATACTGCCGAGATTATAAAACCATTATTCGTTGTACTTGCCATAGCATTAGGGCTAAGTTGGATATTTGCCCTCACGCAAACAACAGTATTTGGAGATTTTATGTTGAAAGAAGCAACAGGGGCTACTGCTAAGGATCCTTTTGATACACCTTTTTATAAAAAACTTACTTCTTTCCTAGTAACTGTTATTGAAAAGAGATGGTTAACTATAGGTATTGTTATTGGCTTATTGGTTTTGAGTATTTGGGGATTTAAATTTGTAAAACAGGATTTCTTTCCTGCAATCAACAAAAAACAGTTTAAGGTAGATTATTTCTTGCCGCAGGGAACGGATATAAATACAGTGGAAAGGGACATCATAGAGATGGAGAAATTTCTTCTTGCCCGGGAAGATGTTAAAAATGTTTCGGTAAGTATAGGAGGACCTCCTTTACGGTATTATCTTGCCACAATATCTTGGAGCCCCCGTCCTCATTATGCAAATTTAGTAGTTGAATGTAATGATTATAAGGCAGCAGATTCTGTTTTAACACTCTTTAAAGATCATCTAGACAGTCACTATCCGGATGGTATGTCTGTGATGCATAAATACAAGGTTTCTCCATATCCTGATGCAGTAATTGAAGCCACTTTTGATGGACCGGATGAAGAAGTATTACGCGATTTAGCCGAGCAGGCAAAAGCAATAATGCGTGCTGAACCAAATGTTAGTAGCGTGAGAGATAGCTGGCATGAAAGAACATATAAAATGAAGCCTGTATATTCTCAGAATAAAGGTAGGATAGCTAATGTTACAAGAACCGAAATGGCAGAAGCAATTCAGCGGGTAACGGATGGCCAGCAAATAGGAGAATATCGTGAAGGAGACTGGGTATTACCTATTTTATTAAAAGATGTCAATCGAGATCAATATGACTTCAGTAATTTTAGCAGTATTCCAATTATGAATGCAAGCGGCTCTATCGTACCGCTTGAACAGGTAACTGACAAAGTTGATTTAGTTTGGGAAGCAAGGAACATTAGAAAATACAACAGGGAGTTAAGTATTGTGGCACAGTGCGAGCTTAAACCAGGAATAGGAAATAAAGAAGTAGAAGCAATACTATTTCCATTAATTGAGGATATTCCTTTACCTCCGGGATATACGCTGTGGTGGGATGGTATTTATGAAGACCAAACGGATTCAACGAATGCTATTATGGCGAATATGTTATTAACAATTATTATAATTCTGGTTATCTTAGTTCTTCATTTTGGTGATATAAGAAAAACAGCCATTATAATGTTGATGGTGCCATTGGTTATGATTGGCGTTTCTTCTGCATTTCTACTATCTGGTTTAATGTTTGGATTCTTTGCCATTCTAGGTCTTCTGGGATTGGTAGGAATGGTTATTAAAAATGCGATTGTATTATTTGATCAGGCCGATGTTGAAGTGGTAACAAATGGGAAGTCAAAGTATCAATCTATTATAATTGCTGCACGATCAAGGACAGTACCAGTTGCTATGTCTGCAGGAACAACTATACTTGGTATGGCTCCACTATTATCTGATCCGATGTTTGGAGGAATGGCTGTTACCATTATGGGTGGATTGTTTGTGGCATCACTACTTACTATTATTGTTTTACCGGCTATGTATGCAGCCTTCTTTAATTTGAAAAAAGAACCATTATAGATTAATAATTCAGAGTTATTCTAAGCTTAGAATAACTCTGAATATTTTATATAGGTCACTTTATTGGAAACATTAGAATCTGGTTTTCTTGAATCGATAACATCTAAATGTGTTAGTGATTACTTGACAGAATGTGTCTTTATATGTATGAAATATATGATATTATAAACGAAATTCTGATTTAATAAATAATGTATTGTAATATTTGATAAAATATGGAAATTATGAATAGATTGAAGACATTGTTCTCTTTACTTTTGATCGTATTTCATTTAGGAAATTATACGATTAAAGCTCAGGGAGACGAACCAGAACTAACCTGGCCTAAAGAAATAGAAACTTCTAATAAATCGGTAATTACATTATATCAACCTCAATTAGAGTCTTTTAAAGAAAATATTTTAGAAGGAAGAATGGCGATTACAGTTAAACTTGGAGACAAAGATTTGATCTATGGCGCAGTGTGGTTCAAAGCTACGCTTTCAACGAACCTGGATAAAAGAAGCGTCCTGATAAAAAATATGAAAATCGAAAAATCCTATTTTCCTGATGTAGTAGATTCAGAGATGGTGGATGAGTTTTCAAAATTACTTTCAAACGAAATGGAGTCATGGGACATGCATATGTCACTTGATAGACTAGCAGCGTCTTTGGAAGAAGTAGACAACCTGGAAAAATTATCAGATAAGATAAACAATGATCCTCCTATTATATATTTTAGAACGTCTCCTGCTGTTCTTTTGATGATTGATGGCAAACCTACTTTTAAAAAAGATGTGAATTCTGGTCTTGAATATGTTGTAAATACAAACTTCTTTCTTGTCAAAGATTCTACCAATGGTAAGTATTATATAAAGGGTGGGCCATTTTGGTACACTTCAGATGAGGTAACCAAAGGATGGACTGCAACAAAAAAAGTACCTTCTAATATCGAAAAATTCGCAAAGGATAATTTGAAAGAAAAGGAAAAAGAGCCGGAGGCAGCATCTAATGCGGTAGCACCCGAGATAATAGTAGAGACGAAGCCTTCTGAATTGATCATTGTGGATGGAAAGATTGATTATAAACCCATTGAGGGAACTGATCTGTTATATGTTTCCAATTCTGAAAATGATATTCTTATGGATATTAGTTCACAATATCACTACATCTTAATTGCAGGTCGTTGGTATTCTTCAAAATCTTTGGAAGATGGCGATTGGAAGTTTAAAGAACCGAAAGACCTTCCTGTGGATTTTAAGAATATTCCGAAAGATTCAGAAATGGAATCCGTTAGAGTAAGTGTACCGGGAACACCGGAAGCGGAAACGGCACTTTTGGAGCAATCTATACCTCAGACAGCTACAATCGATAGAAAAACAGCGAAAGTAGAAGTAAAATATGACGGAGATCCGGAATTTAAAATAATTGAAGGAACGGAAATGTCCTATGCTAAAAATACTGATAAATCGGTATTATTGATCAATAAAATGTACTATTGTGTGGAAGATGCCGTATGGTTTGTATCGGATAAGTCAACCGGTCCATGGAAAGTTTCGGATAGCCGACCGGATGAAATAGATCAGATTCCACCGGAATCACCTGTTTATAATGTAAAATATACCTATGTATATGATTCTACACCCGAAGAAGTTGAAGTAGGTTATTTACCGGGTTATACTAATTCTTATGTTTATGGTGGCACGGTAGTATATGGAACTGGATATTATTACAATCCCTGGTATCGTAATTATTATTATCCAAGACCCATTACCTGGGGTTTTGGGGTTCATTGGAATCCTTACGGGGGATGGGGATTTTCCGTTGGTATTGGTGTTGGTTGGATGGGCTGGGGTTTCCATCCTTATGGCAGAGCAGCCTGGGGAGCAGCAGGGTATAGAATGGGATATCGACATGGATACAATCATGGACGTCACGACGGATATAATCGTGGTGGGAGAAATGGAACTAATCGCAATAATTTGGCAGGAAATGGAAGTAATAGAAACCGGAATGTATATAATAATCGAAAATCAGGAGTAAAAAACACAGGTAATAGAACAGGTAAAAATATAAACAGTAAAACCCGGCCTACGAATAAAGCTAACAATATGTATTCCGACCGGAGTGGAAATGTTTACCAACGCAATCAAAGTGGAGGTTTTGACAATAAAACCAACAGACAAAAACCTAGCAGCACACCACAACAAAGAAATCCAAGTTCTTCCAATAGGTCTTCACAACAGCAGAATCTAAATCGATCCTATCAAAATAGAAGTTCGGGTACTCAAAATTACAATCGTGCCCGTTCAAGTAGTGCCATGAGAGGTGGCGGAATGCGAGGTGGAGGTGGCCGTAGAAGGTAAATATTTCGGATCTACAAGGTTTAAAGGAAAGTTATTGGTATACAATACGGACTTGCCATAGATTATTTTGCAATATTGTGGAAACATCCAAATCATATACTACCGATACTCAGTCTGGTGTCTACGGAACGTAACACAGGGAAGACCCATTTCTCAACTGGCTAAAAACGTATAATTATTCACTAATGATTCCTTTTAAAATGAGTCGAAGTGCATCACGATTGGTGATAATTCTGCGGTCGTTTTCTTGCCACACTAAAACAACCTTTGATAATTCTTTATGTAAAGTTTCCATCACGTAATGAAAAGTGTGTGATCCCGATTCATAGACTAACGGTTTATGGCAATAGCCTAATAAGGAATTAACTTTCTTATTTTTAGCGAGATCTTTTGCAAGAGCTAGTGAATCGAGTACATACAATGGTTGATCATTAGTACCGGTTATAATAATCCATTTTTTTGATGAATTATTTATCTTTTTAACAATAGACTCAAACTCATTTGTGTTTAATTCAGGAAATTGCACTTCAACATT
>Ga0190293_1000088_pt1 | contig 33038 bp, 32 predicted proteins | sample 48693001_MG_FD_161671 | JGI IMG/M metagenome (GOLD analysis project Ga0190293, IMG submission 161671) | Hydrothermal vent microbial mat bacterial communities from Southern Trench, Guaymas Basin, Mexico - 4869-30-0-1_MG | ecosystem: Environmental > Aquatic > Marine > Hydrothermal vents >...
CGGCTATCTGTATACCGATCTGGGCGCTACCGTTGCCAATACGCTCCTGGGCCTGGTTTCTTCGGTAATCGATAACATCCCGGTGATGCTTGCCGTACTCATGATGGACCCGTCAATGTCGGAAGGCCAATGGCTGCTGATAACCCTCACCGCCGGAACCGGCGGGAGCCTGCTCGCCATTGGTTCCGCGGCCGGCGTTGCCTTGATGGGGTCTGCACGGGGAATTTACACATTCGGGAGCCATCTGAAATGGGCCCCGGCCATTGCCGCCGGTTATGCAGCCAGTATTGCCTTTCATATGCTCATTAACGGCAGACTTTTTTAACCCGGACATTTTGAAACTTGACAAAAACCGGTGAACTATTTAATTGAGAATCTGGTAAGTATTGAAGAGTACCCCGCAGCGTGCGAGGCACTGCCGAACGGCAGAACCTACGGGGAATGCGCTCGCTATTTCCGCTCAATCTTTTTGGAATGACACAGGATGGGTTATAAAAATGCCGATATACGAATTTTTTTGCCATGACTGCAACACGATTTTCAACTTTTTTTCCCGCACAGTGAATACAACAAAGGTACCTAAGTGCCCAAAATGTAATAAAAAGCTGTCCAGGCAGGTATCCCGGTTCGCTTTCACCGGCAAGGCCAAAGAGGCCGGAGACATGGACGACCTCCCCATCGATGAGAGCAAGATGGAACAGGCCATGGGCATGCTGGCAAGGGAGGCCGAGGGGTTGAATGAAGAAGATCCCCAACAGGCCGCAAATCTGATGCGCAAGCTGTCCGACATGACCGGGTTGAAACTCGGACCGGGCATGGACGAGGCCCTGCAACGCATGGAAAAGGGTGAGGACCCCGAACAGCTTGAAGCAGAAATGGGCGACCTGCTTGAAAATGAAGATCCCTTTATCCTGCCCGAAAAAAAGGGAGGGCCGCCAAAAGCCAGGCAGCGGGCACCTTTTAAAGATGAAACACTTTATGATTTATAGCTATGCCATCCAATCCCTTCGATAGAATAACGATATTCCAGGGGGACATCACCACCCTGGAGATGGATGCCATTGTCAATGCAGCCAATACTTCTCTACTCGGTGGTGGCGGTGTTGATGGGGCCATACACCGGGCAGCCGGTCCTGATCTCCTGGCTGAGTGTCGGTCCCTCAACGGATGCCCCACCGGAGAAGCCAGGCTGACCCGGGGGTACAACCTCCCTTCCAGGCATGTCATCCATACCGTAGGCCCGATCTACAGCGGCAGACCATCGGATCAACACCTGCTGCGGAGCTGTTATGAAAAGAGTCTCCAGATCGCCATAGACTCCCATCTAGCAACCATTGCATTTCCAGCCATCAGTTGCGGTGTCTACGGATACCCCATAGAAAAAGCTGCAACGATCGCCATGGATACAACAACGCGATATATCAAAAAAACCAGCCAGTTAAAAATGATAACATTTGTACTCTTCTCCCGGCATAACTTCGACATTTATTCAAACCTAAAGTGAGCGTTTCAAATTTTAAGAATATTGAATTAAGAAATATTTTTAAAGGATTTGATCCATTTGAATTCTTAAAATTTGAAACCCATTGGGATTGCCGATCTTCCCGCATCTACGGCGTCAGATGCCATACCGCATAGTTCACTATAGCGGAACAGCATCTTCTTTGTAGCTACGGTAACCTCGACAATCACTCAATTTAGGTCAAAATTTCTGAAAACCCGAACAAATCCATGAAACTTGCTGCTGCTATAGAAAGATGGAAAAAACGCGTCTGAAATTCGTGTTTACTGTTGACAAAGCCGACTGTCGTGAATAGTTTCTCAACAACCAGAATTACAGAACACAATTTATGCAGTTTAGGAGGACAACATGTTTGAAGTTACTGAGGCAGCTACTGAACAAATTTCTGAATATTTCAAAGGTAAGGAAGTCACGCCGATTCGGATATTCCTGAATGAAGGCGGATGAGGCGGTCCGGGACTTGCAATGGCTCTGGACGAGCCTAAAGACACGGACGATGTTTATGAAGTGGACGGGTATAAATACCTGGTCAACAAAGAGTTCATGGAAAAAGCAGCATCGATTAAAGTTGATTTTGCCATGTACGGCTTCAAGCTCGACTCTGGAATGGATTTCAGTTCAGGATGTGGCAGTTGCAGCACTGAAGGCAGCTGTTGCTCGACATAAGCTTTTTTTTAAAAAAAAGGGCAGCACGTAAAGTGTTGCCCTTTTTTTTTATTAAGCTGCCTCTAACCCGGAAACTTCACGAACATTGATACATTTCCGATCGTTTCTTTCCTGTTGTTCTAACAATAGTATTTAAGGGAGGCTCCATGTCAGCCATAGAATACAGTGTCCACGATGATATCGCAGTCATCACCATGAAGATCGGAGAGAATCGTTTCAACCCATCTTTTCTCGAGGAGTTCTTACGCGTGCTGGATCGGGTCGAAAGAAAAACCAGCGCCAAAACATTGGTGGTCACATCCGCTCATGAAAAAATATTTTCCAATGGCATCGATCTTGAATGGCTCGTTCCGGTGCTTCAGGAAAACGATATCGAAACAGCCAAAGCCTTTTTCTACCAGCTGAACGTGCTCTTCAAGCGTCTCCTCACCTATCCGATGCTCACCATTGCCGCCATAAACGGACATGCCTTTGCCGGCGGTGCCATTCTCTGCTGCGCCTTTGACTTCCGATTCATGCGATCGGACAGGGGATTTTTCTGTTTCCCGGAAGTCGATCTCGGAATTCCCTTTCTCCCGGGCATGAATGCGATTCTGAAGAAAACCATTCCCATGTATAAGCTCGAAGAAATGGAATATACCGGGAGCCGTCTTACAGCCTACGACTGCCAGGAGCACCACATCATCACCAAAGCCTGTCATCTCAATGCTCTCATGGACGATGTCATGGAATTTGCGAAAACGCTGAACAAAGGCAGATCAATCGTGAAGGAAATGAAAGGACGGCTGAACAAAGAGATTGTCCGTATCATCGAGGAGGAAGATATTTCCTATATCGAGTCGGGGCATTTTAATATCAAAGCTTAACTGAAAGCCTTTTAGGTTGTTTAGGCTGTAGGCTTTTAGGTGTTGCGTGATGATAGCTATAAGTCGTAACTCAACTTTCAGCTTTCACTAGGTAGAGCGAAATGGGTGATCCAATGGCGATTTGTGCTGTTTGAGGCGCTTAGGGATCCTTACATCAGCGCATGACAATATAAATGCAATATGAAAACCCGGTCATTTTGAAGCCATGCCTGTTTAACCATATGGCCAGCGCTGATGTTAGGAGTCCTTGCGGCGAGTTCGCAAAGCGCCAGGGGATTATTCATTTCGTGTTCGCTGAACCCCGAAAGTTGAGCTATAAGCAATAAGCAGTTCCACTGCTAACAGCCTAAACACCTACAGCCTATCCACCTAATCTCCTGCGGGTACCCTTTTACGGATCACATAAGATATACTCAGCCGATCCTTTGAGTCTCCGCTGACCTTCAATGATGCCGGTGTCAGAGCAACCTTTACCAACATGGTTCCTGATATTTTTAAATTATCAAGCGCAACCTTCTCGGTATACATGGTGGATATCTTTTCTAGAATCTTGCTGCCCCCGACCACTTTGATCCGGTCCGGTTTCAATTCGACAGCCTCCAGGATCAAATCTTCGTCTAAATTTCCAACCCAGTCCACCTGAAGCGGTAGCGCCTTGACAATCGGAATATCCAGGGTTACATCGAGCACCGGAGGATCCACCCTCCGCAAAGCAATACCGGGAGGAAGTGTAATATTCTCGGATGTGATCGTGTAAGAGTTGAGGCCGACGACCGCCTTACTCAAGTCGACTCGAACTTTTACCTGTTCCGGTTGGATGGATTTAAGAAGGGTACCCCCCCCACTGAGATCCAGATTGACACTGTTGAGCGAAGATGCAATCAACTCCATGTTTGGATCACGATTCATGTATTCTATGGGAACTTCCAGCGTAGCCAGGGTTTCGAGACCTCTGGAAAAACTGAACCACGTTCCGGCCACAAACAGAACAATCGCCATTGCAGCGAGAACGAGGTTCAGCTTATCCCTTTTCCTGAGTCCTTTGTAGTCGCCCGATGTTCCTGTGTTGGCAAGCAGTATCTTTTCGAGTTCGATGTTGTTGTTGATCTCTCTCACCTGATCGCCCTTCATGCCGACAACCTTACCGCTTTCCTCTGAAACCAGGATAATGAGAGCATCGGTCTTTTCTGCAAGTCCCAGAGCAGCCCTATGGCGGGTTCCATATGAAGATGGCAGATCACTCTTCCGGGAAAGGGGGAGGATAGCCCCCACCTCGACAATTTGATCTCCCTGAATGATGGCAGCCCCGTCATGGACAGGGTTATCCGGCCAGAAAACACTCAGGACCATCTCCTTGGACAGGACACCTTTCCATGGAACACCGCCCTGGACAATATCTTCGAGGACGTCTTTTCCCGGAAAAACCAGCAAAGCACCGATCCGGCGCTTTGCCATTTCATAGACGCTGCCCGTAATGATCTGCACCGGCGTCTCCACCATTTTGTGCGAAACTCCCCATAAAATAGCGCCTACATTCTTGACCTGTAACACATTTCGGATTTCGTTTCTGAAAACAATGATAATAATGATGGCTGCAAATGCGATGACACCCTGCATGGCCCAAGTCGTGACGATAAGTCCCATGTAGCCGGCAATGCGTTGAAAAATCCAGAGAAAACCAATGCCCACAATCACACGGAAAACATGGGTACCACGGAACAGGACGTAGAGGCGGAACAAAAAATAACTGACAACGAGGATGTCGAGGATATCCTGCCAGCGAATATTTGTGAAAAAGGATGCCAGCATACTCATGAGTTCCTACTCCGTAATACTGAATTTGACGATTCGCAGCACTTTCTTTGTCTTGTCTTTTATTACCAGACGCCAGGGTCCTTTGTCCGCCTCTCTGAGCTGAATACTGCTGAATGTCGACCATTGAGGTCGCTGCAGGGCAAGCCGTTTGGTTGTGATCAGTCTGTCGTTACGATACCAGTTGTGATAAATCACCGTCTCTTGGGGAACATGGTCAAAGGATGAAAAACAGTAAACTTTCCCGATTTCCAAGGAGAACACGATGGCCCTGTTAACCGGCGCATAGTCTTTGATTCCCTCGCACATCACCACCACGCCCAGGGATAGTTCACTCTCAACCTTGGCCGTGACCCGGTTGGCATTCTCCTGAGCCATCAACTCAGCAGGCACGAAGGACCCGACCCACAAGATTGTGAACACCAATAGCCATCGTTTAAGCATCAATACGCTCCTCAAGATATACATAAAAACCCTCAAGACAATTGTGTATCAGTTTTGCAGACTCCGTGTAAAGATCCAGACCGCCACCCATGGGATCCGGAACACCACACGGTTTCCGGGAGTTATCGAACCGATTCAGTAGGTGCGCCTTGCCGGCAGCGAACAATTTCATCACCCGAATGATCTTTAAATGGTACTGCTCCATGGCCAGAATCAGGTCAGCCTCAGCGACCATGGATCTGTTCAGCCTTCTAGCACGATGATCGGAAATATCAATGCCATACAGCTTCATAGCCTGTACGGCAAAGGCTGTGGCCTGGTTTCCATGGAGTGCGTCTGTTCCTGCGGATGAAACCGTGACAATTTCCTTGAAATGTTCCGGCATGAAATGCTGGAGCATCCTCTCGGCCATCGGGCTTCGGCAGATATTCCCTGTACAGACCACCAGTATGTGAAAGCGTTTCATAAAATCTTTCATAGGATTTTATTACTACGTTTTCTTTTGGTTGCCGTCAAGGATGCTTATTGACTTATCTTCAATATTATTTCATAGTATTTTTTTAAAATATCAACCAACATACCCATCGATACTTCCAGCGTCCCATATCTATCGAAGGAGTTCTTTATGGAAAACAATGAAGATTTTCCCGAAAAAAATAACGTTATCCTCCAGCTGATCAAACGGATTTTGGAAATGACGGACGGTGAAAGGTTTGATCTTCTGGAACAACTGGGAAAGGTTCCCGTGAACGAGCTGAGCCTGGGAGATAGAAATGACTTCAGGCGGGTGTATGACCGGACCATTACCTTTTCGACACAAGATCGTCAGTATAGCGCGCTTTGCAAGGATATCAGCAATGGCGGCGTCTTCATACAAACCGGGGAGATATTCCGGTTAGGGCAGTTGGTAACCCTCGACATCCCGTTCAGTGATGGAAAGGAATCTATAAAGGTTCCGGCTGAAATCGTGCGAGTGAACACCGATGGGATCGGGTTGAAGTTCATGAAAAAAGAGACCCCGCTATAGGGCATCTCATGACCACCCTCCATTCACCCAACGTCACACCCATTCCCATCGCTGAAATAAACCATCGATGGTCACACCTCCAGAAAGTGTTTCAGAAAAAAGGTATTGATGGTGCTCTGATTGTTCAACGGGTCGATCTTTTGTACTTTTCAGGAACAGCACAGGATGGCGCCTTGTATGTCCCCTGCGATGGTGAGCCTGTCCTGTTCATCAAACGCTATTTCCCCAGAGCACGAAAAGAATCGCCCCTGAATCAAATCGTCCCCATCGACTCCTTCCGGGATATTCCTGGTTGTCTGATGGACCATTATAGTGCCCTCCCCCGAACGCTGGGCCTCGAATTTGATGTCATGCCGGTCGCGGAGTTTCAACTTTTTCAAAAAGGATTTCCCTCCCAGAAATTTGTGAATGCCTCGACGTCGATACTGGATGTGCGCAAAACCAAGTCGCCCTGGGATATTCAGCAGATGGAACGCACCGCTGAAATGTCATCCCTGACATTTGACTACATGCGCCGGGTACTGACTCCCGGTCTCTCTGAAATGGAGTTTGCCGGCCTGTTTGAAAACTTTGCCAGAAACCGAGGACATGCCGGCAAATTGCGCGTTCGCAACTATCGAACCGAAGGATATTCCTGGCATGTATTGAGCGGCAGGAGCGGTGGAATGACCGGGGTGCTGGATTCCCCTGCAAGTGGCGAAGGAAGCTCATATGCCTTTCCATGTGGTGCGGGGAATAAAAAAATCAGTGCCGAGGAACCGATTATGGTCGATTTCGCATCGGTTTTGAATGGTTTTCATATGGACGAAACCCGAATGTTCGCCATCGGACGAATGCCGACCAAAGCCCTGGGGGCCGCACAGGCCGCCATCGCAATCCACCAGGAACTGCTGAATACAATCAAGCCTGGGATGTGTGCCCACGACATTTTCTCGCGTGCCCTCGATATCGCCGGATCATTGGGGTATAAAGAAAGCTATCTCGGTATTCCCGGGCACCAGGTTTCCTTCATCGGGCATGGCATCGGTTATGAACTCATCGAACCGCCCATCATTGCCCAAGCCAAAGAAGACCTCTTGCTGCCCGGTATGATCTTTGCTCTGGAACCAAAATTTGTTTTTGCAGATGAGTTTTCAGCAGGCATTGAATCTGTTTTTCTGGTTACGGACACAGGCGCCCGCCTGATATCGAAGACACCGGTGGAGATATTTATATGTTAGTAGATACTCGGGTCCAAAGGGCCCGGCACCGGGTTGCCCCTATAAGGGGCTTTTTCACCAAGTATATGAACCAGATAAGTCAGAATACAGAATGTCGTAAAGCGCTAAAATGTTTTAATGCTGGAAAACGAATGAACATCGAACATCGAACGTCCAACATCGAATTTTGAATTTAAAAAGATGAAGAAACAGAAATAATTCGGTATTGGTTTTTTGTTTTCATTCAACATTGGACGTTCGATGTTCGATGTTGGACGTTCATCTTTATAAAATCATCATTTTTTGCAGGTCTAAAGACCTGCGCTACATTACATGGAACCGCATATTACCTAAGTTAATGACATTGGCTTACAGCTTATGGTTTGGCAGTTGAGCCGAACTATTGCCTCCCCTTGAACCCTCGAACCCTTGGCCCCTCGTTCCCTTCAACCCTCCAAACCTCAAACCCTCCGACCCTTCAGTTAGGCACCGGCTGTACCCACCTGTTTTTATTCCCGTCATAAAACCATTTGTCCGGAAAGCCACTGCGCTTCAGAAAACTCGGTTCCTCGGCCCACGCCATCAAGTCCTCGTATGCCTGATAAACCTTACGGAAAGCGTCCTTTCCACCACCCATATCGGGGTGAACGATTCTGGCCTGACGCCGGTAAGCCGACTTGATAACCTGCTTGAGTTTCTTTGAATGGAGAACCTCTCTATCGAGTTTCAGATACACCAGAGACTTTCCGCTTCCCTTGACGGCAGGAATCTTCACCACCACCGGCTGGATCGATTCGGCCGATGAATCCTCCAGGGCCGCCTGATTCAGCACATGTCGTGATGCAAGATACCCCCGATTGGTCCGTTTCATCTCCCCCCACCATGCATTCCCCAAAATATTGCATAACTCCGAAAAATCCTCCGCTGGTTTCCTGTTCCGGGACCTCGTAAAAAGAAAACTGTATATCTTTATTGAACCGAGTGGGAGTACATCCATGATCAGCAACTCCTCCGTAAAGTAAAACGTTGCATATCGTGTATTGAGGGCTTTCAAGAGACCGGTTCGGACGTTCAGCTGGTGTCGCAGTTTTTTCCGACACGCCACGGAGCAGTATTTTCGGGTACCCATGTTTTCAGTGGAACCACACGACAGGCATTTTTTCAAATCAACACCAGGGAGCTTATTACACTGTGTTTGTAAAGGGTTATACATATACTCTTTATCCCATTTGATACGTCGTCGTTATTAGGCTTAGCGAGTTTTTCACCGTGCACAACTGCGAGAAGCTTCATTTTAAAAAAATAAATTGAAAAATGATACTATTTTATTTATATTCCTATTGAATTGTATGAATCGATCCAATATCCTGGGAGAATCCTCATATGAAAATTATTGAAACAAATGCGTTTCATACCTTCTATGCAAATGCCAACGATACTGTGAAAATCACATGTCCGGAATGCAACACTTCAAAAAGCTTCAATGCGAATGAATACAAAACATCCAACCGGGGCATCAAGGCAAGATGTGCCTGCGGCAATGTATTTCGCTGCATCATCGAATTCAGGAAATTTTATCGTAAAACCGTCGATTTTGCCGGCGAATATCGCAATGAAAAGACAGGCGATGCCGGCAGGATGGCAGTCGAAAGCATTTCGCTCAGCGGTATTGATTTTGTCAATTTAACCTCCGGAAATCTTATCATGCAGAACGATACTCTGGAAGTCTCCTTTTATCTGGACGACAATAATAAAACGTTTATCCAACGGAAAGCAAAAGTAACCGCTTCGGATAAAAATACGATCAATGCGATATTTATCAATTTTCAACTCTACGACAAAGATCTGGGTTTCTACCTGATGCCCTGATCCGGGGATTCCATCAAAAGCGGTGCTATTTCCTTGACGGCATCCCATGGTTCCATGTAACCCGGACGTAACTATTCAGCCACAGATTCACACAGATGAACGCAGCTATGTTTAAAAACAAAGAAATTACAGATATTATACTTATATGATAATAAAAGAAAAAATATCAGTGATGATCAGCGTAGATCGGCGGCTGAATAGTTACACCCGTGAAAACCAATATTTTGTGATAGATAGGAGACCTTGACAATATGGTACAAACCCTCAAAAAATACCTTCTGTATGCAATCATTGCTGGTTTTTGCTACATGCTGTTAGCGTATCATTTTATTTATACAGGCGGCGAAGATGTCAACATCATGAACTCAGTCAGAACCCTCAAAAAAGAAAAGCTCAACCTCCGATACACCTTCTTCAGCGTTCAAAAAAAGAAACCGGACACCATCATGAAAATCGATGTGCTACGAGACGCCGGGATCGGTGACATCCTTGTGGAATTCGACATTATCACTGAAGACGAAAATATCGCCCTTGAAAATAAGTACGCATACGAAGAATAGAATCGAGGTATCCACTATGGCAAAAAATATCGACCGGAAGACAGCAAAGCCTACATGCAGACAGCGCATAGGGGACTCATTCGTCGAGAGCAAGCTCATCACCAAGGAGCAGCTGCGGCAGGCACTTACAAAACAAATCCAGACAGGTGGACAACTGGGTTCCATTCTGCTAGAGCTGGGGTATATCGTTATCGATGACTTGTTGGCTTTTTTAAGTCGTCAGAGTTGTGTTCAGACCGTCAACCTGTTTAAAATCGACATCGAAAAATCCGTGCTTGATCTGATACCACGGGAAAAAATATTCAACGCGAAGATACTACCCGTATTTGCAGACAAAACCTCGCTCACCCTGGCCATGGTCAACCCCAACGATTTTGAAATCATCAGCGAACTCGGATTCTCTCTGGGAAAAAAAATCAAACCCGTAATGATTCCTTCTTTTATGATGGAAGCGGCCAGAAAAATCCTGTTGACGGATGCCTCGAGTGGTTTGCGGGGGGAATCGATCCGGAAAATGGTTGAAAACTCCTGGGAAAAAATGAGCAAGGCGCCGCCCTTTATTTCATTGTTGCAATACCTGGTAAAATCTGATGCCAGCGATATGCTCCTGACGCCGGGTGCCCCTCCCTGTATCAAAATCAGCAATGAGGTAAGGCGACTGAATATGGCACCGCTCACACCGGATGACTGCGAAAAATATGCCAGGGAGTTTTTGTCCGGTGAGGATTGGGAGCGCTTTCTCGGTAGCAATGACATAGGCTTTGCCATCACCTATCCGAGCATCGGCCGTTTCAGGGCGAATGTTTTCAGACAGAGGAGTTCCATCGCCATTGCCATTCGAAACCTCCCGGAAACAATTCCTTCATTTTCACAACTCAACCTTCCTAATTGGCTGAGAGATTTTTGCCTCAAACCCCAGGGATTGATTCTGATTGCCGGACCTGCCGGACATGGCAAGTCAACAACCCTCTGCGCCTTGGTGGACATCATCAATACCAACCGGCGATGCAACATTGTGACCCTTGAAGACCCGGTCGAATATCTTCACCAGCATAAGATGAGTAATATCAACCAGCGCCAGGTCGGCAGAGACACCCAATCCTTCAGTGAAGGCCTGCGAAATGTGTTTCGTCAGGCACCGGACGTAATTGTTATCGGTGAAATGCGCGACAAGGAAAGCTACGAAATCGCCATAAAAGCTGCCTCCACCGGCCATCTGGTACTGAGCACGATCCACGCCAACAGCTCCACTTCCGTCATCGAAACCGTGATTAATTCCTTCGAACCCCACGAGCAGAATCTTGTGCGCCAGATGTTGGCCGACTGCCTCCTGCTCTGTCTGGCCCAGCGCCTGATACCCGCCAGGAAAGGTGACCGCCGGGTGCTGGCCCTGGAAAAACTGGTCAACACTCACCGTATCAAAAAGCGTATCCGGAAAGAAGAGACCCACCATATCCGTTCACAAATGCAAGCCGGAACCGAAGATTTTGTGTCCCTGGATGTGTCTCTGGCGAACCTTTATAAGAAAAATGCCATCCGGCTTGAAGACGGTGCCTTATATGCCGAGGATGAGCTCTTTTTCCGGGAAATAGTTTCCGGAAAACCATGAGTAGATACCCGGGTCCAAAGGGCCCGGCACTGATTTAATCCTGTAAGGGATTAATTTTATGCACATTCAACTTATGATAAATTCTAAATCCGAATATCGAAATACGAAACAAATCCAAATATCGAATGCTCAAATGATTCAAACATAGTGTTTGAACTTGCATCGCCAAGGTCTTGTTTTGATCATTCGAATTTTGATCATTAGGTATTGTTTAGGATTTCGAGTTTTGTGCTTCGGATTTAAGGAACTAACGACATCGGCATAGCCAAACATCTCTGACCTGGCCCAAAGGACCAGGTTTTAAATGATAGAATAAAATATTCCTCGTCAAGTTTCATGAAATGTTCGGGCTATATCTGCTTGAGTTCGATGGTGGTCAGGCTTTCGATGGTAATTTCATCCAGCCGTTTGAACATGGCCTCGCTGGCCTCGATCCACACCCAGCGGGAAAGGCAGTCTCCGGCCCTGTTGCACACCCCGCATAGTTTATCCTCCGTCTCCGCACAGTCGGTGATGGCGGTTGTCTTTTCCAGCGTTCGGACAATATCCCCCACCGTAATGTCACGTGGCTTCTTTTTCAGCATGTGACCGCCATAGGGTCCCCTCTGACTCTTGATCAGCCCTGCTTCTTTCAGTTTTCGAATCAGATGTTCAAGGTATTTCAGAGAGATATTCTGACGTTTGGATACATCACCCAGAGGAACGGGCCCCTTCTGCGCATTGACCGCTAGATCGAGAATGAGTCGTGTTCCATATCTACTTTTTGTTGTCAGCCTCATTTTTTTCTATTTCCAGCCCCTTTCCGGGGATATCGATCATTTTCGACTGATCCGGTTTGAATTTGGGCAGGCAGATCTGGAACCGGGAACCCTTTTTGGGTTCAGATTCTACGTTGATGCTGCCGTCGTGCCAACGGATAACACGGTTGGCGATAAACAATCCCAGTCCCGTTCCCTGGGAGCCTTTTGATGTAAAAAAGAGGGTAAACATCTTTTCCCTGGTTTCCTGATCCATCCCCATACCATTGTCCTGGATGATAAAACATATGCGGTCTTCGGCTATTTCAAAGGCATCGAATTTAACGATGTGATCCTCCTTGCTGCGATCATATGTGCAGGCATCGATGGCATTTTCCACAAAATTGACCAGGGCAGCCTGCAGCCAGGTGGGATCTACATCAACAAAACCCATAGAAGGTGATATGTTCGCCTCCAGTCGCACACCGTTTTTGGCCGCTATGGCCATGGCATCTCCCACTACTTTGTCGGCCATTTCAGCAATGTCAATGGATTGGTAGCGCAGTTCCCTTGACTTGGCATAATAGAGAATCTCCAGCACCATCTTGCGGATTCTTCCCGTTATCTGCTTGACCTGGCCAAAGGCCCGGTCTGTGCGTTCTTTATCCCTTTTTTCCAGACCTGTTTCAAGCTGGTAGATACCCCCGTCCAGGGCCGTCAGCATCCCCTTGACACCGTGGGACATGGATCCGATCATGAGTCCCAGAGACGTCAAATGATCCTGGAGCTGCCGGATCTGAGTGATGTTGGTGGACATTTCCATGACCTGGGTTATCTCTCCGTCACCATTACGTATGGGTGCGGTCCAGGTGATAACGTTGTATTGGTCACCCGACTTCGATGTGACAACCTCTTCGGTGGTGTGGGGACGTTCATCCTCAAAGGTGTCCGCCACGGGGCATTCCTGACAAGGCGACCCCCTGTGTTTGTATACTGCGTAGCAGTGGGAGCCAATTTCATCACCAAAATCCTTTTTGAACATCTTGTTTGTCGCAGTGAGGCGGAACTGCTTGTCCTGTACGGAAATGTAACAGGGGACTTCATCGAATAGCTGTTGAAACAAGTTCTGGGTATGGCGAAAAGTTTTCAGTTTTTTCTCATTAGCCTTGAGCCGGCTATTCAATGAGATCCAGGATTTGGCCTGATACAACGCCATATCCAGAGCAGTGCTCTTTACCGGCTTCATCAGGTAATGCACCGCGTCATGCTTCAGTTCCGCCATGGCATGATCAAATTGATCCGGTGTCACCATAACGATAATCTGCAGCTTCGGATGCGTCGCTTTGATCCGCTTCAGCAGGAAAATCATCTCCATGTCTGGAAGTCCTGGATCGGCGAGAACAATTTCCGCACTGATATTATCGAACAGTACTATGGCATCTTCACAGGTGGAAGCCATGTAAGCTTCCATTCGCTTACGCTCCAGATAAATACCCAGTGCCTTGGCGTGGCTGGTGTCTTTGTCTATGATGAGTATTTCATCGGACATGGATAGTTCCACTCCTCATTCGTAAAACGAATTTATTGCAGTGTTTCTTTCACGATTTTCAGGAGCTTCTCGCGATCAAAGGGTTTCGACAGGTAAGCCACAGCCTTGCCGATGGCATGATCCCCTCCGGAAAGACCGCTGATAACGATTACAGGAATGTTTTTCAATGATTTTTCCTGGCACATTTTTCGATAAAAGCGCGGCCCCCACTCCTCCGGCATTTCAAGATCGAGTGTAATCAGATCCGGTATTTCCTTTCCGGCGATTTCCAGGCCCTCCTTGACATCGCATGCTGAAAAGGTGCTGTAGCCGTTGTCCTCAAACAAGCTGGTTAGGTAGTCAATGATATTGGGATCATCGTCGACAATGAGTATCTTTTTCATTCATCCCTCTCTTCCTGTAAACCATTCCATAATAGAATCGTGTTACGATTATATGATACGCGACGTTGTCGCTATAAAATACACATACTTAGCGATTGATACTGATAACCGGACATCCGGCCCTGACAATTACCTGCTCGATATTACTCCCCAGTCGGGTATCCTCCCGGGACGCTTTCTGGGTGTGGTGCGCCATGATGATGAGATCGGCATGCTTTTCCCGTGCATACTTCACAATCTCTACATAGGGGATGCCTTCCCAAACCTCAAAATCGTATTCCGGGACATCTTTCATTTCGGGTATGTATCGACCCCGTATTCTCCTGAGGGATTCTCGAATATTCGACTCGATTTCATCCTGCGTCATAATTCTTCCCAAATGCATACTGCCGATATCGAGGGCGTGGAAAATATGAAGTTCACAAGCCAGTGTTTTGACGAGTTGCAGAGCAAACCGGAAAGCAGCATCGGACGCCTTGGAAAAATCGGTACCGAAAATCACATTGGACATCCCACCCCAGAAGGAAGCCGCCGGCCGGTTGACCACCAGCAAGGGACAAGGCGCCACTTTGGCCACACGTTGAAGCGTAGAGCCCACCAGGCTCTTTTTATAGACGGAATCTTCGTCATCGCCGGTGCTGCCGCCCATAACGATCAGGTCAGGGCCTAATTCCCGGGCTGCTCTTAAAATCTCCCGATGCGGCAGGCCTATAGCCACTTTGATTTCAAAATTACGGGTCGTTTCAAGCTGTTTTGAATAGTGGACCTTGATCTCCTCCTCGACCCAGGCAATGTATTCATCGTCAACAACAACCTCTTCCTTTGTCTTGACGTCCAGCACCACCTGGCTGAAACCACGTGTGGGTACCCCCAGCACATGAAAGATACATATCTTTGCATCATAGGACTGGGCCATGTTGAAGGCCACCCGTGCGGCATGGTCACAGGCTTCCGTAGCGGATGTGGCAAATAGTATTTTCTTAAACATACGTCACCTCATTGGCGGGTTGCCGAGAAAGTCCAACACCCTATTCTTTTGGTTTTAAGTGCTCAGGAATTTCGACCATACTGATCACCAGGGGTTTGAGGAAAGACCATTTTATGCCGATTTTATATTCCTCCTCTAAATCCCGAATCGCATCCCAGCAATTATGACAAGGAGAAATCACCAATTCGGCACCGCTGTGCAACAGTTGGTCCCGTTTGGTAATCAGCGCCTTGTTTCGCTGGGGTCGGAAGAGGCCGATGCCGTTAAACCCTCCGCCGCCGCCGCAGCAGTAATTGTGTTCCCGGTTCGGTGACATCTCCATAAAATAGCCGGGCTCAACAATATAGCTCATGATTTCACGCGTAATATCCTTTAAACCGTTATTGCGGACGTAGTTGCAGGAATCCTGGAGCGTAACCGGTTTTTTTAGGCGTTTGGTCGGGTCTATCTTGAGTTTTCCCTCTCGAAGCGCTTCGGCAAGCCATTCAACATAATGGATCGATTCCACAGGGGGTTTGCCCGAACTCCTGCCGGCCCAGTAGGGTCCTTCCACAACGGTGGCGCGGTGAGCATGGCCGCATTCCGTTCCCACCATCCGCTTGGGCTTGAGTCGCTCCATGGCGGCATAGACATGTTCCACCTGCATTTTGCACGCCGCCCAGTCACCGGCAAACATGGCCAGGCTTGTCTGCTCCCACCCACTGGTGGGTACAGTCCAGTTCTCACCGGCCAAATGAAAAAGAATTGCTGCTTCGGCAAGATCTTCAGGATAGTGTTTTACCTCCCTGGCGTTCACGGTGTAGAGAATATCGGCGCCCTCCTTATCCACCGGGACCTCGAGACCTGGGTAGTCTTCTTCATATTCCTCCACCATCCACTCGAAGGTCTCCACGAAATCCTCATCCGTAACGTCCATCTGTGCACGGTAGACACGGTGCATACCGGCACCGATTTTCATTTCCCAGGGAACGAACCCCTGCTGATAACAAAGCCCCCTGACATAGCCGAACATGATACCCATATCGATACCGTGGGGACAATACATGCCGCAGCGGTTACAACAGGTGCACTTGGCCCATGCCGTCTCCATGACCATGTGCATGAATTCGTTGTCCACCTTTCCCTTGCGCTTGACAAGTTCACCCAGTGTCGATTGAATCTTGTAGGCCGGCACCTGTCTGGGGTCCTGATCATTGATCAGGTACAGAAAACAGCTGTCGGCACACATGCCGCAATGAGCACATATTTCCAGCCACGTCTTCATCCTGGACTTCAAAGTGTTCTGGATCGTTTTCCAAAGCAGCTCATGGTCAATGTCGAGCGACTTCATCTCTTCGTAATATTGCTTTCCGCCGGTATCACCCAGAAGCGCTTTGAGTTCTTCTTCGGTTTCTACTGGTTTCTTGTTGCAGAATTTTCCTTCAGGCATGCTGCATCCTTCCTTAAATTTGCTTGTTTCCCGTTGCTTTTTGTGAAACAGCGACAAAGCCGCGTCTGATAAAATCGCTCCGGCGATTTTATTGTTTGGGTTCATTGCCCGGCTGGTTTACCAGGCCATGCCTTTTCCTTTCATGCCGCCGCGCTTGATGCCATAGTCCATACCCAGCTGCGCCCGTGAAGCAAAGAACAGAACGATGTGCGATAATTTAGTGAAGGGAGCGGCGATCAGCAGCGCCTCCCCGCACAGGATGTGCACCGTTAACCAGAATGTGTAGGAACCCAGTTCGTATCGGGCGACAAGACCGGTGATGAAAGGCGCCACGGCTAGGAGCAGAATGATATAATCATACCATGTCGTCAGAATCCGGACCTCGGGCAGGGCAATTCTTCTGAGTGCCAGAAAAACAGCACTCACAACAACCGCCCAGGTGAGAACATCGGCGAGCAACGGATTCAGCGTAATCAGCAAAAAGCCAATTGTTTCCTTCAAAACCAGGTTGTGTGCCAACAGAAATAAAGGCACCAGGACAGCCCCGATATGAAAACCGAAAAAGATGACGGTCATAAAGGGTTGTTTGCGCCAACCATAGGTGCCAAAGGGTATGAGCCATTTCACAATGGAATTCACGGCCCCTTTCAATCCTTGAAGTGGATAGGCTTTGTAGGCCACACGGTCCAGCTGCCAACTCAATCCTCTGAAATAGAGAACAAACCTGACCAGCATGCCAATCAGAAAAATGCCCAAAGACAACCATAACATCGGGCCGGTTAAAAAATCGTACATTGATGCCTCCATTGAGAGCAAGGGTTAGTGATGTTTATTGTGTTCATTGAGTTTATTGGGTTGGAAGACGTCTGAAAGCAACTCAACGAACACAATAAACCCAATAAACTAAAACGTTCGCTTCTTTTCATCCCTGCCGCTGAGAAATAGCCAGAAGAGGAGCATCCCGACAAGGATGGCTCCCATCAGCATATAGGTGATGCTTTTCGAATGCAGCAGAAAATCATGCATTGTATAGAATAGTGAGTTCATGAAACCTCTCTTTCACCTGAATTGAGCAATTTTTCCCGAAGAGCTATGCCGATAGCGATAGTTATTTAAATCCGAAGCACGAAATTCGAAATCCTAAACAATAATTAATGATCCAAATTCAAATGTTAAAAACAAGACCTTGGAGATACAAGTTTAAGCTATGTTTAAATCATTTGAGCATTTGATATTTGGATTTGTTTCGTATTTCGATATTCGGATTTAGAATTTATCACACGCTGGATATGCATAATATTAATCCCTTATAGGGTTGAATCAGTGCCGGGCCCTTTGGACCCGAGTATCTATTTGTGCTCATAATCCGGGTGCTCATAAAAAATAGGCATCCGCGTAGTAACAAATCGATAAATCACGACGCCGAGGGTCACAACGAATAATGAAATGGCAATTTCCATCCAGCTGGGAAAGTAACGATCGGCCGACGGCAGGTGCCAGTTGAATGCCACCACAGAGATGTTCAGGCGATTCAGCACAACCCCCAGGACCGCCAGGGCAGAGGCCCAACGTACCAGACGCAGATTCCGTTCACGGGCCGCTACGGCATACATAAATGCAGGCATCACCACAAAACCGATCAGTTCCACCAGGAACCAGAACCCCCAGCCGGTGGCCAAATAGTGCCAGTTGTTGTCCATGGCAATACCAATCAACTTGACCCCCACATATCCCATCATCACAAAAGCGGCAGCTTTGCCGAACCCCAGAGCCACCCCCTCGCTCTCCTTTAAGTGGGTTTCGTCCATCTTGTGGTGCAGGTGGCGATGCGCCAGGGATCCTTCGAATATCACCATGGAAAGCCCGGCAAAAACGCTCGACACAAAAAAGAAGACCGGCAGGTAGCTCGAATACCACAGAGGATGAAGCTTGGATGGTGCAATCATGTAAAGCGCCCCCAGGGAAGACTGGTGCAGAGTGGAAAGAATCACGCCAAATATTGTCAGAACCAGGGTCAGTCGAACCACCAGGTTGCGGATTTTTTTCAAACCGAGCCATTCGAGTGTGGCAGGACTGAACTCAATAAAGAGTACGGTGAGATATAGGAAGACACACAAGCCCACTTCGTAAAGCAGCGATGTGGTACCTGGAGACAGAAAAATCGGATAGGGCAGGCGCCAGGGTCTGCCCACATCATAATGGAGCGCCATAACCACCAGGGCATATCCCAGAAAAGCGGTCAATATGGCGGGGCGAACAGCCGAATGGTATCGCTTCAAACCAAAAATATAGCAGGCCGCCGAAGTGACATAACCGCCTGCAGCAAGTGCCACACCACACAACAGATCAAACCCTATCCAGATTCCCCAGGGGTTGTTGTCATCAAGGTTTGTGACCGCCCCCAGCCCGCCCGTGAAGCGCAGAATGGTAACAATCAAACCGCAAAAAATAATCACACCTGCTATCACGTTAAAAGGCGAAAAAATTGATTTATTTATATGAGCCGTCTCTTGTGGCATCTAATCTTCCTCCTTCGGTGTTTCTGAACCCGTCTCTTCAGACGCCTGCTGCGCTTCTGCCGCTTCCTTGGCAGCATCTTCCAAGGCCCGCTTGACTTCCAGATTAATGGCAGCCGCCTTTTCCTTGGCCATGCTTTCTTTCATCTCGGCCACCTTGACCTTCATCTCCTCGCCGGCATCGGCAACTGTCCGCGCAATGGCATCGATCCGTTCTTCGTCTGCAATTTTATCTTTACGCTTTGAAATAGCATAGATGCCGGTGAGCAGCACCGGCCACAACGCCACCACAACTGGGACAGCCGCCAGGGGTCCGGCCGTAAAGCTGGAAGCGGTCTGATTACCAAGATCTTCACGCATACCGATCTCTGAAAAGGGCGTTCCGGAAATGGTCATCCAGCTGGTACCGCCCATCTCCTGCTCACCATAAATATGGTCGATATAGGCGTTCGGATATTTTTCAATACGCCGCCGGGCTATCTTGACAAGTCTTTCACGCGGACCAAATGCCAAGGCCTCTTTCGGACATATTTCCACACACCCGGGGAGTAATCCTTTTTCGATACGCGGATGGCACATGGTGCACTTGGTCACGCGCGGCGTCAACGGCTCGTTATATTCGTATGTCGGAATATTGAAGGGACATGCAACCATACAGTACCGGCACCCCACACACAGGGATGCATCGTAAATGACAGCACCGGTCCTGGCTTTTCTCAATGCTCTGACAAAACAGGCTGAAGCGCATGCCGGTTCCAGACAGTGATTGCACTGTTTTTTCACAAATACAGGTAACTGGCTATCCTTTTTCATGAATCGATTGACGACCGTGTAAGCATCGGGTCGTGTCCGGCGGCTTTCGTCCAGAACGCTCAGATTGTCGAAGGGCTGTTCCGGAACCGGCAGTTTATTGACCTTGTTGCATGCCTCCTCGCACTTCCGGCACCCGATACACCGGGTTGTATCGTGCAGAATTCCAAAGCTGTCTGGATAACCGCCGAACTGCTTGTTCGAAGCCGCTTCCGCACGATTTACAGCGGTCGCACCTGCGCTTGCTGCGCCTATCCAACCAAGGAACTGTCTTCGGGATATCCCCATATTACCACCTCAATTTTCTGTTTATTGGGTTCGTTGTGTTTGTTGGGTTTATTGGGTTGCTCACGGCGTTTGGTATATAATCATACTCGTTGTTACAAATCGAAAGCCATCAACGGGGTTCCATTCCATCAACTCAATGAACCCAATAAACTCAATAAACGCTTTGCCCCTCGAACCCTTGAATCCTTGACCCCTTGGACCCTCTGGAACACCTGTTCAATTAGAAGCGATCCGCTTCTTATGACACCTGCCACAGTCCGTCGCCGCAGGTTCCTTGATTCCCATCTCCTGGTGACATTTGATGCATTGACCATGGTAGGCCCCCATGAGACCCGGACGCCCGTCCTCGTCCTGCAACCCCTTGGATGCTTCTCCATGGCAGGAAGCGCACTTGGGAGGTTGAAGTGTGGCCGGGCTGTGATGATGACACCCCATGCACAGGGTTGTTTGCTTATCGTGAAAATAACCTGCCATCCCATTATCCCCTATCCGTGATTCAATACCTCTGAAAACCTGGCGATGGGGAAACTGAGCTCCTTCATATTGATCCATCAGGATATCGATGACCACCTTTTCCGGCACCTGGTCATCCGCAAGTTTCATGGAAGTACCGGCGGATGCCTTTAATACTTCGGTTGCAATTTCGGTCTTTTCTATCTTGCTCATGGGCCACGGGCCCAAAACCGATCGGTCGACACGATGGCACTGGCTGCAATTCTCATCTACAAATGTCTTGCCGGGCATGCCTGCATGACAACCCGCACAGTCTTTATCTTTCTGAGCCTCTCCGTGGCAGCCAATACAGCTCTGGGATGACGTATTGGAATGCATGGCCTGAGCAAGCTGAACGTGACCACCGTCCTGGTTTCCGGTTTCCGTATGGCATTCACTGCATCTTTTCAGCGTTTCGTGGTGGCAGGATTGGCAGCTTGCATTCGCCCGCTCATGAATCTCATGGTTGAACGGAACCGGATCCATCTGCTTGGTCACTTTTTTCGCATCCACGGCCTGATCCGTCATCCAGCCGGCAAGAAGGACGGCATCGGGCTGGTTCCGTTTCATCCGGGGAACCGATGTCACTATTTCAAACGCTGCCTGTGCCTCGGCGCTATGGCACCCGGCACAATCGGTAGGACCGGCCTTCTTCAGTTGACTCACCAGTGTCTGATGACAATTGACACAGGCATCGTGCGATGCCGAGCGGATGGATGAAGCTTCCTCTGTTTTCTCTTCCTTATGGCAATACCGGCAACTGCCCTCTTCGCCCTTGGTATAAACTGTTTTCAGGGCGGATTTATCGTAGGTGTGGTGACAGGCGCTGCAGTTGATATTCTCCGCTGAATCCTCAGGCTGAATGGCCGTTGTTGATTCATGACGAAAATGGAGAGATTTGTCGAAAGACATGGGCTGCCGGGAGCTGCCCATGCCGGTCTCGGTCTTATGACAGGATCGACAGTCACCCGTTATGGGTCCGGCTGTCTCTCCGGTTGCTTCTATCTTCTCATGACAGGCAATACAGTTTTCATGGTATATGTCCATGTCCGTCTCGGTGGTACCGTTATCGAGCCGCATGAATTTGAACACAAACTGCTGATCCTTTTCCAGATGGCATGTGCTGCAGTTCTTTTTTTCCTGAATGCGTTTGGTGTGCACATCATGAAGGAATTGTACGGCAGACATTTTCTCGCCCTTCGGCATTGCCGGGAGATCGATCATCAGAACATCCGGCCGCATGTCATGGACGTCTGTGTTGCTGTAAACGTTCGCGATTGCGAAAAACACACCCGCCAGAATAATGGCTGGAAGGATGCCCTTCCCCCATCCAAACGGTCGTCTTTTTGCCATGTTTTCTTCCTCTGGTTTAAATTCGTTATCTCTGTAGACGGGCAAGCCCGTGGAATTCTGCGAAGGCGGAGAAAAAAGTCAATCCCTACTAATTTTATAGGATTATTTCCTACCATTTTTATAGGGTTTGTCAAGTAAAAAAATACATACAGAATGAAAACAGGATTGCTCTCAGTTTAGGCAGGCAGGAAAAAATCTTTTTGGAGAAGTGTATGCAGGAAAAAATCTAAGCCACAGACTTCAAGGTAGCCAGCTCAAGCTGGTCGCCTGCATCTTCCGCGCGGTCTGAAACTTCGACAATATGATCCAAACAAAGTTTCAGGTGAAGCTGGCGAGCGAAATCCATGTCTGACGTGAAAATGGCTTTCGTTAAATCCCACTCGAGTTTGTCGACCCGAGACTCCTGCATCCCTATCTCTTTGGTATGTTCACGAACCGTTTCGATTTTGCACTCGCCTTTAAAGTAACACAGGACCGCAAATTTAAGATTATCGGCAATTCCCAAGGATTCGTTGACAACTTCAATAAAAGCGGGCTTCAATTCATCAAGTACCTTCGGGCGTTGATTCAGAAAAAAATCGCAGCATGCTTCGCCTGCATTGGCTACTTTGTCAATGCTTTCGATGAGTTTGTAAATATCTTCCCGCAGCAACGGCAAATATGCTCCGGAATACAATTTATCTCGAAGGTCATAGCGGACGAGATCTGCATTAGATTCTATGCTGCTGACCTCACGCGCCAGTCGTTTAGCGTTACCGATGTCGTCGTTCAAATAACATTCTACCGCCTGAATTCCGGATTTCAATGAATCCACTACCAGATCAAGATGCTTTAAAATCAGCTCAATGACCTTTTTCTCTTTTTTAAACAGCATCATACATTCTCCTGCATTTTCCCAGAGTTTTTAGCCACAATTTCGCTTCGTCTTTAATGTAGCACAACCTGCGATACAAGCCCAAACATATGTGAAACAATACATCAAAGTCGTACAATATTTAATAGTATATACATAAAATAAGAAGTCAAACATGCCAGCGTCGGTGTCAATGCCCACCCAATCAGAATAGTCAAAATGGTCTTTTTGCTGATTGCATTAGCGCCTTTTACCAGCCCGACACCCACCACTGCACCCACAATGGCCGAAGAGGTTGAAACCGGAATACCAAACATGGAAAAAAGATGCATGCCAAAGGCAGATGAAATCTGGGCTACAAACGCACTGGGAATATCCAGAGGGGTAATACCTTTGCCAACCGTGTCGGCAACGTTGCTCCCATAAGTAAATGCGCCCACTGCAATGCTCACACCACCGATGAGCAATAACACCCTGGGTGGAAAAATGTTGAGATTGGCTACCGGGCCAACCGCATTGCCGGCATTGTTAGCGCCCATTGAATAAGCTACATAGCAGGCTGACAATATTGCCAGCCAACCGAAGGCATGCTGAGAAAGGGGGGAACTGGTGTTAAATTTTCTCAAAACAAACCGGAGCAGATGCATCAATCCGAACGCCAATCCCATGACCAGAAGGGGACACAGAATCCAACTTTCAGCGATCAGAATCAATTTGGAATAATCAATTTCAGCACCGGATGCCAAACCAATGCCGAGCACTCCCCCCACAATTGCCTGGGAAGTTGAAGTGGGAATCCGAAAAAAAGTGGCCAGCGTAACAAAAAATCCGGAGCAGATCAGCGCCACGCAAACAGCCAGATAGTTCAAATCGGCTTTGACAATTCCCTTACCGATGGTGTTCATGACGTGGTGCCCCTGGAGCATAGCACCCAGAATCACAAAAGCAGCTACCAGGATGACCGCTCTCTTGAAACTCAACAGGCCACAACCTACCGATGTGCCGATACAATTCGCCGTATCATTCGCACCGATATTCCAGCCGACATATGCGCTGGCTCCCAGCAATATGAAGAAGATTGGTTCGATGGCAGAGTCACCCCGTCCTTAAAAAATTGGTTTCCCCCAACAGATTGTCCTCATCGCCATAAATACAGAAAAATTCCCTCATGCGATGGGAATATCGTGATTCTATAGATATAACAGGGAAATAAGTCAAAACAATTAATTACATGTTATAGACCCATTTGCTGAATTCGTTTGACTGAGACTGCTTCCACCAGATAGTAAGATATAAAAATAATTGTTTCATTGCAAAAAAAAAAGGAAATTAACAATGCCACGACTCCACAAATCCGAAGGAGATATTAACATATCTCCCCGTCGCGAAGAATGGCAAAAGGATCATATCGATACAGAAAGCCGATCACTCCTGGATGAAGACGCTCGTTACTTTCTAAAGCAATCACTTTCCACGCCGTGTTTGAACACCATGCGCTCTTGCAAAGGTATTTATATCGAAGACATGCAGGGTCGCCGCTATATGGATTTTCACGGAAACAATGTTCACCAGGTCGGTTTCGCCAACCCTGATATAATCGGCGCCATTAAAAACCAACTGGATGAGCTTTCGTTTTGCACACGCCGTTATACCAACCGGGTAGCCGTTGATCTGGCCAAAAAGATAGCCGATATCGCTCCCGGCAATCTTAACAAGTCCTTATTCTGTCCTGGTGGGGCTGAAGCCATCGGAATGGCAATAAAGCTGGCCAGAGTCGCAACCGGGCGGCATAAAACGATCTCCATGTGGGATTCTTTTCACGGCGCCACTCTGGACACTATTTCCATCGGCGGTGAGGCTATTTTCCGACAGGACATGGGCCCGCTGCTTCCGGGAACCGAGCATGTACCGCCACCGGATGCATACCGTTGTGTTTTTGGCTGCTCGGATCGCGGGGGGTGTGATTTAACCTGTGCCAATTATGTAGAATACATCCTGGAAAAAGAAGGCGACATTGCCGCAGTTATTTCAGAACCCATCCGCAGTACCCCCTATATCCCCAGGCCCGAGTACTGGCAAAAAATCCGCCATGCTTGCGACCGCCACGGTGCCTTGTTGATTTTTGATGAAATCCCGCATTCACTTGGTCGCACGGGTAAAATGTTCACCTTCGAACATTTCGGCGTCATTCCGGACATTGTTGTCATCGGCAAAGGCTTGGGCGGAGGGGTATTTCCCCTGGCTGCCATGATCGCCAAAGAGACGCTGGATGTTGCCGGGGAACGGGCAATGGGCCATTACACCCATGAAAAAAGCCCCGTCGGCTGCGCGGCAGCACTGGCCACTATCCATTACATCGAAAAACACAACCTCGTGGCGCATGCGCGGAAACTTGGGCAACACGCCCTTGAACGTCTGCATAAAATGCAGGAGCGCCATCCCTTGATCGGCGATGTCCGAGGTCTTGGGTTATTTTTGGGAATCGAACTGGTTAAAGACCGGCAGACCCGCGAACGGGCCTCAGATGAAGCCGAAGCAGTCATGTATGCAGCCCTTTCAAAGGGACTTAGCTTCAAACTCACCATGGGAAACATTCTCACCCTCACCCCGGCACTGATCATTACACGCAAAGAAATGGACAACGCCCTGGACATTATTGACATCTGTATAGGTGAGATAGAAAATAACTAAGATGAGCGTTTCAACTTAGTTAGAAAGCAGATACCAGGTTCTAAAGGGCCCGGTACTGATTCAATTCTATGACAACAATTGCCACCGTTCTACTTATAATCTCCGCCTTTACCCACGCCGGCTGGAACTTTATCAGCAAAAAGGAGCATCCGACCCAGGCATTCTATCTGGTGGCGAATGTTATCGGCGTAATCTGTATTTTGCCGATTCTTTTTTATTACACAAGCTTTTTACATTTCGTTCCAGCATCGGTATGGTTCATCGTCGTTATGTCCGGCTTTTTTCTGGCGTCCTATATGGGAATGCTGGCCGGGGCATATCGTGCTGGAGACATTTCGATCGCTTATCCTCTGACACGCTCCTTACCTGTTATATTGGTATTCCTGCTAACGCTCATATTGAATACAGGCCAACCTACGGGAGGATGGTTTTTCGTCGGTATAATTCTTGTCGTCTCCGGCTGCATTATTCTGCCATTGAAAACATTTGCCGACTTCCATTTCCATAATTACAATAATCTTTGCTGTATGTTGGCTGTTCTTGCTGCCCTTGGGGTTACAGGCTATACAATTGCTGATGATAGGGCTTTGCGTTTCCTGAGAGAGCTCCCCGGCAAACCGATGAGTCCGCTTGAGGGGACCCTTCTGTATATGGTTTTGGAGGGGATCAGCAGTTCGATCTGGCAGGCTCTGTTCGTGGTCGTAAACCGGAAAGAACGACAAGGCATATCAACAATTCTAAAATCCAATAAAGGCTCGGCAGCCCTTACCGGCATCGGGATCTATTTTACATACGGGATTGTTCTGGTTGCCATGAACTATGTGTCCAACATCAGTTATGTGGCCGCATTTCGCCAGCTCAGTATTCCATTGGGTGCCATACTCGGCATGGCACTTCTCAAGGAGACACGTTACTTACCAAAAATAATTGGCATTGCAACTATTTTTTTCGGACTTGTTTTAGCCGGCATAAATTAGAACTCCCAGCTGAATCTCCACCCGTGGAAAAGGTGAGCTCAAGACCCCCCTTGAAGGAAGCTGAAATATCGAATATCGAAATAAATTCGTATGACGGGGTTGGTTATTTAGTCGCCGGGTTAATATATTCCCGATTATGCTCTTAATTTTTCTCCTTTTTTATCCACCAGCGGCAATTCTGCAACCTTTGCTTTCACACGTTTGTCCATCACCTGTACTTCCATTTCACGACCCTCGGTTGCCAGTTCAAGGGGCAGGTATACCAGACCAATATCCTGGCCGATGGTATAACCGTAATTGCCCGAACGTATCCGGTCGATGACCTTGCCGTCGGCATATACGGATTCGCCCCCGTACAGATTGCCACCGGCATCCATGGTAAGACCCATCAGTCTGGTACCCAGGCCGTGCTGTTTTCTTTTTTCCAGGGCCTCCCTGCCCACGAAGTTTGGTTTGCTCATACGCACGAAGGATCCCAAGCCGGCCTCCAGGGGCGTATCAACCGGAGTAATATCACCGCTCCAGTATAAATATCCCTTTTCTATCCGCAGGACATCCAAGGCTTTGTAACCAGCCGGTTGAATACCAAACGCAACACCGGCCGTCATCAAGGCATCCCACACGCTCAAGGCCTTATCAGGTGATATATAAAGTTCCCAGCCAAGCTCTCCAACATAACTAACGCGTTGGGCCCATACGCTGATATGGTTTATCTCAATCGATTGGGCTGTCATGTATGGGAAAGCCGTATTGGACAGGTCACTGTCGCAGATGCCCCCCAATACCTGGCGTGATGCCGGGCCCCATAACCCCAGACAAACATGACTTTCGGTCTCATCTTCAATCAGCACGCTGCCATCGTCCGGCATGTGCAGCTGAATCCAACCCATATCGTTGGACACAAAAGAGGTTCCGGAAATGAGTCTGAACTGGTCCTTTTTCAGACGTGTGACAGTCACATCGCTTTCAATCCCACCTTTAGGATTGAGGAACTGGGTGTAGGTAACACTGCCCACCGGCTTGTCTATATCATTGGCGGCCAGTTCCTGGAGCAAAGCCAGGGCTCCGGAACCCTGTATTCGAAGCTTACCAAAAGAAGTCATATCGAAAAGGGCAACCCGCTCACGGGCAGCTTTTACCTCGCTGCCCACCTGGTCAAAGTAAGGCGGTCGATCCCAACCCCAGTTTTTCTGATCAGCACCAGCCTGTCGCCAGGGCTTGCCGGTATCAAAATAATTGACCCGTTCCCAACCATTCTTCAAACCAAAAACAGCACCTGTTGTCTTCAGGCGTTCATAAAGCGGGCTGGTACGCAAGGGCCGCCCCCATTCATTCTCATCATTGGGATAACGCAGGTGATAATAGTATCGGATCACTTCACGGCATTGTTCAACACGAAAGGTTTTGTCTGTCAGGTGTGGCCCGAAACGGCGTATATTCATTTCATGGGTATCGATGGACGTCTCCCCTTCCAGTATCCATTCCGCCATGAGCATACCCACACCACCCCCGCCGGCAATACCGTTGTCAGAACCCCCCGCTGCAACATAAAAACCCTTGAGCCCGGGTACCGGTCCCATGGCATAAAACCCATCCGGTGTAAACGCATCCGGACCGTTGATAAGTTCGATTGCTTCGGCCTGGTTCAGTATAGGGATCCGCTTCATGGCGCCTTCCATGATACCTTCAAATATCTCCCATTCCCCCGGCAGCAGTTCCTGGTTAAATTCCCAGGAAACACCATCGGTAGACCAGGGTTTTGGATTGGTTTCAAATCCCCCCACCAGGTAGGAACCCACGTCTTCCCGGCAGTAGAACAGTCTGTCCGGGTCTCGGATCACCGGTGTTTGTCTCGGCAATTCATGACCCTCGATGGGTTTGGTGGTCAGATACTGGTTCATCATCGAAACGATGGGGATGTGAACACCCACCATCTCGCCGATGCGCGGTGCCCACTGGCCGGCAGCATTGACCACACATTCGGTCTTGATATTGCCTTGGTCTGTTATGACTTCGGTTACCTCCCCTGCCGAAGAAAGCTCTATTCCGGTAACAAGCACGTTGGTATTGATTTCAACACCCATTTTTCTGGCTTGCCGTGCAAATTCGTATGTAATCCCGCTGGGGTCGATGTGCCCGTCATCCGGAACGTAAACAGCACCGTAAAGATCATCATCGTTCAACTGGGGACATCTTTCCATAACTTCTTTGGGCGATATGATACCTGCTGTCAGTCCGATGGCATTGGCCCGACTGACTTCCCTTTGCAAGGCTTTCAAACGGTCTTTGCTGCTGGCCAGTCTTAAACTTCCCACCGTGTGCCAGCCCAGGGAATCGCCACCCTCCCCTTTGGCCAGCTCATTGTAGAGATTGATGGTGTAATTCATCACTTTCATTAGGGCCGGTGATGTACGGAACTGGGAAACCAGACCCACGGAATGAAAAGTTGTGCCGCTGGTTAGTTCACCTTTTTCCAGTAGAACAACGTCAGTACAACCGGCTTTGGCAAGATGGTAGGCCACACTGGTTCCGAAAACCCCGCCGCCGATGATGACGACCTGTGCTTGATCCCGCATAATTTTTCTCCTCTAAATTTGCTATGTGATTTATAGCCGTTGTCAAAATACCGTTCCGATTGCATTAAAAGGGGTTTCCAAGAGACTTATTCGAAACATATTTCTGACAACCCTTATAATATATCGACAAATATTACTTGTAGATAAGGATGATTTAGGAATATACATCTGCTAAGGTCAATTTAATCATTTTATTTATAACCCCAGGTTATTTTATATGAACCTCAATCAACTGAAAATTTTTTATATGGCTGCGAAACGAGGAAACCTGAGCAAAGCTGCAGAAGACCTCTTCATTACCCAACCGGCAGTTACCAAAGGCATTCAACGATTGCAGGAGCATTACGACATCCGGTTGATGGATCATTTCGGAAAAAAAATGGTTTTAACCAATGCTGGTGAGGCACTTTATAAAATTGCCGAAAAGATATTCGAGCTGGAAAAGCACGCCGAAGAAAATATTCGCGAGTTCAAGCAGCGCAAAAAGGGACGAATTCGCATTCAAGCCAGCGAAAGTTTCGGCGCATATTACCTCCCATCCATTATGAACCCTTTCAGCAAAGCACATCCATTGATAAATATATCGGTGAATATCCTCCCAACTGAGCATGTGGTAAAAAATATTACCGATTTAGAGTGCGACATCGGATTTATCTCCTATCCAATCGAACATGAAAAAGTACGCATCCGCGAGATACTCGAAGATCAGCTTGTCTTCATTTTACCCCCGGATCATCCCATTTGCCGGCGCGAGCAATTTAAGCCTAAGGATCTGGAAGGTAATCCCATGATCGTCCATGAAAAAAAATCGACTCCGCATAAGGTTTTTAATAAGTTTATTGAGAAAAATGAAATCGCCGTGACCTCCTCTTTAGAGCTATCGAGCAACAGGGCTATTAAACTGGCCGTTGAAAGCGGCCTGGGAATTGCCTTGATAAGCCGGAAAGTTGCCGATGAAGAAATTCAAACCGGTCGATTAATAGCTATTCCTGTACCGGACCTGTCGATAAAGAGAAAATTTTACCTGGTTCATCACAAAGAAAAATTTATTTCCGATACGCTTCAAGACTTTATCGACCAGGTTGATCGTTGGGCAAACGAATATTCCCGGCAAATACCTTAACCCGGCATCCTTGCGAATGGCGGATCAGAATCTTCTTGTTGGGGAATACGCTATTCAACAGATCGGCTGCGATATTTTTGTCACAACCCCCGAATTCGTCACTGCTTCCATATACCCGAATGGTATCGCCCGGATCAAATCGAACCCATGCACCACCCATCGGCATCACCTGGGAATTGTCAAAACCCAGATCTTGAATTTCCTCCTGGGTGTTCCGGAGGATTTCACGATGCCAGTCATCACCGGAACGAAGACCGACAAGACCGTTGGCCCCGCCGCCGACAATTCGAACCATTAATATCTTGCCGTGATACCCTTCGTGCAGATCCACCGGAGACATCATTTTCTCCGGTATAAAGCCAACTGTCCGAAACACTGTCAACGATTGAAGACGTCGCTTTAGTCGATTGGCAGTCCGGATGTCTCCCTTGGTCCTTGCTAAATGAAGATCTCTTTCTAAATCCTGGAAAGCTTCTTGATAATCCAAGTCATCTATCGAGATATCATTCTTCTTTATCATATCCCATGCAGATTCAAATTTCCCTGCACAAAGAAAATCCATTATATGCAAAGACTCTTCCATGTTTTCGCTTTACTCACATAGATGATTATCTAGAAGGTTAAACAACTCATCTAACCGTGAAATGACAGGAATATCTGTTTCAACCACCGGCCAATTCCGCTTTACCGAATGATGCTGAAGCCATACAGGCTGGATCCCCGCATTTTTGGCACCGCACATATCGATGCGCCAGTCATCACCCACAAACACAGCCTCAAGGGGCAGAATATTCAATTGTTCCAGGCACAGTCGGAAGGGCTCTTTATCCGGTTTTGTGGGGATGCCGGATTCCCCCGCCACAACAATGACCTGAAAAAACCTTTCGAGTTGGGGAAACAGGGCCAGGCGGTGATTGCCGGTGTTTTTCTGACCCTGGGTGTTGGTTACCAGAGCTAATTGAAACCGATGTGAGAGTTTTTCAAGCACTGCCGTTGTTTCAGGAAATGGATTTGTTCTAGCTCCAACATTCATCCAGTATTCATTCTCCCACTTTTCAAAGCAGTTTGGATCGGGTCTGTGATTAAAGGCCTCATAAACAGCGTGCCAGATGGCCTGTCTGGAAAAATCGGATTTCTGATGAAATTCTTTCCGGATGCTGCGATAACGGGGCAAAAAAACATCCCACGAAAGCCCACCCGGATCCGTGGTTAAATGAGAAAAAAGTCTCTCTTTGGCTTCTTTTTCAGCTGCGCGAAAAGCATCGGCTGAGTCCACCAGGGTTTGACCAAAATCAAAAAGGAAGGCCTTTATCATCTAATCCTTTTCCCATTTTTCCAAATAACCGGCACAAAGATCCTCTGCAGCCGGAATGTACTCCTCCTTGGGAATGGATAGCCAGGTAATATTCATGAAATTCAGCCAGTTCACATTGCCGCTGAAAATGTTACCGGCCCAGGAACCACAACCCAGGGTATCCGTCGTGGGCAGACCGGTGACCCATCCGCCGCTGTTGGCATGGGCGTGAGGCATATTACAGACGATCCGTCCCACGTTTGCCCGCAGGGCAAGCTTAACCCGCCGTTCATCATTTTCCGTGTGAATGGATGTGGAATGACCCTCGCCGGAAAATTTGAGAATTTTCTCCAGACGGTCCAGCATTTCGTCAAATTCAGTCCATTTCCAGACGGTGAGAACCGGGGATATTTTTTCGCCTGAGAAACGGTCTTCGGGTCCGATCTTTTCACCAACAACCATCAGGAATTTGGTGTCGGCAGGAACCGTCAAACCCGCATTCTCTGCAATAAATAGTGCCGGCCTGGCCACAATATCGCGATTCAGGTGGGTACCGTCGGGCCACATATACTTTCTCAATTTTTCGCGCTCATCCGTGTTGCACATATACCCGCCCTCGGATTCAAGTGCCTCTATCATGTCATCATAAATACTTTCGTAGAGTGCCACGGCATTCTCGGAGGAGCAGGATGCGGAGTTATTGGCAATCTTTGACAACCTAATTTTATTGGCCGCGGCGGCCAGGTCGGCAGTTTCATCGACGATGGATACCACATTGCCGGCACCAACGGTCTGGGCCGGTTTGCCGGCAGCATAGACAACCTTGACCAGGGCAGCGCCACCCGTGGCAACGGCATAGTCGCAATGGGCCATGACTTCGGCGGTTTTCGCATGACTGGTCTTTCTGATACACTGCATCAGATCCACCGGCGCTCCGATCTTTTCCAGTGCTTTGCGGGCATGTTGAACCGTTTCATAAGAGGTCTTCTGGGTTCGCGGATGGGGTGACACAATCTGGGCATTTCTCGTTTTAAGGGTACTTAGCGCCAGACAGCAGATGGTGGATTCCGGATTGGTACAGGGCACCACATTTGCAATCACACCAATGGGTTTGGCATATTTACGAATACCGAGGGCTTTGTTTTCCTCAATGAGGCCGCATGTTTTGGCATCGCGCATGTCATAGAGCGTACCGAGTGTCTTGTTTTTGATTTTGTTGACCTTGTCTTCGGCATTACCGATGTTGGATTCTTCCACGGCCATATGGCCGAGCTTATGTCGAACATCCTCTTTCATAAACTCCCATGCCACAGCTTCGACCATTTCATCTACTTTCTCCTGGGGCCAGAATTCAATTTCCTTGAAGGCCTTTCGAGCCCGTTCGTACATCTCTAAAACATTGTCT
>Ga0190293_1000089_pt1 | contig 32910 bp, 28 predicted proteins | sample 48693001_MG_FD_161671 | JGI IMG/M metagenome (GOLD analysis project Ga0190293, IMG submission 161671) | Hydrothermal vent microbial mat bacterial communities from Southern Trench, Guaymas Basin, Mexico - 4869-30-0-1_MG | ecosystem: Environmental > Aquatic > Marine > Hydrothermal vents >...
CCCCCATAGGAAATCTCTATATTTTAAAGGTTTAAAACTAGCAAACAACAGTAGTTAACTTTAGTGTTTCAAAAGTAGCATTCCTTTACAACTTTGCAAAACAAAATATATTTTTAACAAGGGTATTACGCCCTTACAATAATTTAAATTATGAAAAATATAATTGGAATATTAGGAGTTGCAGTATTAGCGATAACGCTGTTTTTAGGTACTAATTCAAATAATACCGATTTATCAGATGTGTTAGCAATTAACATTGCAAATGCAGAAGAAGGACAGTTAGCTGGTCATGGTATGATATTAGCAAAAGGGTGTCGTTATACAGGCTCATTAAGTGATACTTGTAATTATTTACATTATGTTATTAGGAATTGTACACCAACAACTGTACCGTATGTTGATAATTGTGGAATAGACCCACATTAAGCATTATATAACTTGTAAATTAACTAAAGTAAGTAGTAGTTTTTTTATTTAAAAAGCTACTACTTTTTTCACAAACAAATACTTAATAATTAGAATGAAAAACAAAGCCAAAATAGCAAAACGACAATCAATAGCATTATTAATTGTGATGATAATAATGACCAGCAGTTTTTTGATATCATGTAAAAAAGAAACCGTAAAAATAGAAAAGAATCTAAAAGTATTCCATGAGTTTTCAAGAATAGATACGCTGTCTCTTAAAAATATGTTTGAGTTTATGGGTAGTGCTCAACAAATGCATTTAATTGATTCGACTATGATAATTTGGAATCCACAAGCAAAAGATTACAAATTTTATAATCTTTCATTAAATAAAAATAAAATAAGCAATAAATTTTTGCCATTAGGAAGAGGACCTGGTGAAACTTTGGGAGTGTTTGGATTTGGGATTCAAGGAAATATGTTTTGGGTATATGATATTGTTTTAAAAAAAATATTGACTAAAAATATTACAAGCATATTAAAGAATGATAGATCAATTCCATTTAAAGAATATCCGTTAGAGGGACGTTTTTATAAAATCAATTTTGTTGACAGCTTACATTTAATTGCTAATGGAGATATAGATTCCCCATTAAAACTTCAGAAAATTGATTTAGTTTCAAGTAAAAAAATCAGTGAATTTGGGATTTTTAAAAATGTTAAGGATGATTATGATATTTCATCAATTAAAAAAGCATATGAATCGTTCCCCTTTAGTAAGCCTACTGGTAATAAAGTTGTATTAGCTTATCGTTATATTGATGAAGTGGAAATATTTGATGTTGACAAGCAAACAAGCCATATTACCCGAGGTCCAGGAGATTTTGAACTTGATCCAAAAATTTTTCAAACAGGAGGAAGAACAATCAATACCATACACACCTTTGTTACTGGTACAGTAACAGATAAATACATATACCTGCTATATTCTGGAAAAATAGATACTGAAGTAAACCCACACCATGGCAATTCCATTTATGTTTATGACTGGGAAGGTAATCCAATTAAAAAAATGATTTTAAAAAAGGAGATTTTATCAATAGTAGTTTCTGCTGATGATACGCTACTTTATGCCTTTGACCCAAATACAGGGTATATCTTAAAAGCAGTAATTTGATGGGGAGGTATAGATTAGTTTTATTAAAATATTTGGTTGCTATTGTATGTATATTTAGTTTAATATCCTGTAAAAATGATAAAAACAATGAAAAAATAATATCTCTTAAATCGATAATTGACAGTAATATTGGAAAAGAGTTAATAATTCCTGATAGTATAATTATATATAAACCTTTTTTAAATTACGCTATGGATAGCGTTAAAATGTTTAATGCTGAAATTAAAATTTATTCTCGAATAAATACTTCATGTTCAACATGTTTTGAAAATTTTGAGTTGTGGGAAAATTTTCATAAACAATTAGAAGGTAAGAAAATTCCTATACTATTGATTTGTGAATCAAATGATGATTTTGAGATGATTAAATACGTTTGTGAGTCGGGAGGAGTATCGAGTTTTCCTTATCCATTTATTTTGGATATTAAAAATAGTTTTTATACTAAAAATAAATTTATGAAAGAATCGGAACATTTTGAAACAGTATTAACAGACAAAAACAATACGATTCTATTATTGGGTAGCCCTATTCATTCAAAAGAAATAGAAGAATTGTATTTAAAAGAAATACATAAAAGAATAAAACAACAATAACTAATGGTAGGTCAATGTGTATTGTGACGTATAAGTTAAAGTTTATTTAGAGTAAGACACAATTTTTCTACTTACAGTAGCTATGTTAAAAACATCAACTAAACTTCGGCAAAAAGAATAAAACTTGATATAAATAAAATATATTTGGAGTTAGCACTGGATCAAGGCTAAAATAACTTTTAAAGAAACAGTTTATGAAATCAAAAATAGACTTATATTCACTAAATAGCCCTTTTATTATCACCTTTCTGATGATTTTTTTAATTGGATTTTTTTCATGTTCTAAAAGCACAACAAATTTAGAAAACACAACAATAAGTTTCAAAAAGGAAGTCCATGATTTTGGAGAAATACCTCAAAAGAAAGAAGTAAGTACAATCTTTGTATTTATAAATACAGGAGAAGAACCTTTGCTTATTCAAGAAGTAAAGAGTACATGTGGTTGTACCGTACCGGAATACCCCAAAGAGATGATAAAACCATCAGATAAAGGAGAAATAAAAGTAATCTACGATGCTAATTTACCCGGACGTTTTAATAAAAAGATATCCGTATTTTACAATGGCAAAGATTCCCCTAAAACATTGACCATAAAAGGAGAAGTACCATACTCAAAAGATATAGATAGTATTATTAACGAATAAGTTATTAAATATAAGAATATGTTAAAAAACATTAGTCCATTTATTCAAGTAAAAACATTAATTATTTTCTTAATAATTGCTTTGTTTTCTTGTAAAAAAGATCAGGCAAAAATACAAGAAGGCCTTATAGAAAAAAAGCAATATCTCCCCGAAAAAAACGAGGTTGATGTAATGGTTTTAAAACAAGAAATTTTTAAAAATGAAATTGTAAGCAATGGTAAACTCGTAGCTTTACAAAAGAACCAATTAAAATTTGATGTTAGCGAAAATTTAGAACGCATATTGGTTAAAAACGGAGACTATGTAAGAAAAGGACAAACTCTTGCTGTTTTAAAAAACTTTACCTATCAACAAGCCTATACCAAAGCCAAAATAAGTCTTAAAAAAGCAGAACTGGATTTTCAGGATAAGCTAATAGGTAGAGGTTATGAAACCTTTAATAAAGATAGTATTCCCAAAGAAGAATATGAAATGCTTGCCATTCGGTCTGGTTATAAAGATGCTTTACATGAATTACAAAATGCAGAGTTTAAACTTAATGCAACCAAGCTTATTGCTCCTTTCAATGGTAAAATAGCCACAATCAAAAGCAAACAATACGAGCATATTAATGCAGGTACTGAGGTTATGACCTTAATAAATGATAAAATATTTGAAGTGGAGTTTTATTTGATTGAATCTGAAGTTGATGAAATTGCAGTAAACGGACAAATACAAATAACTCCTTTTGCCTTAAATAAAACCTACAAAGGAAGAGTTACAACTATCAACCCTCAAGTAGAAAAAGATGGTACTATTTTAATAAAAGCAAAAGTTAAAAACGACAGCAAGTTAATGGAAGGCATGAATGTAAAGGTGTTTATTCAAAAAGATATTCCAAATCAATTCGTAGTACCAAAATCTTCGGTAATACTACGTCAAAATCAAGAGGTACTGTTTACTGTAAAATCTGGTAAAACCTATTGGACATATGTGCAAACCACCAACGAAAACAGCAAACAATATACTGTGATTCCAGATCCAAACAAAAGCAGTGCTACTTTAAAAGTTGGAGATACTGTAATAGTATCAGGTAATTTGAATTTAGCGCATGATACTGAGGTAGCGATTAAAAAATTAAAAAATTAAAGTATGAAACAAGTATGGTGGTAATAATTTAATAGATAAATAGAATGGTAAAATTCTTAATTAAAAAACCCATTGCGGTATTAATGAGTACCTTAGGTATCCTTATTTTAGGGATATACGCCTTTGGGTTTATTCCCGTGTCTTTGATGCCTGATATTGATATTCCGGAGATCACTGTACAAGTAACCGCAAAAAACATGTCGGCACGACAATTAGAAGATGCTGTAGTAAAACCTCTTCGCAGAAACCTGATGCAATTAAGCCATTTAAAAGACATTAAAAGTGAAACTAATAATGACACAGGTGTTATTAGGTTAACTTTTAACCATGGTACAAAAATAGATTACTCCTTTATAGAAGTCAATGAAAAAATAGATCGCGCCATAGGAAGTTTACCAAAAAGCATAAAACGCCCTAAGGTTATGAAAGCTAGTGCTACAGATATTCCTGTATTTTTTTTAAGTATGACTTTAAAAGATGATAGAAAACAAGAACCTTCTAATAAAGATTTATATCCTGTAACCCAAGATTTTGTAGATTTTAATCGTTTTGCCAATCAGGTAATTAGAAAGCGTATTGAACAAGTTAATGAAGTGGCAATGGTAGATGTGAGCGGTTTGGTATCCCCGGAAATTTTAATCATTCCTGACAATTATAAACTCACAGCATTAGGTATTAGTTTAGATGAATTAGAAGCCACTATTAAAAAAAACGATCTAGAAATAGGGAGTTTACTCATTAAAGACAGCCAGTATCAATATGATGTTCGTTTAGGAAATTCACTAAATAATATACAAGAAATTAAAGATATATATATTCATAAAAACAATCGGGTCTATCAATTAAAAGAATTAGCTCAAATTATAGAACATCCTCAAAAACGAACAGGTTTAGTATTATCAAATGGTAAAGAAGCGGTTACCATGGCAATTATCAAGCAAAGTGATGCCCGTATGGGTGATTTAGAAGACTCTTTAGATAAGCTTTTAAACTTTTTTAAAAATGATTACCCAAACATTGATTTCACCATTACCCAAGACCAAACTAAATTATTGGATTATGCCATAAATAACCTGTTTCAAAGTTTGTTATGGGGTATGCTTCTCGCCTTTGGTATCATGTTTTTATTTTTAAAAAATGTAAAGTCACCCTTATTAATAGGCATAACTATTCCAACATCCATTATTATTTGCTTATTATTCTTTCAACTTTTTGGTATATCTATCAATATTATTTCTTTATCAGGATTGGTATTGGGGATTGGCTTGATGATAGATAACTCCATTATTGTAATCGATAATATTATTCAGTTTAGAGAGCAAGGATACAAACTAACCCAGGCCTGTGTATTAGGAACCAATGAAGTTATTAAACCTTTATTAACTTCTGCACTAACCACCTGTGCTGTATTTTTACCTTTAGTATTTTTAAGTGGTATTAGTGGGGCTTTGTTTTATGATCAAGCCATGGCAATTAGTATAGGTTTATTTGCGTCCTTTTTCGTATCAATAACCTTATTACCCGTGCTATACCGCTTATTTCATTATAAAGATTCCAAAAAAGAAGGTCGAATTACTCGTCTTCTTACACAAACCAACACCTTAAATTATGCTGCATTATATGAAAAAGGATTTCGATGGGTGATGCGAAAACAAAAAATATCTTGGAGTATTTTTGTTTTATTACTTCTTGTTGCTACAGCCTTATACATAACACTACCTAAAACACAAATGCCACATTTTACTAAAACAGAAACTCTGTTAAAAATTGATTGGAATGAACAGATACATGTAGAAGAAAATAAAAAAAGAGTACTTGCATTATTGAATCCTGTAAAAGAAACTTTAATCAATCAAACCGCTTTGGTAGGTAACCAACAATTCATTTTAGATAAAAGTACTGAAGCCAGAGCCTCAGAAACTACCATCTATCTACAATGTAAAAACCCAGAAAATCTGGCAAATATAAAAAAGTCATTACAAACTGCCATTCACAAAAACTATCCAATGACACTTTACAATTATAAGGATGTAGATAATATTTTTAACCTGATATTTTCTGAGGATGAGTCAACTTTGGTAGCTCATTTACGAAATGTAGAAAACTTAGGTAGCAGTCAAAATGATGAATTAAAGAGTATCTGGTATCAATTGCAACAACATTTAGAGACTATAGAACTAAAACCTATTGTTTGGCAAGATTATATGACTTTAGTAACAGATCAAGAAAAGTTAATGACCTATGGAGTTAGTACCAATACTTTATTTAATAACCTAAAAAGCGCCTTTAATGAGCGGAAAATATTTTCGTTAGTCGATAATCAAAATTTTGTTCCTGTTATATTGGGTAGTGAGACAAAACAAATTAATACTATTTTGAATGAGACCACAGTAGTTTCACAAGACAGTGCTGTGTTTCATATAAAAGATTTTATCAACGTAGTTTCTGCAAAAGATTTAAAAACCATAAGAGGAGGTGCAGAAGGCGAATACTATCCGTTACATTTAGATATTGAAAACAATCAAGTTGATAAAACCATAAGCACTATCAATGATGTTGTAAGTACGAATCCTTGGTATGATGTGAGTTTATCTGGAAGTTATTTTAGTAACCAAGAGCTTATGAAAGAGTTAATGATTGTAATATTAATTTCTTTAGTACTCCTCTACTTCATTTTAGCTTCACAATTTGAATCTTTTACCTTACCCTTAATCATACTCTTAGAAGTCCCTTTAGATTTGGCAGGAGCATTTTTGTTTTTAACCTTATTTGGCATGAGTATCAATCTCATGTCTATGATTGGTATTGTGGTTATGAGCGGTATTATTATTAATGATTCCATTTTAAAAGTGGATACCATTATCCAGATGCAGAAACAAGGTTTCCCTTTAATAAAAGCATTATTAGTTGCAGGGCAAAGAAGATTAAAACCTATACTAATGACCAGTTTTACCACTATTTTGGCATTGATCCCCATGCTGTTTTCTAGTGGTTTGGGTGCTGAACTTCAAGCTCCATTAGCGATCGCTTTAATAGGAGGAATGTTATTAGGCACATTGGTAAGTTTGTATTTTATTCCTCTATGTTATTACTATTTAGCTAAGTGGTTTCAAAGCAAATCTAAAAAAACAGAATTAATTTAATTATAAAGAAATTGTTTATAAAATTTAAATAAAATGCAACAATATATATTTATTTTAATAAAACCATTTATTAAAACAGTTAAGCATTCAATTTTTTGCAAAGGGCTTGTAAAGCCAATAAAAATACTTGTTTTTGTTTTCTTTATCGCAACTTATCTTCCTGTGTATAGCCAAACGGATGATATTTTAGGAAGACCAGAACAAAATATTTCGTTAGAAGAAATACTAAACATTGCCGGTAAAAATTCATTAGATGTATTTAAGGCAAAGCATCAATATGGCATAAACTACTGGGAGTTTAGATCATACAAATCAAGTTTGCTTCCTAAAGTAGATTTTAATATCGAGCCATTGACATATAACAGATCATTTATTTCGAGATATGATTCTGAGCAAAATATAGATATTTTTAGGCCTCAGCAAAATTTAAATTCTTATGCCAATATATCATTAACTCAAAACATTAGAGCTACCGGGGCAACGGTATATGTAAATTCCAGTTTGGGTAGGATAAATAATATTGGGGATCAAGATTTTTTAAGTTACAATGCCACACCTGTGCAAGTTGGGTTTGTACAACCTTTGATGGCATTTAATGAGTTTAAATGGCAGCATAAAACAGCACCTATTAAATATAAAAAGGCAAAGAAGGATTATATATATAATCTTCAAATATTGAAACTAAAAGCGGTCAATTTGTTTTTCAATTGGGTTTTGGCTAGTAATAGAGTTACTGTGGCACAAGAGAATTATTTATCTGCTCAAAAATTATTTAAAATAGGAAAAAGAAGGTATGATATTGGTTCTTTAGAAAGAGATGATATTCTCAATTTAGAATTGGAAGTATTTAATTCAAAAACAAACTTAACCAAGGCAGAAAAAGGATTGGAAAAAGCTAAAGTTGATTTGTTGATCTTTTTAAGAAAAGAACAATGGGATTATTTAACACCCCAATTACCACATTTAATATCTAATTTACAAATTGATGCTGACAAAGCCTATGAATTAGCAAAAGTAAACAACCCCAATTTGTTGAATCTCAGTTTAAAGGAAGTTGAAGGGCTAAGAGATTTGGATAAAGTAATCAAGGATAATCGATTTGACCTTTCTTTAAGGGCAAGTTACGGATTGACGCAACAAGCAGATAATATTCACGATGCCTATGGTAGTTTTTTAGATCAGCAAATGATTGCTATTAAAATGAATATTCCTATTTTAGATTGGGGAGAACGAAAAGGAAAAATCAATACTGCAAAAACCAATAAAGAGGTAATTGACATTGAAATTCAACAAGAGCAAGATAAAATAAAACAAGAAATTTCTTTAAAAGTTATTGATTTTAACCTGCAAGAACAATTGGTACAGGGAACCTTAAAGAGTAGAGAAATTTCAAGAGAATCATATCAAGTTACCCAAAAGCGGTTTATATCTGGTAAAGTTGATTTATTAAAGTTAACCAGTGCACGAAAAGTATGGCAAGCAGCATCTGAAACTTATATCCAAAGCCTGTATAATTATTGGAAATTTTATTATGAAGTACAACAATTGACATTATATGATTTTATGGCTCAAAAAACTTTAGAAGAAAACTTTGATGAGATTCTAAAATAATGAACACTTTATTTAAAATGACTTATAAAGAACGAAAAATTAAAGAAAAATATTTGTTAGAACTAATAGAAAAAGGCTGGCTAAATTCATTAGAAAAGGTAGCTGCTGATTTTAACAGTAGTGTAGAACTATTAATAAAATGATTAAAGACTTAAGAGAAGAAGGACACCCAATAGTTTATTGTAATGTGCAATGTAAATATTATTTAAAATTATAAAGGAGCGACAAAATTTGGCACTATGACTTAATATATTTGGAGTATTGTGTTGAACAAAAGAAATAATAATAAAACCTCTGGGGTTTTAAAATATAAAAATATTGAACATGTTTAATTTTAAAAAATTGAAGCCTATGTGATAAGCAATCAAACCCAGAGGAAATCTTTGATGTTTTAAAGATTACAAATGCTTAATAAAAATACGTATTTGTAATGTTCCGCAAAAGTAGCATTCCTTTACAACTTTGCAAAACAAAATATATTTTTAACAAGGGTATTACACCCTTATAATAATTTAAATTATGAAAAAAATAATAGGAATTTTAGGAGTTGCAGTATTTGCGGTAACACTGTTTTTAGGTACTAATTCAAATAATACCGATTTATCAGATGTACTAGCAATGAATATTGCAAAAGCACATGAAAGTGAAGCTATCTACATAAAAGAACATGTAGTATGTGAGTTTTATATTGAAGGTGAAGCGGGGACTACTTTTACTAAATGGGGTATAACCTTTACAATACCAGTTTCTGGACATATTCTGATAAAGGCTACTGCTGGAGTTGATTGTAGATCGGGTGGCGATTATGTATGTGCCACTCACGACTGCTTTATTTAATTTACAAATAATTAAGGGCTTCTTTAATTACTTTTAGAAGTCCTTTTTAAAAGGAGATAAAAATGAAAATACGTTTAATTTTTTTAATAGCAATTTGTTTTTCTTGCCAAAATGAAAATCAAAATTTTGAGACAATAAAAGTGACCCCTTCAACAAAAATGATTTATGCAAGTACCGTTTTTAGTGATTTTGAAATTTTACCGTTAGATGGTACAGAGGATGCTATTATTGGTGAAGTAACAAAATTTAAAGTAACAGAAACTAATATTTTTATATTAGATAGTAAACAGAAAAAATTAATAATTTTTTCTAATGAAGGTGATTTTTTAGCTGTTATAGATAATGTAGGAAGAGGTCCTAATGAATATCTTACTTTAGATGATTTTATTATTTATAAAAATAAATTATTACTACTATCAACTCTTTCCAAAAAAATTCTTCAATATAGCATGGGAGGTGTTTTTGAAAAATATATTGATGTTAAAAAGCAGTACCTACTATTCGTTGAGGGGGCAGATGATACTGTGGTTCTTTTTCGTGACTTTGTTTCTTCTTTAAAATCAGACCAATATGGTAGCGACTTTTTCAATATTGAAACATTTGATTTAAAATCAGAAACTGTAGTAAAAAAACTTAGCCCATTTTTAGAAAAACAAAATGGACAATTAAGTTTTGGTAATTACAGAAAGGTGTTTGAATCAAACAATAAATCATTATTTATGACATTGCCTTTACAACATAAAATACTTAAAATTGATAAAAAAGGGCTGTCAACTTATTATGCAATAGATTTTGGAGACAAACATAAATTACCCGAAAATGCAGCAGGATTTACTTTTGAAGAAGGGCAAAAAATGGACGCTCAAATTATTTGGACTTTGGATAATCTAGCTATAAGCAATAGTTATATTTATTTTAGCTATTTATACAATGGTCAAAGTCAAAATGCCATCATAAATAAAAACAACTATAATGTAACAAGCGGGTATATTACTGGTGACTATGAAATCCCTTTTAGTCTAGGTAATAAATTAGTGCTGAAGGATAATAAAATCATAACGTTTATCAACCCTGAGGATTTAGATAGGGCATTTTTTAAAAAAGAAGAAATATCCAATCTTTTTAAAGAAAGAGGTTATTTAGTTGAAGAGTTGGTAAAAAACAATAATCCCATAATTATAAAATATCAATTAAAATGAGAAACTCATCACTAGGTATTTCTTATAAAAGGATATTACTTTTCTTTATAATATTTATTGTATTATTTCAATTTGGTTGTAACTCTTCTCCAAATCAAAGTGATGCGGTTGTATCGGAAAGTAATAATGTTTCATTTACTTCAGTTGAGAAAGGATATCTACAGAGATATTTTGTAGAGTCATTAAAATATAATAATAGTAAAAAGAAAAACGTTTTAGGTTTGCAAGAAGGAAAAAGAAGCTCTTTAAAAAGCCTTCTTAATGGTAAACAAAAGCTTATAATTGAATACTCCCCTCTATCATGTAGCTTATGTGTTGATTCTCTTTTTACATATATTAATAAGTCCAAGTTAAATAAAGATTTAATTATTATTACAGGTTCAAAAAACCGCAACTTGGTTAAAATAGAGTTGAATAAATATACTTTAAATGGATATATACTTATGACAGATATTACACCGGAGTCGTTAAAAGAGTTGAATCATGACCCAAAACTATATTTTTTAGATCCAGATATGACAATTCATCATTATATTTCTATTGATAAATCTATGGTTAAATATCTTAAAATTTATTTAAAGCAATTGGAGGAACTAATATGATTTTCGCCTAGATTCATCCCGTTTTTAATTGCTCATTAACAATGTTTTAGTTCAATGAAATGAGTTTATATCCATAAGTGTTGGATTCGAGACAGTATTAACAAATTCTGATGATAGGATTCTATTAATGAGTAGCCCTATTCATTCAAAAGAAATAGAAGAATTGTATTTGAAAGAAATACATAAAAGAATTAAAAAAAGCAAATAAAAACCTCTGGGGTTTTAAAATATAAAAATATTGAACATGTTTAACTTTAAAAAATGGAAGCCTATGTAATAAGCAAGCAAACCCAGAGGAAATCTTTGATGTTTTAAAGATTACAAATGCTTAATAAAATACGTATTTGTAATGTTCTGCAAAAGTAGCATTCCTTTACAACTTTACAAAAACAATAACTATTTTTAACAAGGGTATTACACCCTTATAATAATTTAAATTATGAAAAAAATAATAGGAATTTTAGGAGTTGCAGTATTTTCTGTGGCTATGTTTATGAATACAAATCAAGCTAATGCCGAATGTGTGGTAAATCATATTCCACAGTTAAACACAGGGCATTGTTTAACTTTAAGTACATTCTGCAATTTTGATAACTGGGAAAATGTTCCAGTATGTGACCCTTTTTCACATTAATTTATTAAAGAGACTAAAAATGACAGACTCAATTAATTTAACATTGAGTCTGTCTTAATTTGACAAAAATAAATGTTAATACATATGAGAAAATTTACTCTTTTATATTCCTGTATATTCGTTTTATTAATAGGATGCACTAAAGTAATTAAATTGAAAAATGAAAAACAAGGAGAGTTAAAAGCCACTAAAACTCTTGAGGTTACAAAGGTGAAAATAATTTTATTAGATAGCGATACTGCACCTACACCCCAATATACTCAAATGTTTAAAGATTCTATAGAAGGGGTGAACTATTTTACATTTTTAAACATATATAATAATTCCATCTATTTTTATGATTATAATTCTTTAGAATTCATAAAAAAAATCACTTATGATAAAAGAGGACCTGACGGTATTTTACAACCCTTGAGCTACCATATTAAAAACATGGATTCCATTTATGTATATAATAAGGCTTTAATGGAATTATTTCTAACGAATAGTAATGGTCAGGTTTTAGCCAAAAAATCTCTGATTGGAGATAACAATTTAAGGAAATCACCATGGTTTTTATCTTATCCTCAATATAATCCTGAAACTGTCACTCCTTTTATTGAAACGTCTAAAGAATTATTATTTACTGGACAATCTTTTACTACTGTTAATGACACTTTAATAAATAAATTTAAATTCACAGCTTATATTGATTATAAATTGGATCATATTTCTTTTAGCCATACTTACCCTAAAGAATTATATGGTTTTGATTACAATTGGATTGGAGATTTATATACCAAAGTATTTGTTGAACTTCATCCCGATGGGGATAAATTAATTTTCAGCTTTCCTGTTTCTCATGATTTGTATATTGCTGATATACATTCTAATGCATATCACAAAGTGTATGCTGGCAGTAATGAGGCAGGCACTAATTACTCTATAAATAAAAGACCTGATAAACTTTCCAGTGAAACAATATTTGTTCATTATGCAAAACAAAATGATTATGCTGCTATCAAATATGATAAATTTCGTGAAGTATATTATCGTTTTTTTAAAACAGCCATTCCCAACCCTAATAGATTTAGTAGACCAAATGACAAATTCATCGGTGTTATTATTATGGATAAAAATTTCAACTATTTAGGAGAAAAACTTTTGGGCACAGGTAAACAGTGGTATTGGCAAAATAGTTTTGTAACTAAAGAAGGTTTGAATATTGAATATATGGATAATGATGATGTAGATGAAGTATCGCTGACACTAAAAATATTCACATTAAAAAAAATATAACTCTTAAAAATAATGAAACAAATAAATTTAATTTTATTAATTTTTGTACTAGTAATAGCTAATGCTTGCAAAAAAGAAAATAAAGACATTGAAGCCTCTTTTATCGAAGAATCTATTTCTAAAATAAAAATAAATCCTAATGTAAAATGGATCGTTATTTTGCCAGGATTAGGTTGCCATGGTTGTATTCAAGAAGGCGAAGGCTTTATGCAGGATTATATAGAAAATAAGGACATCCTATTTGTGTTGACAAAAATAGAATCTCTTAAAATATTACAAAAGAAAATTAACATATCTATAAAAGAGCATACTAATATTTATTTAGATAGATCAAGAGTCTTTGATATCCCAACAGATAATACTATTTATCCTTGTATAGTACAATTAGAAAAAAACAAAGTAATATCACATGAATTTCAATCACCTGATAATAGTACCGCTTTTCAAAATTTAAAAGAATTATTAGCTAAATAAGTAAAAATGAATCTACGTTTTATATTCGTGTCTATAAATAAGAAGTTTACAACGAAACGAAGTTATACCATACTGTGGTATTTATTAGGCGGGATTTCATTTTACGCCCAAACTACCGACACCTATTCCTTAGCATCACAATTGAATCAAAACTCTACAGATTACTCTATAGAACAGCTGTATCTACAAAGCAGTAAAGGGGTCTATGAAACCGGCGAAGATCTTTGGTTTAATGGCTATGTGCTGGATGCACAATACTTTACTCCTTCGACACAGAGCAAAACACTATTTGTGCAATTGCTGAATGACCTAACCGATCAAGCGGTTTGGGAGGCAACCTACGAGATAGAAAATGGTTTTGTAAATGGACACATTTATTTACAGGATTCGCTACAAGCAGGTGAATACATATTGACGGCCTATAGTTCTCATTCTTTTTATAAAGATACCAAAGAATTTTATGCGTCACGGAAATTACAAATTTTAAAAAATATAAATACAAAAATACAGCCTGTAATTGTTAAAAAGGACAGTATTATACAATTTAATACTTTTGCAGAAGGAGGTAATCTAGTTTCAGGAATCCAAAGTAGATTGGCGTTTAAAGCAGTTAATTCAAAAGGATACCCTGTGGATGTTTCTGGTACATTATACGAAAACGGAACCGCATTGGTAGCTTTTAAAAGTACTCACCATGGGATGGGGAGCCTATTATTTATCCCGGACAGCAACAAAACATACCATATTAAACTGTCAGAACCCGATACTGAAAAATCCTATGCATTACCAATAATACATGCTAGCGGAAAGGTGTTGCAACTCCTTAAATCCACAAAGGACTATGCCTTTTTTAAAGTCTCTCAAACAGCAGATTTGAAAAAAGAAAAAATCTATTTAAGAATACAGCTCAGAGGGATTGTATACAGCATAGCGGAGGGTATATTAAACAAAGAACTGACAATTAAGATACCCTTGGTAGAGATTCCACAAGGGATTGCTGAAGTCACTTTGTTTAATGAAGATTTTAAGCCTGCCGCAGAGCGTTTGATATATCTGAGTCAAGAGAAAAAATTATATATCAAAGCAGTACTTGATAAAAGCGAATACACAACAAAGGAGAAAGTTATCCTAAAAATAAAAGTCACCGACGAACACAAACAAGGGATTGTAGCTCATTTAGGACTAAGTGTATTTGATCGTTTGTACAAAAACCCTCAGGATCCTAAAAGTATTCAAAGTCATTATTATCTTTCTACACAGTTAAAAGGAATCGTTTTCAACCCGGGTTACTATTTTAACAAAAATAATACTGACCGTAAAGGCGCCCTGAATTTATTACTGCTTACCCAGGGCTGGAGAAGTTACAATTGGGGAAAAGATGTTTTAAAAAGACAAGCGCTCACAAAGACGCCTGTCGTTACCGACCACATAAATGGACGTCTTTTTACAAAAGAAAGGGGGAAGATGATAAGCCCGGGGCCACAAATTGTAATGGCATTTTCGGCAACCAAGGACGATGACAAGGCTTTTATAGAAACAGATGCATCGGGTCTTTTCACCCTAACATCAACGCATTTAAAAATGGGATCGGGCGGCTATCTTTACCTCAAACCCATAGTACCGTCGAAACCAAAAATTCATATTAATATTATGGATAATTCCTTTAATAGTATCAATCAAAAGCGTAAAACAACAACAACGCATTATCCGTTAGCAAGAACGCAAGAAACAGAACCTCGAAGCGTCCAGCCTTTTATGCTTTCCGATGAAGTAAGGAAATTAGATGAAGTCTTCATTAAAACAAAAAAGAAAAGAGTGTTTCGTGATAAATACTTAGGCAAACTAGACAGTTTGGCTAAACTTAGTATGATCACGGAATACGTGTGTGAATGTGGAATTTTAAACTGCCCTATTCCTGAACATAACCATAACGCATCAGTTCCTGTTGAAGAAGATTGGTATCACAATGGTGAGAACCTTAAACCTTGTCCTACTCATAATGGTTCTTGTGGGTATTGGAAATGGGCAGGTTCCTCAAATTATGCTCAATATCACTACCCTCAACTATCAGAAACCGAACTTTTAAGAAAATTTAATTTAGCGAGTATCAAAGGGTATTACCCCAAAAAAGAATTTTATAAGCCTGTTTATGATGCAGCAACCGAAAATAATGATTTTCCAGATTATAGAAACACCTTGTTTTGGAATCCAGCAATAATAACCAATGTAAAGGGAGAAGCAAGTGTGGAATTCTATTGTTCCGATATCAATACCTTGTTTCTGGGAATTATAGAAGGGGTAAGTGCTGAAGGGCTGTTGGGAGCGGAGAATTTTGAATTATTCGTAAGAAAATGAGTGAAATGGTTGGATTATAAAAGTTCATAATAGTTACCAATCACATTACTTCCGAGAAAACGTATTCTCAAATAGAATAGTGCACAAAACTATACATTTTTTTGTTATTTTATTGAAACTTAAAACAAAGTTATCTATTTTAATTTAGTAAAAAAAACTTGTAAGTTGAAGGTTTTATTCTCAATGTATTGACAGAACTATAAATAGAATGATTCAAGGCTTGAGAGAAGAAGGATACCCAATAGTTTAAACGGTCTTGCTCCTAATAAATTTAATCAAAACTGTCCTCGAATTAGTTAACTTGTACACCTATGACTTAATATCTTTGGAATATTATATTGAACAAAAGAAATAATAATAAAGCCTCAAGGTTTTTAAAAACTACAACTGTTTAAAATTTTAAGCCCTTACAGGATGTGGTAAAAGTAGCATTCCTTTACAAAAATAAAATTAATTGAAAAATAACTTATAATATAGAAAATATCCCTATGCCTTTTAAATTTTATAAATATGACAAATACAAAAACAATATAAATGTGGTGCGCAAAAAATAATTAGATGGTACATAAATACAGAAAACGCTTACTAATTAGTGCTATAATACTCTTTTTTACCATACTTGGGTTGTTTTGGCTATCCATCATTATAATTTTATTTATATTTAGTCATAAGCTTATATGTTGGTTTTTACAGTTTGTTAATTATTCTTATATCCAAAAAGGAGTAAAAGGATTTTTTTTAATAGTATTTATATTTTTAATAGCCATTGGCACTAAATTATTAGCTTTTGATATTTATAAAATACCCAGCTCATCGATGGAGAATACGCTGTATACTGGTGATATAATTTTGGTTAATAAGTTAAGCTATGGTCCGCAATTACCACGCTCTCCATTTGAAATTCCATGGATCAATATTGCTTTTTATTTTAATAAAAAAGCAAGAACTACTATAGCGACTCATTGGTGGCCTTATAAAAGATTGGCGGGTATGCAAAAGGTAAAACAAGGAGATGTATTTGTGTTTACAAAAGGGCTTGATAAAAATTATTTTTTAGTAAAGCGGTGTGTAGCGATTCCTGGAGATGAATTAGAAATAAAAGAAGGAACAGTTTATGTAAATGACTCACTTTTCACCCCTTCTGCTCAAGTAAAAAACAAGTATAAGTTTACTACAGCCAACAGAAAGCTTTTATACCAAAAAGCAGAATCAATGGATATTGATTTCAATCTTGCACGATTTTTAAAACAGAAAAATTATTTTATATCAACCTTATCAATACATGATAAAAATGAGTTTAAGAAATTAAAATTAATTGATTCGGTACAAATAATATTAGACACTATTTGGAAAGAAAATGCCATCTACCCAAGGTCAAAGTATAAGCATTGGACATTAGATAATTATGGTCCTTTTACCATACCCCAAAAAGGAATGAAAATCAATTTAACACCACAGAATTATGCTTTGTATGGTGAAATTATTAAAAAATATGAAAACCCAAACATAAAAGAAATAGCAGGTAAAATTTTTATTGACAATAAGCCTACTACTACTACTACTACTTATACTTTCCAACAGAATTACTACTTTATGATGGGCGACAACAGAAAAGGTTCTATGGATTCTCGGTATTGGGGCTTGATTCCAGAACAAAATATTGTAGCCAAAGTACAATGCGTATTATTTTCTAATTATGGTGGAGCATTTAATTGGAAACGCTTATTTAAAAGTGTAAACTAACAGCTAATAATAAATTTTCATAATCTATTTATTTTATAAAAAACTAAACTTTAGTTTAGTGTAAGTTATAATTATTGCTATTAAATTTACAACATAAAATGATAACAGATTAATTGTTAGTATTTTAAAAAAAACCTCCAGAATTTTCATATTAAAATTATACCATAATGTTTAACTTAAAAAATAAAAAACTATGACTTAGCTTTTTAACCCGGAGGAAATCTTTATACTTTAAAGGTTTAAAATTAGCAAATTATAGTAGTTAATTTTAGTATTTCAAAAGTAGTACTCCTTTACGACTTTACAAATTAAAAACAATAATAACCTTTTGAATTTTAAAAAATGAAAAAAATAATTGGAATTTTAGGAGTAGCTATAATTGTAATGACATTGTTTCTAAATGTTAATCAATCAAAGAATGGAGATTTAACACTTGACAATATTACAGCATTAAATCAAGCACAAGCATCTGAAAGTGATATGACTATATATTGTACCGTTCATATGGCACCTGTTTGTTTTTATTATAACGGAGTAGCTAAACCTGGTTATTTAGTAGGAATTGAACTTTAATAAAATCTATTAATTTATTTTAAAAAATATACTCTTTTTTGTAACTCAATAAGAGTCTGTTTCATTAATTATTTCAAATATGGAAAAAAAAATCATTTTAGTATTTCTTTTACTATTCTTACTGAATTGTGAGAAGGATAGAAATGATAGTATTAATATTTTTTTTAATAATACTGACACTTTTTTTCTTAATTCTGAGAGAGTGTCTATTAAATTTAATGAGGATACACAGTTGAACAACGTGGCCGAAATGATATATATTGATAGCTTATTAATAATATATGATTATAATATAAATCATAAAATGAAAGTTGCTGATTTAAGGAAAAAAACTATTTATAATTTTGGAAAAAAAGGAAGAGGCCCAAAAGAATTGAAATCATCATATATGAAATTTTCAATAGATCATATGTCTAACAGATTGTTTGTGAGCGATCTTCCAGACTATTGTGTTTATTCTATTGATAGCCTCCGTCAAGGTAACATGGAAATGGTATCCAGATTTGATATTAAGAGTGATAGTATTAGCTTTTTTTCTAGTGTTTTTTGTTCTGATTATATAATTGGTGGTGCAATAAGGAAGCGTTTTGGATTGTATAATATTAAAGAAGGTATAAGTATACTGAAATATGATTTTGAGAAAAACCAAGGAGCATTAACAAGTCAAGCTAACTTTTACAATCATCCATTGAAAAATAAAGTTGCATATTTTCAATTATTTTCTGAGGTTATGGGTATTATAACAATTGATATCAACGATTTTAATATAAATGAAAAAGTTTGGTGGAAAAATGACGATAAGGAAGTTAATGAAAATAATAGAACTTTTATTGAACCATCAAAAGGTAGAAGGAATTGTTTTATAAATACTAGTGTATCTAACAAATACTTATATTCTCTTTACAGTGGGAAACCTTTGGGAAGTTCGTTAGAATCTTTAAATGAATCTCTTTCAAGCGATATTATTTATGTTTTTGATTGGGATGGTAATCCTATAAAGAAATTAAAAATGGATAGAAAAATTCAGTCATTAGCAATAGATAGTCAAGATGAAATACTTTACGCTACATCATTAGAAAATGATGAAGTAATTATAATTAAATTTAAAATCAATGAGTCAAAATAATAGTTTTATAATTTTTACCTTTACTTTTTTTATATCTACATTAATATGCTCTGGTCAGCAAAAGGATACAAAACCGGTAGTAAATGAATGGATTGGAAAAAAAATCCAATTACCTAAACTTAACTCTATAAAAAAAAATGAAGAAATTTCAATTAATCCTCTAAATAAAAAAATCAAAATACTAGCTTTAATTAATGGAGAATGTGGGGTTTGTATGGATGAACTGGAGAAATGGAAAAAATATATGAATAAAGTTGATATTTTGGAAGTCGGATTTATATTTTTAATTTATTATTCTTCATATATGGATAATAATTATTTGGATAGTTCTGGTTTACAATTTGATTACCCTTACTTTGAGGACTTTGGACAAAAGTACATAATTGAGAATAAATTCCCTAGAGAAAAACAATATCAAACATTTCTTTTAAATAAATCAAACAAAGTTATTTTGATAGGTAACCCAATTGTTAATGAGTCTATTAGTAATTTATTTTTAAAGACAATCGAAAAAGAAATTACCACAAATTTTGGATTAGAAAGAAAAGAAACTACTATAAAAATTAGTAGTTATCGTATTAAACTCAATGTAAATGATATTATTTTCAAAAATGAGAATGGAGATATTTTAAGTAAAGAAGAAAAGAAAAAAATGATAGATTCAGGAAAATATGTAGCAAGAATTGATGATAAAACTAAAATAATAACATTGATAAAAAGGTAATTTACATAATTAATTATCCGTTAAATAAATTCTTTTTTGTTGTCAACTAACTAAAATATATATAACATTTAAAATAATTCTTTTTATGGGTTTAGTCAGATCAATAAAAAAATAAGATAAAAACATCGGTGAAAAAAAAATTTTCCTCATTCACGATTCTAACCATTTTCATTTGCCTTTCTATTATAGGGGCAAGTTTAATACCACTATTAAGTTTACAGCTTACCCCAACACGTAGCAATAAGTCATTAAGTGTTAATTTTGGGTGGCATGATGCTTCAGCCAAAGTAATAGAGCAAGAAGTAACCGCTAAACTAGAAGGAGTTTTTAATACCGTTAGAGGCATATACAGTATTAGTTCAACCTCACAAAAAGGAAGTGGTTCCATTTCAATGAATTTCAAAAAAAATGTCGATATGGATGCTATTCGTTTTGAAATTGCTAATCTTATCCGCCAAAGCTATTCAGAACTCCCCGAGGGCGTAAGCTATCCTTCTTTATCTAAAAGTACTGCTAATGAAAACACATCTCCTATTATATCTTACAGCATAAATGCCAATGAAAGCCCTTACTATATAAAGAAGTTTACCGAAAATCATATTTTACCCAAACTAACTACAATAAAAGGAGTTAATAAGGTAGATGTTTATGGTGCAGCACCTTTTGAATGGGTAATTGAATATGATAGTAAAAAACTAATCCAACTTAATATTTCCGTTGGTGATATTCAAAATGCTGTTCGTACATATTTGCAAAAAAGAGAATTAGGTAATGCATTAATTCAATCAGAAAACAATAAAGCTGACCAAGAAATAGCATTGGTGTTAACTCATAAATATAAAGGAGAAATCGATTGGAACAATATTCCTATAAAAAAAATAAACAATCGCATCATCTATTTAAAAAACATAGCAAAGATAAATTATAAAGAAGGTAAAGTTAATGCTTACTATCGGGTTAACGGACTCAATACCGTTAATATAGTTTTATATGCCGAAAAGGGTGTAAATACCATTGATTTAGCAAAAACCATTAGACAAACTGTAAATACTATAAAAAAATATATTCCAATAGGCTATAGTATTAAAAAGACTCAAGACACAACAGAATTTATTGTAGAAGAATTACAAAAAATACAAAAGCGTACTTTGTTTTCATTTCTTATCTTATTGGTTTTAATTATTTTAATCAACAGAAGTTTTAAGTATTTAACGGTTTTATTTCTAAGTATCATCACAAACCTCTTAATTGCTGTTATCTTTTATTATGCCTTTAATGTTCAACTACAACTGTACTCGTTTGCAGGCATCACCATTTCCTTTGGTATTATAATAGACAATAGTATTATAATGATTGACCATTTACGAAATAAAGGCAACAAAAAAGCATTTTTAGCTATTTTAGCGGCTACTTTAACTACTATTGGGGCATTAATGGTTATTTTCCTATTAGAAGAAAGTCAGCGATTAAATTTATGGGATTTTGCTTTGGTTATTGCCATTAATATAGGGGTTTCACTGCTTGTATCTTTATATTATGTACCGGCTTTATTAGAAAAAATGAGTTTAGAAAAGAAAAGCAAACGTTTTTCGAGAAAACGTAAACGGCATATTTATAAATTTACAAAGCATTATACTAATACTATAAATTGGATGCGTAAACCAAAATTTAAATGGGCGTTTATCGTATTGTTTATACTTGGGTTTGGGTTGCCCGTACATCTATTGCCTAATAATTTAGAGGGAGACACTATATGGACAAAACTATATAACAATACATTGGGAACAGAATGGTATAATACAGAATTGCGCCCTACACTAGAAAAAATTGTTGGAGGCTCATTGCGATTATTCACCGAAGATGTTTTTGAAAACTCTTATTATAGTGAGCCGGAACGCACCTCACTTAGGGTTACAGGCAGAATGCCGGATGGTTGTACCATAGAGCAACTTAATGAAGTCGTTTCAAAAATGGAAAATTATATAGGGCGATTTGATGAGATTTCCTTATATGAAACACGAATTAACAGTCCTAAAAGTTCAAGTATCACAATTTATTTTAAAAAAGATTTTGAGTTTGGAGCGTTTCCCTATACCTTGAAAAGTATGTTGGAATCTAAATCTATTAGCTTAGGCGGATTAGATTGGACGGTCAGTGGTGTTGGACGTGGTTTCTCCAATGCCTTGGGTTCAGGATATAAGAGCAATCGTATTGAATTAGAAGGCTATAATTATGATGATTTATATGGTTATGCTGAACTCTTAAAACAGCAATTAGAAGAAAATTCCAATGGGCGGGTAAAAGAGGTTGAAATAACCAGTGGTGGTTGGAGAAGTACAACGCTCAACGAATACTTTTTGGATTTAGACCAAGAAAAATTGGCAATGGCTGACGTATCTCAAAATCAATTGTATGCTTATTTGAAAAATCAAGTACATTCAGGAAATGTCACATCTATCGTAAATAACCATGAATTACAAGGAGTAAAACTGGTATCAGATAATTATCAAAAGTTTAATGTTTGGGATTTAAAGAATACACCAATTTCTATTAACAATAAGCAATATAAGCTAAATCAACTGGCTTCAATTGAAAAACGAAAAACAGGTAATACCATTCAAAAAAATAATCAGCAATACCGCTTAACAGTTGCCTACGACTTTTTAGGAACACAACCTTTAGCAAAAAAAGTAAGAGAGCGCAATGTTAAGGAACTAAAAACCAAATTACCTATTGGCTATCGCATATTAGAACAATCCTATAACAGGTGGAATAAAAAAGATTCCAAGCAGTACTATTATCTATTTATCGTGATTATTATTATTTTCTTTATCTGTTCCATTTTGTTGGAGTCATTAAAACAACCTTTAGCCATTATTAGTATGATTCCTTTATCGTTTATTGGGGTGTTTTTAACATTTTACCTTTTCGATTTTAATTTTGATCAAGGTGGTTATGCGTCGTTTATTTTATTAAGCGGAATTAGTGTAAATTCTGCATTATTTATACTTAATGATTATAATAATTTAAAAAAACAATATCCAAAAAGAAACTACCAATCATTATATTTTAAAGCTTTTAATTATAAAATCATCCCTATTATTTTAACCATTGTTTCAACCATTGTAGGGTTAATCCCTTTTGTTTGGAATGGACAAAACGAAGCCTTTTGGTTTTCATTTGCAGCAGGATCTATTGGAGGTTTATTATTCTCCTTAGTTGGAATATTTTTCTATTTACCATTGTTTGGTGCATATCCATTTGGTAAACTACACCTGATACCCAGGCAGTAGTTCGTAGAGTTTGTTCGCCTGATACATAGCAATTTTGCTAATGGTTTGTTTCATCCATTTTTCGGGATTGACATCATTTAATGCACAGGTGTCCAAAAATGAATACATCATTGCAGTTCTTTGGGCAGATTCATGTGAGCCGGCAAACAGATAATTCTTTCTTCCCAGAGCTAACGGTCGGATCTTATTTTCAATACTGTTATTATCAATATCATATTTTCCATCTTCTGTATATCGGATCAGTCGATGCCACAGATTTAATGTATAGGCAATAGCTTTACCAATGGTACTTTTAGGTACAACACGATCTTTTTGTTTTGACAAATATTTATGAAGGCACTTTCGGAAGTAACGTATTTAGTCAAAATATTAAAAAATAACCAGATGATTTTGTAAAATCATCTGGTTATTTCTATTTCTACCTGTTGATTTCTAATTTTTCAGAAGTTTTAGAACCAACAAGACATAGGTATCCTAAGAGATTTTAATTGAAAAATTTAAGCTGCTTTTTGTAAAGATGCCTGTTGCATTCGTCTACCAATTTTCAATGCATTGGCAGTATGGATACCAAAGAAGATCCAAAGAATTTCCGTTTTTTTAGTTTTTGCTTTGATCTTTTTTAAGTGATAATGCTCTTTCTCTTTTCCAAAACTTCCTTCTAGTCTGGTAGCTCTTTCTTTGGTTATTATTTGAGCAAGCTGCTTCTTTAATTTGTGATCTTTTGAAGGCCTTCCTTTTGATTTAAAATCAGTTTGGATATTGTTCCCTGTAGCAAAAACTCTGTTTTTATTTGTTGCATAAATAGCATCTGCTCCATCATACTAAAAATGACCAGATGGTCTTGAAATATTTTTGTAATACTTCTTCTATTTTATTCAAAACCTATTATCTTCTTTCCTTTATTTGTTGTAATATACTTTTGATGCATACTGTTTGGCTTGTCAGGTATGGTCATTTCTAACAGTTCCACTTCAATGGCAGGAAGGACATTAAGTTTGAAATTTGTTGACCTATTGGTCAGGTTCAAATTGTCCAGTACTTCCCGTTTTGTTTTCGGTTCAAAACAGAATCTGAGTGTTTTAATTATTCGTTCTATTGCCTGGTCCCTAATCTGGTCCCCAACCTGGTTCATGACTTGGTCACAGATTTCTTTTTCCCTGTTTATCAGATCAGTATCTTGGTCTCTACCTTGGTCTTTACCTTGGTCTCTGTCCTCTTTTTCACCATTAATCATATCGGTATCTTGTGCTTTAAACTTAGGATGGACAGGTATTTCTATTAAAAAAAAACGTCTATCATCTCCATCCGTATCATATTTTGCAGGAGGAGATCCATTGTTTTTTAGTGCTCTTTTAATTGTTGGAATACCGGTTCCTTTACCTTCGGTTAAATTTAGTTCTTTAAGAAATTCTCCAATACGTCTGTTTCTATACCTTCTGGCTCTGATAATACCTTTATCTAAATCACTTATCCTAACAGATGGGTCGGGACCTCCAAAACTTATGATTTCAATAGCATCAGGAAGTACTCTAACTTCAATGGGTTCTCTTATTTCATAATTCTTATGATATACTGCATTTGCTAGAGCTTCTTCAATTGCTTCAAAAGGATAATTATCAAAGGTTATGGATTGTGCCTTTCCTTCAATTTTAACTGTTTTAGATTTAATGATCTGAGATTTAAGATATGACATGGCATCTTTTAGTTGCTGTTGGATCGTTCCGGTAAAAGTCTTTTCAATAAATACTTTTCCATCCAGACTTTCCGGAAATTCGGTTAGGCTAATTTGGGTTGATGGGAAAAATTTTTCAGGATGCTCATTAAACATTAACAAGCCAACATTTTTAGGAAAAATATGTTCTTTTGGACCTTCGGCCAGGTTCATTTGCAAACAAACTTCATTATGGGATAATTTCAAACTCTCATCATAGAATCTACTTCCAATATCTTTGAGGTGTTGCCGAATTAAAAACGGAGAGATATCATCTATACCAATTCGGGTATTTAATCGGTCATCAAAAGGAATATTAGCTGTTAAACTAAACAATTCCTGACGTTGTTCCGCATTTGCCTGAACCGTACTGGAATAACGTCTGATATAATATATATACTCTTTGTTCTTTGAAGTGACATCTTTAGGAACCTCATAGGGTCTGTTACTACCTGCAGTAACCCAGATTAATAAAACATGCTTTCCATCAATTTCTTCAAGTGATAACCTTGGGAAATACGCCGGACGAATAAGATTACAATAATTAAGCATTTCTTTTTGAACCTTATCAAATTGCTTCGGTGAAAACCCAAAAACTGGTCGTTTAGGAATTCCGTTTTCTTCATCAATACCCACAACTATATACCCACTTCCCAGATTCTCAAAATCATTTGCAAAGGCAGATATGGTTCGCATTATTGTTTTAGGGTTCCAGCCTTTTTTATATTCTATACGTTCAGATTCTACAACTTTACCTGCTAAAAGGATTTCTATGTTAATAGGGATATTCATGTTATTTTTATTTCTCGCAGATTGTCCACTGATTTGTTAATTTGTCTCTCGTAATTTTGATGGATAATACTATTTCTGGCCCTCTTGATAGCCATCGGAATAGCTCTGACAATTTACATATTTTCTATTAAACTCATGGTAGAATTTTATTTATGAATTGAATTTATTATGCCTTTTATATTTTTGCCATGTTAAACCTATTTCTGATTATTTTTAAATTGTTTTTTTAGATCTAATCCTTTTTTTGTTAATCTGTATTTTTGTTTTGGGTGATTTGGAATGTCTGGATATTTAAGCTCAATTATATGGCTTTCAATGGCCGGAATAATATAATTTAACCTAAAATAATCATCGTGTTTCAATTGTAGAGATTTTTGAATATCAGATCTTTTTTGCTCACCATTAAGAACAATTATGACTCTTTTTACTTCCCCACTAAGTTCCCCAGTAGCTTCCCCACTAAGTTCCCCAGTAGATCGTCCATGGGTTTCTTCTACCACATGATTCTTTCGCCATATTATTGTTTTAAAAACATCTTCTTGTTTGAAATCCGGTTCTTTAAGTTTTTTCTCTTTGCATAAGCGAATCATATCACGAGTACCGGTTCCTAATCGTTCAATATATCCGGAAAGATACATTGGTTCAGCGAGTAATGGATTGGCGGGGAATGATCCATGTGATTTACGTAATTTTGATAATGTTAAATTGGAGGGTAATTTACCAGGATTCCATATTTCAAGTCTATTTTTAAATAACATAACCTGCACACTACCTGTGCTGGTATAATCACGGTGAGCAACTGCATTAACGATGGCTTCTGCGACAACAGCTCTTGGTATTTCATAATCAATATCTACCTGAACACTTTTATCCCGGGTTCCGGTACTAACATCAATCCTTGAAAGTACAAAGTCAACAGCCTGATCAACCAATTGAAAAACATCACCCTTGTACACATGATAGGCCGGAATAGGTTTTACAATTTCAATACCATAAAATTGGGCACATTTTATTTCTGAACTTATAAAAAACTTTTGAGGCTCTTTGCCAAACAAAAGTAATGCAGCATTTGTTAATTGTTTATTTCCTAAATTAAGATGTTCAAAAATTTCTTCAATGGGGGATTGAGGAGGTAGAGGGAAACCTCTTTTGTTTTTGGCAATTTGAACCCATTTTTTTACTTTCTCAGGGTAGATATCTTCAAAGCCTGCACCTCTGCAAACAGAAGCATCAAAAGGACCAGTACGAATAAATTCTTTTTCTTCCAGATAACGAATAAGAGATGCATAAACTGATGTTTTTAATTCGTTTTGGCTTGCAAATTTTTTTCTGATTACATCTTGTTCAGCTTTTCGTATTAAAGCAGTTTCCTTTTTATGTCGTGATTCATTACTGTGGTTGGTTATAAAAATTAATCGTGTTTTATTTAACTTTGTGGCAAGGTTAAATTCATGCTCGGTAGGAGAAATGCCATCTTTATCTTCGAAACCATAATCTTCACCAAACAAGCCCAAATAAACATCACTCTTTTCTACCTCATTTAAATACACTTTTACTACACTTTGTGCTGATGCAGGTAAGTTTTCAAAAATAAATGGTTCAAAAAATAACCCCAATAATGCATCTTGCATTAAGTAATTAAAAAGCATTTGTCTTTCCTGCTCAAATTCGCCTTGTACACTACTTATAAAAACTTTTGTTTTTTTCATTAGTCGGTTTTTTCGTCTTTATTTATTGAAGATTTGTAAAAGTAATTATTCTTTTTTTTGCTTCAAAGGATTAGTTTTATTTTATGCTAATAATTTACATTAAACCCTTTTATCACTTGTATCTCTGTCAAAAGCGACTAGGTTGAACATTTCTCTCATTCGGGATCTTACCCGATTGCCATAACGATCTTCAAGTTCTTTAGCGTTGAGGTTTGTTGTAACATGAGTTTTGACCTTGTATTTGGTGAACAGATCATATCTTGATAGAATAATTTCTCCCATCACATTACAGTCTTTACCAAAATGCCTGCCGGTGGGTTCTACGCCCAAATCATCAAAGCAATAGAAATATTTGTTGCCATATTGTTCGATTATTTTAAAACCCTCTTCATTAAACTTGAAAGTCAGATTTCTTGCCGGGAGGATTTCGTAATTTCTTATATGGGGTACGAAATGGGGGAGTAGTTTCATTAAACTTGTTTTTCCGCATCCTACCGGTCCGGATAAAAGGATTCCTTTGTGGGTATCTATTCCAAGTTTTTTACAGCCTTTGATGTCATGAATCATGTAGGAACAAAGTTTAAAAAGCATTTCATGATCTTCTTTGTAGATCTTGAAATTCTTTCCAAACAATAATTTTCCTTTGTGGTCGAGGAAGAGGAGGGTCTTTTTAAAATCGTATAAGATCTGGTTTTCTTTTATCTCTCCTAATTGGTATTGGGTGGATCCTAAGGTGATGATGTGCGGTGTGTTCATGGAGTTGTGAGTTTTGTTGTTAATTTTGAGTAAAAAGTTTAAGGTTCCCGCCTATGCGGGAATGACAAGTGGAATGAGAGTTTCATAATGGTTCGTTGTAATTTTTATTTTTAGTAGTTTTTAGGTTGTCTGTTTTTTGGACAAGTGGGGGACTTGTTTCCTTTCTTTTTTTTGAATTCAGGATCCAGTTTCGGGCTGCAGCTTCCCAGTTTTGTATGGGTGTTTTTCCACCAATCTTCCAACCGGTAGATTCGTAATAATTAAAAAATCTTTGGGCTTCGAGTTTGTTACTTTTTATTTTTAAAAAAAACATTTTAACTTCATTTAAATTTTTAGGTTTTTCTTTTATATTTTGTTTAAACTGTTTATTGTTTATATATGTTTTAGAAGATACCAGTGCTTGTCCATTTTTAGGACGGTAGTGTACCAGAGCTTGTTCAGAGCTTGTCCCAAAATTGAACATGATCACCTTGCTTCCTTTGAAGGGATTATGGGAGGGTAAATACTCTAAATATTCCCAATGATGTAATTGCCTTATGCATTTGTGATAGGTGCTTTTGGAGCCTATTTTGGATAGTTTCATGATCTCTTCCCGGTTGATGGATATTGGGTTAGAGAAACGACTTAGATTCCAGTATTGGAATAAGGCTAAATACATGCTGATATGGGATGGGTTTAACCTATCATCCAGAGTGAATTTTTCCATTGTGGAGGTTAGGTGAAGGATGTAGTTTGTTTGAGGCATTTGAGATGTAAGATTTTTAGATTAAGATTTCTTTTATTTTAGTATAATCACAACTATTTTTTCTTTTGCTTTCTTTCTTTTTTCTGATGAAAAAAGAAAGAAAAAAATCTTTCCCATCTGAGGTGATTGCTGCGCACCGTTCATTCTCATGCCTTCATGCTCCTTTTATCTTGCTACGCTGCGATAAACGCACTTCCGGCATTTCATTCACTATCACTGGCAGATGGGATTGTAAACCTCATGTCTCTTGTTTCAAATCATGGGTGTCAATAATTTTTATTTTGAGGCCATTTTACCCCTCTTCCCTTTGGGCATCTCCCCTAAAAGGGGAGAAGAAGGGTAGTTGAAGGAAATTAATTATGATTATAAATATCGATAAGAGCCTTGTCGAGTTCGATACGTTTGTAGCGGATGAGGTTACCGAGGCGGTAAGGTTTTAGGATTCCTTTTTTATTCCAGTCGTGGATGGTTACCAGGGAAACTTTTAGAATTTTTGCAGCTTCTTTTCGGGTTACATATTCCGGAGGAGTTATCGGTTTGAATTTTTTAGATAATATTTGTAATTCAATTCTGATTTCTTTGATGATAGATTGCTTTAATTCTTCTGGTGTAATGTTGTGGAGTTGGGTAATCTTTTGTTCTGACATAATTTTATAATTTTTAGGATTAACAATAAAAAGAGAGTTGCAACAATCTTGGTGTAAAAGTATATTGGACTTTTCGAATATGCACTGTTGTAGATACTATAATAGATACTATAACACTTATCGAAAATTATTCAAATTTTGCAGTAACACATAGATGTATAGCTGGTTACATTTGAAATAATATTTATGAAAAAAAAGGTATTGTTTTTTTAAAAAGTAGAATTAGTAATCCTATTTTCTTAAATTATTGATAATTTGCTCTACTTTGGTAATGTCTTTTTGGTAATTTTTTCCGTTTTCTTTGGGGCTATTTTCAAGTTTCCCAATAGATTCATTTATCTTTGTAGAGTTTCTTTGAAGTATTTCCCCAAGCAGATTTGACTGTCTCCTTTTTGATACATTTTCAAAAACTGGATTGGAGAAAAATCCTGTAGAATCCAATAAAATAATTGTTTGATTGGTTGTTAGCTGATATTCCTTTTTTGATTCTTTCACCTGAAGAGTTGTACTTGTGTTATCATCACGGAATTCATCTAATCGATTGTTTAGGAATGCTATTTTTTTATTATAAGAGTACTTCCATTTATCATTGGTTTTGATAAGTTGAGAGTAATTTACAGTTGCAGATTTATTATTGAAACGAATGATTGATTCGCCGGCATTTTGATTGTTTTTCAAATAATCAAAATTTATCAATTCTTTATTTTTCTTTGATAGAAATTTATTGATGCATTTGTAATTTATTCTTAGCATTTGGTATTGCTTAGGCTGTTGAAGACTGTGCAATTCTGATTCAATAAAGTCTATTTCAGTTGAATCAATATGCTTTTTTAAAAAGATTTGTTTTCTGTTTTCGTAGTGATTGGTATAGACCTGAGAAGGGCAATCAAAGAAATAAAAATTCTCTTGGATGCTTTTTTGATAAATATACCTTAATAAGACATCTGTGGTTTGATTGAGTTTTTCAATTTCAATTTTATAGTGGTTTGGTAAACTGTAATATATCCTACAGCTATTCTGGGTATAGTTGTATGAATAATTATGATCAATCTCTAACTTATTTATTACCAGACACACCTTTAAAAAATGGTGTATTTTGGCAATAAATGGCATAGAATATTTAGACATTCTTGGTGAAAAATTAGAAAATTGGTATGTTTTGTGGAAAGGGGTTCCTCTCTTACAAAGTACGGATAAAAATCAATAAGATTCAAAAAAAGTGACACAAAAATTTCATCTAAATTTCTTAAAATAGTTCTCTTTATATTGAAGAAAAATGTATCTAAAAGAATTTCAAATGATTAGTATAGAAATCCAAACAACCAAAGTGGAATTTTATTTCTGAATCCGTATTCAATATCATCGGCGGCGATAAATGCATTTTCAATTCCGGCAATTGATTCTTAATTAACAACTTTCATGTTAAGCGTTTCAAAACCGTTTTCATCCTGTTGTTTTTGCCAGAATTCCTGTAGTTTTTGGGCGTTTTCTTTAGGAGTGATTTTTATATATTTTAAGAATTGTGCTTCGGTTTGGTGACCGGTAATAGCCATGATTACCATGTTTGGTAATTTACCATAAAGATTGCTGGCAAAGCTTCTACGGCAGATATGAGAAGTTACCAATTCATGTTTAGGATAGAGACCTTTCTCTTTTCTTTTGGTAGCCGGATTTATTTTACTTCCTTCGGTAATTTCAGTAAGTTTAGTTTCTTCACATATTTCTTTGATGTAGAGGTTGAATTTCTGATCGGAAATCTTGTGAGGGAATCCTCTTCGTTTCTTTAAAATTTCTTTTACCTGTGGGTGCATTGGAATCACAACTTCTTGTCCGGTTTTCTTGGTTTCTATTTCGATATATCCTTCTTTAATATTGGTTTGTTTTAATCGTAAGAAATCAGATACTCTCAATCCTGTACGTAGCCCAATAATAAATAAATCTCTTGCATTTTCCAGTCGTTCATTATCAGAAAAATTATGATTGTAGATTGTATTGATTTCCTGATTTTTTAAATAAATAGTATCAGCTTTTGAGGTGGGCGCGAAGAATTTGGGATGATTAATTTGCTCGTGAACTGGAAGACCTTGTAATTTAGCTTCTCTGGCAATGGCTTTTGTAGTTTTTAAGTAATTGCTAATTGTGTTATTACTTATATTTTGTTCTTGACTTAAGAAGTTGACAAACTTTTTATGAAACTCGAGGTTCAGATCTGTAAATTTTAATTTAGTCTTAAATCTTTTTTCATATTGCCTGAGTTTATTTAAAGTTGTTCTATATCTTCTAATTGTTCCATTAGAAACAGATTTCTCTTTTCCTTTTACAAAGCGGGTTGGAGCCAATTCTATAAAGTTATCTACATAAGGTAAGAAGAATACTTTGTCTGTTTCTTTTTCATTTACTGGTCGGTTAAAATATTTGGAAATTTTTAATTTTAACCATTCGAGATCTATTGGAATGCCTTTTGTATTGTCACTGTTGAAATGATCAATGATATGATATTTTAGATTTTTCAAATGATTATTTATTTCATCTTTGGAAAAATCAGAAGCAGTTAACCTTACTTTTTGTTTTGATTTACTCCATTTATTTGGTTCAATTTTTATATCAGTTGAAGTTGTGATGTCAAATCTTCTACCATCTTTAAATCGCAGTAAAATATTAGTAAAGTTTTTATTTCCTTTTACAAGATAATTAATGGTTGCCATAATGTTGGGATTAATGGTGAAATCAGAATCTAAATATACAAAAAGATATCCCAAATAATCCCCACAATTGTTTTATTTTTGCATATTTTGTTTTATTAAGTTTTATTTTAAAATTGAACAAACCTTTATAAAATATAGGGTGAAAGGACGTTATGGTAAAGAGTAGTAAGAACAAAAAAAGAGCTTTCGCTTTCTTGTGGGTCAACAAAAGAGGGGAATAACCCATTGTAGATTAATAATTTACAGTGGGTTATTTATTTTTGTGGACTTGTGGCTGGATTTTCTTTTTGCCATGGAAACCTT